>Ga0255385_10073_pt1 | contig 12307 bp, 14 predicted proteins | sample ANMaggSeSYBR01G3_FD_182103 | JGI IMG/M metagenome (GOLD analysis project Ga0255385, IMG submission 182103) | Sediment cell enrichment communities from methane seep in Santa Monica Basin, California, United Staets - ANME aggregate JGI... | ecosystem: Environmental > Aquatic > Marine > Cold seeps >...
TGAAATGGTGTAGGCAAATTTGGAACTAAATTTCAAGAATAAAAGAAAGTTAAATATCCCAAAATCTATAATGGTGCCGCTAATGCCCACTAATCCAAATTTTATAAACCGTCTTCTTTCAAGATTATTAATCAGCATAGAACCTATAGATTTAGTTTCTCTCTGAAAAAAGGTATTGTCTTATCTAACCCCTTATTGAGGGAAATATTCGGTTTCCAATTTAAAACTTTTTTTACGCGCGAAATATCAGGTTTACGACGGACAGGGTCATCACCAGCAACTTTGCCCTTGAGAAACGATAATTTTGCTTGATTAGATAACTTGCTATTGATAATTTCGGCAAGTTTGAGAATAGTTATTTCATTTGGATTGCCAATATTGAAAGGCTGATGCTCGTCAGAGAATAGCAATTTAATAATACCTTCAACGAGATCGTCAACATAGCAAAAACTCCGTGTTTGAGATCCGTCACCATATATTGTTAGACTTTCTTTACGAAGGGCTTGTTGAACAAAATTTGGAATTACTCTTCCATCATCAAGACGCATACGTGGTCCATATGTATTAAATATTCTTACGATACCAGTATCTATTTCATGATAACGATGGTAGGCCATTGTTAATGCCTCAGCAAAACGCTTTGCCTCATCATAAACTGATCTCTGCCCAATCGGGTCCACATGGCCCCAATAACTTTCGCTTTGTGGATGTTCTTGAGGATCGCCATAGATCTCACTAGTGGAAGCGAGTATATACCTGGCATTATTAATTCTAGCCAAGCCTAAAGTATTGTGCGTGCCTAAAGCTCCAGCTTTCATGGTTTGAATTGGCAAATTAGGGAAACCATACGGTGAGTTAGGGTTTGGGCTTGCAGGAGAAGCAAAGTGCATAACAGCATCAACTTTTCCTGGAACAAAAATGAAGTTGGCAACATCATGCCTAATAAAATTAAATAATGGGTTTCCTGCAAGGTGTGCTAAGTTTTCCATGTTTCCCGTGATGAAATTATCCATTCCGATAATTTCATGGCCCATATTTATCAGACGATCACAAAGATGAGAGCCAAGAAAGCCAGCTGCTCCTGTAATAAGAATACGCATATAAGTATAACTTTCGATAGAGTATAATCACTGAAATTAAATAATAATAAATTATAGCATGAAGGATTTATCAAAAATAAAAGATAAATATACTCTACCCGCAATTATTGAAGTATTATTATTCGTTGCTGTTATGCCGATGTCATTTTCTCAACTTGCGGCATCTCTCAACGAATCAGAAAAATCCATTGAAATAGCTTTAAATGAGTTGGATGATCACTATCTAAGAACAAGAGGCTTACGACTACAATGGAAAGGAAAAAGAGTTCAGCTAGTCACGTCTCCCGAGTTGTCAATAATAATTGAGGATTTTTTAGGAATCGAGACAACCACCACTCTCAGCCAAGCGTCATTGGAAACAATGGCCATTATCGCATATAAACAGCCTGTCACTAGGCCTATGATTGAAGAGGTAAGGGGTGTTAATAGTGATGGGGTTGTAAGAAATCTATTAAGCAAGGGTTTGATAGAAGAAATTGGAAGGGCAGAAGGCGTAGGTCGACCAATACTATATGGAACAACGGCTGAATTCTTAAATCATTTTGGTTTAACATCAATAGAAGAACTTCCTCCATTTGAAATACCAATAGATATTTCTCATGAGGAGACAAAGATTCTAAAAGATTAAATTGGAAAAAGAACGCCTGCAAAAAATATTATCAAAACATGGATATGGGTCTCGCAGAGCATGCGAGAAGTTGATTGCTGATAATCGTGTGAAGATAAACGGAGAATTCGCAAAACTGGGTGATCGTGGGGATATTGAAGAGGACTTAATTGAATTCGATGATAACCCAATAAGTAAAACTGCTGTTAGAAAAATCTATATTGCCTTGCACAAACCTAGACGAGTTCTCTCAGAAATAAAAAAACAAGATGATAGAAAAAATGTTATTGAACTTGTAAAATTAAGCGAATATTTATTTATCGTAGGCCGATTAGATTATTTAAGTGAAGGATTAATATTGCTTACAAATGATGGGGAATTGGCAAACAAATTAACTCACCCTCGCTATGAACACGAAAAAGAATACAAAGTGTTGATAAATAATGAAATAGAACAAAAACAACTTAAAGCATGGCGCAAGGGTGTGGTTATAAACGATGGGTATCAAACTCTTCCTGCTGAAGTATCAATTATTAAGCAAAACAAACATGACACCTGGATCAATATAATAATGAGGGAAGGAAAAAAAAGACAAATTAGGGAGGTAGGAAAGTTGTTAGGCACACCTGTTAAGAGAATCGTCAGGACAAGAATAGCCACAATAGAACTGGGCGCTTTGAAACTTGGTGAATGGCGGTACTTATCCGACAGGGAAGTTAATATTTTAAAAGCCGCTGCTTAGTTGGAATAAGCTGTGTATTATTAATCTGATTCTGGTAATTTGTTTCGAAGTTCTTCAACCTTTTCTGTTGGCAATTTTGTATCTTTTATAAATTTTCGGATGAAAACCTTTAATTTATTTGATATTAAATTGATTTCAGGTGCGTCATTTAATATTATTTTTACGTTATCTGAAATAAAAAGATTAACTATTAATGGTTCCTCGTCAATATGTATTGAGTTATTATTAAAATATTTTCTGTGGTCCTTTCTTAAAGAAATCACATCTTTGGTGATGTTTGGAAGTCCTTCTTGAGCAAAATACTTAGCGAAAATTTTTGGACCGCCTTTTTGTTGATATCGTTTTTTTTCAGAATTATAAGAAATTTCTCCTTCATGATAATAGGGATTAATAATCCATACACCAATTGGACCTACTAACAAATGAGGGACACCTGCTGTATAAATATAAAGAGTGTACTTATTGTCTAATCCCTTTAAAGCAGAAACTACAGCTTCATCCGGGCGCGGAGATTTTCCCCATCGATTTGCCAAATATATGCTTATTTGCACGAGTAAAAAAGCAGGGATAAGAATTAGATAACCAATCAAGGATTTGGAAGGTTCTGTATCACGTAATGTCCAAATAAATCCAACTATAAGCAATCCCAAAGAGACATATAGTGTTGTTTGTGCGATCTTTTTATTTCGTTCTATAAGTTTATTGTTTACAGAAAGTTTCATCGTGATCCTTTATAATTTTGACGCTATTCCTTCACGCATTTTTGCAATTAATTTTGAATTAGTTGCATTGTGAGCCATCAATAACGAACTGGTTATTGCACGCGAGTCTGATCGTCCATGCCCAACCAAAACCAAACCATCCAAACCGAGTAGAGGAGCGGCACCAATTCCGCTGGGGTCAATCAATGATTTTATACTATTGAAAGCTGGTTTAGCTAATAATGCGCCCAATTTGCTCCTGAATGAAGCCATTAGAGATTCTTTTAAAGCATCAATTATGAATTTCGCAATGGCTTCGCTGCCTTTCACAAAAACATTGCCTGTAAATCCGTCAGTAACCGCAACGTCTACTTCACCGGCGAACAATTCCTTGGGTTCAATGTTTCCAATGAAATTCACGCCGCTATTTTCGAGCAGTTTATAGGTATCTTTTGTTAATTGATTGCCTTTTCCAGCTTCCTCACCATTGGATATCAAACCGACCTTGGGGTTATCAACGTTATTGATGATTTCCGAATAAATACTTCCCATTATTGCAAATTGATGCAAAAAGCCCGGGCGGCAATCAGCGTTTGCTCCAACATCTAAAACTATGCATTTGCCTAATCTTGTAGGGAAAATTGCAGATAATGCTGGACGTTGAACACCCTTCATTCTTCCTAAAACCCTTAACCCATTAAACATTGCTCCACCGGTATTTCCAGCTGTGACAAAAGAACTCCCTTTTTCCTCTTTAACCAACCGAATACCAACGGCCATTGAATTATTTGGTTTTTTCTTCGCAGATTCAACCGGTTTTTCCCACATCTCAACAATTTCAGGAGCGTGAACAATAGAAAAAGAATTTATATTTACAGATAATTCTTTCATTTTCTGTTCAATTAGTTGTTTGTCGCCAACTAAAATTATTTCTTCAGAAATAATTTTGGCTGCTTCCATTGCGCCTAAAATCTCAGGTACTGGATAATTATCGCTTCCCATGGCATCTAATATGATTGTCATTGTTACACCTTTAACCTATTCTTATGTTATTACTTGACTTTCTTCTTTTGATGATTATAATTGTTTAATCTGCGCTGGTGCTGGAAATGGTAGACAGTCATGGTTGAGGGCCATGTGCCGCAAGGCGTGGGGGTTCAAATCCCCCCCAGCGCACTGAATAAATGCCATAGTTATGGCATTTATTTATTAAATTGAAACAAACGATTTGCATTTTCATCGGTTTTATTAATCACTTCCTGAACATTGCAGCTGAACACATCAGCAAGTGTGCGCACAATATAGATCAAATTTTGTGGGGTATTCCTTTTTCCGCGAAATGGGACGGGGGATAAAAAAGGAGCATCCGTTTCCAATATCAGATTTATTAATCCGATCATTTTGACAACATTGCGCATTTGAACTGATTTTTTATATGTAATTGCTCCTCCTATACCAAAACAGAAACCGTGAGCTGTTCCCCATTCGGCTACACTTTCAGATCCATCGAAAGCATGAAAAACACCCTTGCGTGTTGAACTTGGTAACAATGTACATTTCTTATACCATTTATCAAGGATCTCTATAAGTTTAATGTCTGCTTTGCGATTATGTATGCAAATGGGCAGATTGAATATTTTTGCAAATTCGAGCATTATATTGAATATTTCAATCTGTATATCAGGGGATGAGTATTCGCGGTAAAAGTCTAACCCTATTTCGCCAATGGCAAAGATTTTGTCTCGTTGAGAGTTGAGCAATTCCAGAATTAAGTTAGGAGTTGAATCCTCGGAATAATTCGGGTGGATACCGACTGCTGAATATATATATTTCGAATAACTATTTGAAAGTTCGATTGATTTTTTACTTGTGGCAGCATCAATACCTGGAACAAGAAAATGCTGCACACCATCCTTTAATGCCTCAAGAATAACATCATCACGGTCATCATCAAATTGACCCAAATAAAGATGACAGTGAGTATCAATCAATCTTTTTGTTTAACCCAGCTATTATTAAACCCGCATTTAGGATTGCTTGTACTTTATCTTTGTGAGTTGTCTCACAATAAACGCGGATTAATGCTTCGGTGCCAGAGAACCTGATTAATAACCATCCCCCATCTTCAAAAGAGAACTTAAATCCATCGGTGTCGGAAAATTCAGTAACCTTTAAACCGGCAATGTTTTTGGGGTTTGAATTTGTGATCATGTCAATTTTACTCTGTCGATCACCAGAGAATTTTTGATCGATTCGGTCGTAGTAATGAGGACCAACCGTACTAAAAAGCAAATCTAACAACTCTGAAGGTTTCTTGTCAAGCTTAACCATTAGGTCTAAAATATATAAACCAGCAAGAATTCCGTCTCGTTCAGGAACATTCCCGCGAAAAGCAAAACCCCCTGATTCTTCACCACCTATGAGGGCATCTGTCTCAACCATTTTTGGCGCTACGTATTTAAAACCAACGCCTGTTTCATAAACTGGAACCGAATATATCTTCCCTAATATTTTCAGCATAGATGTAGTGGAAAGGGTTTTAACGATTGGTCCCCGGAAGTTACGGACTTCTAATAAGTAATAAGCTAATAAGCCAAATACTTGGAGTTGGTTAATAAAAGTGCCATTTTCATCACCTAACCCAAATCGGTCAGCGTCACCATCATTTATTAATAACACATCAAACTTTCGTTTAACCACTTCACGCAGGCCAACATCCACGTTTGGTGGAATTGGTTCTGGTCTTCCCATTTCAGGGAATAAGGGGTTTCTTACATTGTGAATTTCTTCAATGACTGTTTTTCCACCACTGAGAAGACGGGGAAACCAACCAGCACCATTTCCCCACATAGAATCTACAAGAATTTTCAAACCAGCTTGCCTGATCGGGTCGAGATCAATCAAATTCTCAATATGAGCAATATAGTCAGGAGCTGGATCAAAAACCTCAATTAATCCTTGATTAAAGGCATCATTGTAAGGAATAGTTTTAACATTAGTAATTTCTGATGGAATGAGACTCTCGATAGTTATTAAACCATCAGGAGCGATTGCTCCACCATTTTCATCACGTACTTTAAATCCGTTGTCAGTGGCGGGGTTGTGTGATGCGGTTATATTTACTGCACCTATGGCTTTTTTGTTCACCACTGCAAATGAAATTACTGGGGTTGGGGTGGCATCATCTGTTAGGAATACATGAAACCCATTTCCCGCAAGGACTTCCGCTGCAGATTTTGCAAAATGCTCTGAGAGAAAACGTTTGTCATATCCGACAATTACTTTGTTATTTTCACTATCCAGATTATTCAAATAGTGTGAAAAACCCTGAGCACATCTTTTTACGCTCTCGAAAGTATAATCACCTGCAATATTGCTTCGCCATCCATCTGTACCAAACTTAATTTGAGGTATCATCTCTTCTCCAATGCAATTATAATTTTTATTATTATAACAACTTGGTGTTAAACCGAAAGCAATTATGAAGAGAAAAGTGGCAATAGCTATAAGCGGAGGGGTTGACAGTGCAATATCTGCTTATCTATTACAAGAAATGGGTTACGAGGTTGTGGGTGTTCACTTTCAATTTTGGACATGGGGAAACAATCTTTCAAGTTCAGAAAATTTAAAAAGAACCCTCGTTGATGATATCAGAGAAAAAATAGGCCTTAGAATTGAAATCATAAAAGAAGAAAACTACTTCAAAAAGACCATCGTGGATAATTTTTTATCAGAATTGTCAAAAGGGCAAACGCCTAATCCATGTGTGAGATGCAATCCATTTGTGAAATTCAAATTATTAAAAGATTTCGCAGAAAAAGAAAATATTATTAATATATCAACTGGACATTATGCTCGTGTTGAATCTAACCATGGCAGGAATTATAAATTAATCAAGGGTGTTGATCCGGAAAAAGACCAATCTTATATGTTATGTAACTTAAATCAAGAGTTATTATCCAGAACAATTTTCCCCTTAGGAGGGACATATAAAAAGGATAATATCGATTTAGGTAAAAATTTGGGATTAAAAATAATTGAATTTCCTGAAAGCCAGGATCTTTGTTTTGTAGATACTAAATATTATAATCAGTTCATAAGTGAATCAATACCTAATTCATTCCAACCTGGTGATATTATTGATAAATCAGGAAAAACAATAGGCCGGCATAAAGGACTGGTTTATTACACAATTGGACAGAGAAAAGATATAAGGGTGTCTGCTGAGAAACCATATTACGTGATTCGGAAAGATATTTTCAAAAATCAGCTCATTGTCGGGCATATAGACGAATTAGGGAGAGACCAAATGGTCGTTAATAATTTGAATTGGATATACAAACAGCCTATAATGCCGTTTACATGTGATGTTAAAATCAGATACAAGTCTCCTTATGTTAGATGCAGAATTGAAATAGCAAGTGAAAGCGAAATTAAGGTTAATCTATCTCGAAAATTGCGCGATATTACACCTGGCCAATATGCAGTGTTTTATTCAGGAGATGAGGTGTTGGGCGGGGGAATAATTTCTGGTAAAGAGCAATAATAATGACACCTATAACACTCCCCATTTTTATTTTTGGCAGTCTTGTTGCAGGATTAATTGGTTCACTAATACATTTGATTTTGGGTGGGAAACCGTTTCGATTGCTGCTTTCGATTTTAAGTTCTTGGATTGGTTTTTGGTTTGGAAACAATTTAGGGTCAAGATACGGTTTGTGTTTTTTTAAATACGGACAGATTAATTTTGGATTTGCCATCTTTTTAAGTATCGTGTTTGGATTGATAGGTTATTGGATATCTGGTGAAAACCAAAAACCATCGAATTTATAAAGGTAAAAAATGAACTGGATTACATGTCGAGAAAAGGCTCAAGAAGGTGATCTTGCCTTATTGATTGGCTTAAAGCAAAAATATTTTATTATCACACTCGTTAATGGCAGTGTATTAGAAACACACCGAGGCATTGTGAAGCATGATGATATTATTGGCAAGAAATGGGGAAGCGAAATCTTTAGCCATAAGGAAAGTCCATTCTATTTATTTCAACCCGGAATAGAAGAGTTGATAAAGACCACTAAGCGTAACACACAAATTATGTATGCTAAAGACATCGGGTATACGCTATTAAAGCTAAGTATTATAAATGGAACAAAGGTGATTGAAGCAGGAACAGGTTCTGGAAGTTTAACGCAAGTAATTGCAGCAGTAATTGGTAACGAGGGCCATTTATATAGCTATGAAGTGAGACCAGAAATGCAAAATCTAGCTAAAAAGAACCTTAGGCGACTTGGAATTGAGGAAAGAGTTACTTTCATCCAAAAAAACATAGAAGATGGTTTTGATCAAAAAAATATTGACGCGATTTTTCTGGATGTTCCAAACCCATATGATTATTTAGAGCAAGTAAAAAAAGCGCTAATCCCAGGGGGGTTCTTTGGAACCATTCTGCCGACAACTAATCAAATTATTAAATTGTTAATTGAATTACGCAGAAAGAAATTTGCCTTTATTGAAGTATCTGAGATAATGCTGCGCCATTATCAAGCAGAAGAAACGAAACTTAGGCCTACTGACAGAATGGTCGCCCACACAGGATATTTGATATTTGCCCGCCCGATTAGCAAATCACAATAATACTAGCATTAAGATTGAGAAGAAAACACCCCGTTACTTATTTTGATGAAAGAAGTTATGCATGCGGAAGGTACAATTAATTCTGATAAATATTCCAATTACATATTGTGCTAAATTCAGGGATTTTGTGAATCCCGGAAAGTAAACTGGTTTTTGCAAACACTTAAATGTTTAGATATTTTGTTGTTAATAACAACGGTCGAAAATATGAATCATCAAATAAAACAATTCATAGAATCCACTAAATTGATATTTAATGATATTAGGAGGGATTTATTAACGATTCCAATCGGTCATGATCTCATTAAAGCAGCTGTTTTGTTACCTGTCACAGTCCTGGAGAATGAACTCGTTATCCTTTTTACAAAGAGAACAAATTCTGTAAATAATCATCAGAATCAGATTTCATTTCCGGGTGGTAGTATTGAAAAAAGGGACATGAATCAAAAAGCCGCTGCATTGCGAGAAACTGAAGAGGAAATTGGTGTTAAAAAAGTTGATATTGAAATTCTTGGTGAATTAAAAGCCAGAAATACCACAACCGGATTCTATATATATCCTTTTGTAGGTTTCATACATAGTCTTAAAGATATTAATATTAACAAAATTGAAGTAGAGCGGATTATATACATTCCTTTAAAATGGTTGTTAATTCCCGAAAATTCATACAAGGAAACATGTTATGGACAAAACAAAAGAGGCCAAACCATAACTTCATTTACAGATTTTGATGGAGAAAAAGTCTGGGGTGTAACCGCTTCACTTGTGGAAGAATTCCTCGAAATAGTAAAAAATAGCGAAGCAGTACGCTTCGCTATTGATTGAATAATTTTCTGAACTAGGCTTCTTCTGAAACGTCATCCTCATCATCTTTACCGCGTTCAATGATCTCGGGTTCAGCGCCTTCTTCTATATCTTCTAGCATTTCGTCTTCCTCAACAACTTCTTCGACTTCTTCCTTGATGGCAGAAGCAACAGCGATTAATTCTTCTGGGTCAGATAAAAACTCGACTTTTTCGATGGCTGGTATGTCTTTCAAATAAATAGCCGCTCCCAGTTCTTCCAAGGAACTGATATCTACTTCAATAACTTCGGGTAGATCCTGTGGCAAACACTCAACCTCGATTTGATCAAGACCTGAAACAATTAATGCACTGTATTCTTCCAATACAGGAGCTACACCTACTAACGTAATTGAAACAGAGGTGCGCAGCTTTTCTTTTAATGAAATTGCAAGAAAATCTACATGAAGTAGTTCACCTTTAATATAGTCTTGTTGGATCTCACGAACAAGAGCGGCATGTTCTTTTCCATCAACCTCAATTGTAAGAATTGTAGAGCCTGAAAATTTATTTAGCGTATTGGTTGTGTCTTTTTTATCCAGAGTAATTGGGAGTGATTTAACTTCACCTCCATAAATAACTGCGGGGACTTTGCCTGCAAGGCGGAGATTTTTTACTTTCCTGCCAATGATAGTTCTTAATTCTGCTTTTAAAAGTACTTTTTCCATTTCTTTCCTTTCGCGCCTCTCACCTCATATGAGGTTACCTTCGCTAATTTGAATAATACAAGTCGTTATTGTATCTATAGTAATAAGAAACGTCAAGCTTATGTTAGCGTAAAGTAGTAATGTCCCCTTTAGTAAAAGTTAAAATGTCCCCTATGAGAAAGGGAGACGGAAGATGGAGTTACTACAAATGAGCAAAAAAGAACTAACTCGATTAGAAATAATGGGACGCCTGAAAGCCAAACGGATGACGCAGAAAAAAGCAGCCGAGGCATTAGGGATCAGTGTACGCCAGGTCAAGAGGCTGTGGAAAAACTATCGCGAAAAAGGGGCTGCTGGATTGGTGAGCAAAAGACGCGGAAAGCCAAGCAATAACCGCCTGCCAGCAGAAACAAAACAAGCGGCGATTGATCTGCTGCATGCTCACTATGCAGATTTTGGGCCAACATTCGCCCATGAAAAGCTGGTTGAAAAGCATGGTCTAAAACTTTCTTCGGGAAGCGTACGCCAGATCATGATTGCGGAAGATTTATGGATACCGCGCAAAGCAAAAAAGATCGTTACTCACCAAATGAGAAAGAGACGAGCATGCTTTGGCGAATTGGTACAGATCGATGGATCGCCGCACCAATGGTTCGAGGAGCGCGCCCCAGCCTGCACTCTTCTGGCGTTCATTGATGATGCCACCGGACGCCTGGGGGAATTGCGCTTTGTCCAACGCGAGAGCTTCTTCAGCTACGCAGAGTCATCCAGAGCCTATTTTGAGCGCTACGGCAAGCCTGTGGCTTTCTACAGCGATAAACATGGCATATTCAGAGTCAATCAGCCCAGTGTAAGCAAGGGAGAAGCCCTGACCCAATTCGGGAGAGCGATGCAAGAACTAAATGTGCAAATTATCTGCGCCAATACTCCTCAGGCTAAAGGACGCGTTGAGCGTGCTTATCAAACCATGCAAGACCGCCTGGTCAAGGAAATGCGTCTGCGAGACATCTCAAATATCGCGGACGGCAATGCTTACCTGCCTGAATTCATGCAAGACTTCAACTCCCGTTTTGCAGTCATCCCGCGAAGCCAGCACGATGCGCATTGCCTGCTCTTACCCCAAGACGATCTCGACCAAATCCTCACCTGGCAGGAGACACGTATTCTCTCAAAAAACTTGACCCTTCAATTCAGGAAGGTCGTTTATCAAATCCAAACTAAGCGCCCTACTTACGCTTTACGCAAAGCGCAGGTGACTGTTTGCTCAAACTCTCAAGGTGAAGTCACTATTCTCTATAAAAATAGAAAATTTGACCACACGGTTTATCACAAGCAAGCAAAACAATCTGAAATCGTGTCATCCAAAGATGTTGATCGCAAGGTTGATAAGATACGCAAATACCATAAGCCTGCCCCTGACCATCCCTGGCGCAGGGGCTTTTCTATCCCCTTACCTGTACTAGAAGGGGACATCTCTACTTAATGCAAATAGGGGACATTTTAACTTTGCCTTGACAGACAAATAATTACTCAATATTTAATTTAACTCCCAAATATGTGGTTATTAAGATATAGTAAAATCGTTTATTGGTACATTTCTAAGTTAATTAGATGTATCAAATTAAAACATAACCCTTGATTTGATACTGGAGAATCTAGCCAATGCATAATTTTTTAGAAGAACCTGTTGAAAATTTGTTTCAACGTATCAAAATACGGGATATTATTATTGCATCAGTCATAATTCTGGCAATCCTATCAAGAATTAATGGCCTTGGTGACCGTGTTATGAGCCATGATGAAGTCAATCATGTCGTTCCTGCCTTTGATCTATTCTCAGGGCGTGGATATCGCCATGATCCAATCACACATGGCCCTCTGCAATTTCATTTGATGGCATTGGCTTATTTCCTCTTTGGAGACAATGATTTCACCTCACGCCTCCCTCATGCGCTCTTCAGCATAGCAACAATAGTGTTTGTGTTAACCTATTTTCGGAGATACTTAGGAAAATTCGGGTCAATTGCGGCT
>Ga0255385_10094_pt1 | contig 12258 bp, 9 predicted proteins | sample ANMaggSeSYBR01G3_FD_182103 | JGI IMG/M metagenome (GOLD analysis project Ga0255385, IMG submission 182103) | Sediment cell enrichment communities from methane seep in Santa Monica Basin, California, United Staets - ANME aggregate JGI... | ecosystem: Environmental > Aquatic > Marine > Cold seeps >...
GCAGGTCCCTTACCAATGTTGTGCCAATTATTATGCAATATTTGATATCTTATTGTTATACCTTCGGGTGGTATTTCTTCTTTTGATTGGATAAAAAAATTTGAAAATGTATAATATGTATTTTTTCTTCCAAGAATTTTAAATCCATCTTTAAAATTATGAAAAGCACATGCAGCTAATGCAAGTATTGATGATTTACCTGAGCCATTTTTACAAGCTATTACTGAGATTGGATATTTAAAATTTAATTCAAAATTATATAAACCTCTAATATGACCTTCATATAAATTTATCTTTAGTAAAGTAGCTTTGGTATCGTCTTTGGGAAACCAATCTAAATTATTCTTATCAATCGATGAATATTTATATGGCATATTACATCATTTTTAAACTTTATTAGATCATTTTGTGATATCAATCAAATTTTCTTGAGGTGGCATTTCACAATAGATTTATTAATAATTCTTATTATATATATTGTTTATTAAAAAATATTTTTTATTTGACTGACTGTAAAATGAAATCTACATTAATGACTATTGGCTGCTAAAATATACTATTGAAATAATATTTGAACCACAGAGGTTATTGAGTGTACAGAACTTATTCCTCGCGGTCAATGTAAATAATTTTACAATGATTATTCACCACTTACTTTTGCACCTTACCAGCCCACATTTATTCTTACACTCTTTCGCCGCCCAGCCTTATGGATTAGTGTGAATTTTGAACCGCAGATAAACGTGTATATCGCTACTGAAATTTGATTATAATCAAATTTCAACCGTGTAATTAAAATTAAAATACATATTAACCGTTATCTAGTATCCACTTCAAAAAGCAGGGTAAAATGCATATTCTGATTTTTCAAATCAAGTGCATAAGCATGTTTTCTATTTCAAAATGGAGTAGGTTACCCTTAGATTTGAAGTGGATACGTTATCTACATTCATGTGTGTTCATCTGCGGTTAATATTAAAATTGGAATAATTCCAGCCTACTTTCAGCACATACATTGAGCTGGATTTGGGAGTGGTGTGTGCAAATGACAACTGCGAGTGTTGTTGGGTGCTGCTGCCGACGAATATTACTGTTGAAATATATAATTTACTGGATATATTGCCGCAAAGCACGCAAAGTTATGGTACAATTTCGAGACTTTTCAATTTATTCTGGATAAATTGATCATGGCAAAAAAAAGATTAACTGCAGAGGACGCGGAGGATCGCAGAGGGTTGTTATTTTTCTCTGTGTCCCTTTGCGCACACCGCAATTTTCCAGATTGTCCAGAAAATAATAAAAAGTCTCGCACTTAGAGTGAAAAGTGTTAATTCCGATGGTATCTTATTACACTTGCATGCAGGAGATACAGGTAATCGCCCACTGCCTGATAAACCCCGAAGTGCAGCTAAAAGGGCTGAAATCCCACAGCTGCCCGGACATTACAGGTAGCATTATTCAACTTCCCTGCCCGGAAGTCATCTATCTTGGACCCAAACGCTGGGAAATAACTTCCGAACAACTGGATATCCCCAATTACAGGCGTTTCTGCCGCCGCATTCTACGGCCTGCAGTTGACACCATCCAGATGCTTTATGAAGCAGGCCACAGTATCAGGCTTGTCGGAGTAAAGGGGAGTCCCTCGTGTGGTACCCTGACCACCAGTGTCGGTATGGAAGGAGGACGCCTGTGTAAGGCTGGCCACTCCCACATACAGGGACAGGGCGTATTCTTCCAGGAGGTTATCAGGGAACTGGAAAAAAGGAATATTAAATTCAATGTCTACGAATAACAAATGATCAATAACATACACTATATATTATTAAAATAATCAAATTTGTGAGTCCGTCATTAAAACATTGGTCATTTATACTGCTACACTGGTGAAGGCTGTAGCATTAGCTGTCGCATTGATACTGGTGAGGTTCCTGTCGTGATCTATGGGGATGACATTTTGATAACATAAATACCACATGAACAAAACAGAGGCTACCGTACCGGATGGTTTGGTGGGAACATCACTCCCTATATCCTATACATGGATACTGTATGGCACCCAAAGACCAGGATTATTCGTTCCGTATGCCAGCAGCCTCTACAAACCTGTATTTGGTTGGTGTAACCTATGCCGTCGAAGTCTATAAAAACGGACCTTTCCATGTTAATGTGGTAAAGACCAGGTACCAAAAAGACTGTAGCCCTGCTCAAAAGGAAGAACTGGCAAGATTGCATGAGACCATGCACATCCTGCCAGTGTTCAATCAAATATTTACTGTTCTTTCGGAACCATTTCAAAGAAAGGTATTCCGGATTCAGGGTACCACGACTTGAGGAAGGTAAGCATATGGTATTTCATGAATACGGGCACAGGCACCGACACAAGCAGTGAGAATACAATTAGTAGAACATATGCTACCAGTCCGAAGGGTGCCATAATTACCCAGAACACGGCATCTTCCATACCCAGTCCGGCCCATGACAACAGAAGGTAAAGTATCAGGCCCAGTATGAAAACGATGCCAAATACTACAATGAATATAATCAATGCTGCCAGCAACAAAATAATCCCTACTATTATTCTGAGGAAGAACCTTAGCACCCAGTAAACTATTATCTGTTTCCAGTCGGCCTTGAATAAGCCCAGGACTTTCCTTAAAGCAGCAATAATGCCGGTGTTCTGGTACATGGACATAGGTATGGAGAGATTAATGAAAGACCGGATTATTCCGTCGATAATGGCAAGTATGATCAGAATACCTATTAATAAGAAACTACCCCCGATCAATATTCCAATGTCTAAATCACTTGGTGAGTTCAGTATCGGCAAGACTATCGGCAGCATTGAGATTATTAATATGGAAAGAAATACCAGACCCAGGACTAAACGGATCATGAACAGATTAAAACCCTGGCGCAGGTATTGACGTGTATATGCCCAGAATGTCACGACATTGGTGACCAGTGAATTCACAAAGACAAATTCCATGACACTGGAAATATAGGACAGGAGCAGTATAATCCCTATGAAAAATCCTATTCCTAATAGAAGATGTATCAAATAAGTGTCCACAAACTGGGTGAGCGTTTCACGAAATTCCAAAAACTGGGAATCTGTAATTAATGGTTCTTTGCTGTCACTAATTCCCGTAAAATCCTGACCTGTACCGCTATAGTTGGATCCACCTCCTCCCCCTCCTCCGCAGCCGCTAAGAAACAAGATGATAATTCCAAGTTTAATCCATTTCCAGAAAATAAAAGGTTCGATCAGTACACTTTTCGTTCTTTCAAATGCTGTATCTAAAGCATCTATGCTATGCCAAGTCATAATTATTGATTGGAAGTTTCCGTATTAATAATTTACTATACATCTTAAACAAATTATGAATTTTAAATATAATAAATATACATTATTTACCATATCTGGTATCAAAATGTTTTTTAGTTAGAAAAACGAACTGTTTTTTAAGTTCTAAAATTCTTGCTTTTTCATGAAAAACAAGGTCACATTTATATACAATTGAAATAAAAAAATAATCTATTAATATCAAATATCATTGATTCATTTCTTAACATTTAAATTGTTATGCACATCATGTATCTGGTAAAAACCCATGAACGAGCCAGAATGCTACTTATATCACAGTTTTCCTCGCCGCCAACGAGAGAGGCCAGCAGACGAGTTGGATGCCGGTCTGCAGGTCTTGAGGTCCATCGTTGCTTCAGGTTTTCTCCTGAGCCCGGAAATTACTGAGTGGAGGGAACCCCGTGAAGACGATTCGCTCGGGAAGCCTTTGAATGTCATTCAGAAGAGGTGCTGCTTCACAGAATTGGCGCCTAGTGAACTCGCAGAACACTCGGAGCACTTCGGTAGGTTCAGCATAGAGTTCGACGTGCGGACTTTCCGCCAACTAGGAGGCATACCTGTTTTTTATTTGCCACGCGCTACCGACGACGACGTTGGCTTAGAGTCTCTCGCAGCGGCCCTGCTATCGCGAATCGGAGAGATCCAGGTCCTGCTCAATCGACTGGCTGAACTCGCGAAACTGGTAGCGACTGCTGAGGACAAGACGCAACCCCTCGTGATTCGGAAAAACGAACAGCATTACTATACTCGCTGCTCTCTCGGCAGAGCGGAGGATGTTATCGGGATACTCACTCATGATGCACAGGAGGTTGACATCCTCAGAAACGCGCTTCGGGCACTGAGTGCTTTCTTCTATCCGGCGGAGGACTTCAGGTATACAGGCCTGCTTGCTTACTACCGCCAACGCGAATGGCGATTCATCGCCAACCTGAACAAACATGGCCACGATATCGATCGCGACCTATCAGATCAGGAAAAGGCCAACCTCATGGCCCTGGATGGAGATTTCTTTGGTCGAAGCATGGAGTTCTTTACAGGTACCTATCATAGGGTAGACCAATGCCGACTATTCAGCGAACTGGAAGGAAAGCCTCTTCTTCAATACGCTCGTCGAATCATCGTTCCGGCGGATGCAGTCGCTGCGACCACAGAACTGCTTGGCGATTCCAACCATGTTCCGGTTGTTTCCTTGGAGGAACTCGAATGCATCTGAAATGCATAACAAAATAATTGAGCAAATGCCTAAAGCTGAGGCGTTTTGTGATGTTTTAGCATTTATGATTTTTTTACATTCTTTACGTATAGGAAAGAATATACTTTCCTGCAGGCTTAGAAAATGCAAAGGAAGTGAGCATTTCCTTGACGGTGGGAAACAAAGCCCGGCGTTACAATAGGAATAATTTATCGGGAGTTGATCAATTGAAAATAACAATGACCTTTATTGATCATGAGAAAATAAAGAGACTGAATGACATCAAAACCGCAGAAAATAAATTCAGGCACCTTGCAGATATTTCAAAAGGAATAAAGGCAAGTAATTAATCAACCAATGGCCTGGGCTGTTTTTCTACAGGCAGGACAGGCAGGGCCATGGTGTTTATCAGAAGTGGGGACTCTACCTCTTTTGCCCTTTCGATCAGTATCTCTTTACCTTGCCGGGTCAGTCCAAACACAGGTATGGCAGTACCCACCTGGATGAGGGGTTCCACCTGTTCCCTTATATTTCCTGAAGCACAGCTTGTGATTATATCTACCTGGCTTATCATGTTCCTGGCATCATCCTGGCTGATGCCGGTGAGGTGGGCTGCCATTAATATCACCTTAATCCCAAGCTTGGCTTCAAGTTCACGCAACTGCGTGGCCAGGGCAGGGTCAACCAATGATACTGCAATTATTTTATGTCCTTGTCTGGCTGCCAATTCCAGTCCTGCGGCCTGGTCAATACTGGCAGTGGCCGGATCAAGCACATGACCGCCCATCCTGTGTATGGCATCTATCACTTCAGGGATAGGGTCGGTTTCCACCAGGCCCGATATTTGGGCGTTCATGCCCTGGACAAGTGCAGGGCTGGATGTGACCACAGTCCCGGCCCCGTCGCATACCGTTACAGTGGAATCGATCAGGCCTTTGCCAAGGGCAGTCATCATTACCTCTGAAATACCAAAATTTGCGAATACGCCCAGATCAAGCCGCCTGCCTGTTGTGAACATCCCGAATTCCCTTATACGCTGCTCCATATTCTGCCTGGCAATCCCAGGTGTGATATGCTCCACACCGGTGGCCTTGTTCCACAGTGGACACCACTTAACCTTCGGCTCACCAACTTCCACTACCTTGCCATCCTTTATTACCACCTTTGTACGTCCAAGGATCTCCATGATATGCGGCATGCTATTCCTCCTTTATGCAATTAACAAATTCCAGTTTTCAGTAACACTTTTTTTGGTATTTCCATATCCCAGGGGGACAGGGTCTGTGCCATAGCATTATTCTCTTGGAATGGAGCAGATATAATTGATTCGGTTACTGTAAAATAGTAATATGTATCATGTATCATAGTAAGACAGGAGCCAGAATGAACACATACTCAAAGAAAGTAGCAGTGGAACAGTTTAGCAGGCGCTCAAATGCCTATGTGGCCTGCAGTGCCCTGATGGACCAGGCCGACCTTGATACTGTGGTGGGACTGCTGGACCTGACCGGTGTGGAGAGAGTGCTGGATGTGGCTACAGGTACGGGTAATCTTGCCATGGCCCTGTCGCCTCATGTGAAGGAGGTCATTGGCATTGATATCACCCCTGGTATGCTGGAGCTGGCGGTGCAGGCTGCACGGGAGAGGGGGCTGGACAACATTGACAACCTGTTAGGGGATGTGGAGCACTTACCCCTCAGGGATTCAGGGTTCGATGTGGTGACGTGCAGGTTCTCATTCCATCATTTCCCGGGTCCCGTGATGGCCCTGTGTGAGATGACCAGGGTGCTTCGACCGGGTGGAATACTGGTTATTGAGGATATGTTATCTTCCGAGGATACAGCAAAGAGCGAGTACCAAAACAAGATGGAGAACTTCAGGGACCCGTCGCATATCAAACACTACAAGGCATCCGGGATTGAACAGATGTTGCAAGAGGCTGGACTGGTGGTGGTTGACAGGGTTGTTGGGAGTTCTGATTTTGACTTTGTGCACTGGATAGGAATGGCTGACCCGCCGTCCGGGAATGTGAAGAAGATCAGGGAGATGATGAGGGTGTCGATGGAGAGAGATAGGTCCGGGCTGGATGTGCGATTGGAGGATGGAAGGATGGTGTTTAGTTATACTACGGCGATAGTGGTGGGGAGGAAGAAAGGCGGGTATTAAGGGGAGGTGACGATTATGGAGGCAAGGGCCATTAGTTACAATTTAAATGATGCATCGGCCTGAATTTTGCACTGGCACAAATGGGTTACTTGGTTCTGGCTATTCGCGGACCATATAAACAGAAGCAAGCAAGTACAATCATTGAAAAACAGGAGATTTTCAGTTATCCTTGAAAATCCAAAAATAGAAAAAGTATCTTGCCCGATCCATCATACTTCCATCCTTTTAATACTACTTCCTTACATTCATCTGGTCAATGCCACAATTCCATGTAGTATCAGATTTCGGACCCACAGGAGACCAGGGTCCTGCCATCAAGTCCCTGTCAGAAGGCATCACCGCAGGGAAACGCCACCAGACCCTGCTTGGAGTAACAGGTTCGGGCAAGACCTTCACCATTGCCAAAATGATCGAAAAGGTACAGCGCCCCACCCTGGTCATCGCCCATAACAAGACCCTTGCTGCCCAGCTATACAGCGAGTTCAAGGAATTCTTCCCTGACAATGCTGTTGAATACTTTGTCAGCTATTACGATTACTACCAGCCCGAAGCATACATACCTGTCACTGATACATACATTGAAAAAGACGCCAGCATTAACGAAGAGATCGAAAGGCTCAGGCTGGCCACCACCCGGTCACTCATGGAGCGGCCAGATGTGATCGTAGTAGCCAGCGTATCCTGCATATATGGCCTGGGCAGTCCTAAAGAATGGCGACAGATGACCTTAATGATCGAAGTGGGACAGACCATAGACAGAAAGGATATCCAGGGTGGACTGGTGGACATACAGTACGAACGTAATGATGTAGACTTTACACAGGGAGCGTTCAGGGTCAGGGGGGACACAGTTGAGGTCTTTCCTGCTATGTCCAATTCAGGGGTGCGCATCGAACTGTTCGGTGACGAGGTGGAACGGATATGCGAATTCGACCCGCTTACAGGTTATACCTTGCATGAACTTGAACGGGTGGCCATTTACCCGGCAAGGCATTATGTCATGCCTGTGGAGACTATCGAAAAAGCTATATTTTCAATTGAAGCAGAACTTGAGGAAAACCTGGCCCTGTTTCGTTCCCTGGGGAAACTGCTGGAAGCCCAGCGGCTGGAACAACGGACAAGGTTCGATATCGAGATGATGCAGGAGATCGGATACTGCAAAGGTATCGAGAACTACAGCCGCCATATGGATGGTCGCTCCCCTGGTGAACCACCCTATACACTGCTTGATTTCTTCCCTGACGATTACATATTGGTTATTGACGAAAGCCATGTCACCCTGCCCCAGGTAAAGGGCATGCATAACGGGGACCGTGCCCGCAAGGACACACTGGTGTCCAACGGTTTCAGGCTGCCCAGTGCTTATGATAACAGGCCGTTGCGCATTGATGAGTTCCATGACAGGATCAGGCAGTCGATATATGTCTCGGCAACCCCTGGTGATTTCGAGCTGGAGCACAGCAGCCGGGTGGTGGAGCAGATAATAAGGCCCACCGGACTGGTAGACCCGGAAGTAGTTATACGACCGGTTAAGGGACAGGTGGACGACCTGATAGGTGAGATACGGCTTTGTGTTGAAAATGGCTTCAGGATCCTGGTCACAACTCTTACAAAACGTATGGCAGAAGACCTGACCAAGTATCTTTTTGAACTTGATATCAGGGCCAGGTATATGCACTCTGACATCGACACCCTGGAGAGAGTAGCGATTATAAGGGACCTGCGGTTGGGGGAGTTTGATGTGCTGGTGGGCATCAATTTGCTGAGAGAAGGGCTGGACCTGCCCGAAGTGGCCCTGGTTGCCATCCTGGATGCCGATAAGGAAGGATTCCTGCGCTCTCATCGCTCACTTATCCAGACTATTGGCCGTGCCAGTAGGAATGTGCATGGCAGGGTGGTGCTGTATGCTGATAATATCACCGGTTCCATTAAAAAAGCAGTGGATGAGACTAATAGGCGTCGAAAAATCCAGATGGAATATAACAGGCAGCATCACATTACACCCAGGTCCATCAGTAAGGCCATCAGGGGTGACATCGTACCAGGTAAGAAGGCAGAGATCGGGGCTGAACTGTTTGAAGATATGCCTGCAGAAGAGATATTGAATATAATCATCGACCTGGAAGCTAAGATGCATAAGGCTGCAAAACAGCTTGAATTTGAAGACGCTGCTGCATTGCGGGACCGGATCAAGGAATTGAAATCAAAGCTGGAAGATATGGATATCTGATGTGCTACCACCCCTCGGAAAAAATGCCAGGTCTTGTTACGTATACCAGCATGATGGGACAATTTTGAGCATTAAGGCAAAGGCAATATTTCTCAATGTGGGTCTCGTCTGGAAAATAATGACTTGCAGTTGCTGTGCAGCGTGAATCTACCAAAAATATGCATGTATAACCCGTATTAGCTCACCATTTAATATTATTTTAGAAATAACTTCCACTGCGATCTGGCCAGATCTTATGGCATAAGCAATACCTTCTCCAATAAAAGAATCAACAAATCCAGCAGAATCTCCACTTAAAATAACTCTTGAACTTATTATTTTTCGGTTTATTCCTCCTGCTGGAATTATGTGGCTATGTAATTTATACTTATTATTAAAATTATTTTCATTTAAGAAATTTAACATTGTCTTTTTCGGATGGGGCAAGTGTTTTGCTAATCCAGCTATTCCAACAGAAAAATGTTTTTCATGTGGAAATATCCACCCGTAACCATGTTTAAACCATCCAAAGTGAAGATCAATAGCATCATGTATATATCTATCTATTGATTCATTATCTTCTTCAATTTCTGCAACAACGCTTATTGCATATTCATCTTTTCGATCTTTTCTTCGAATTTTATATTTTAATTTACCTTGTGAACCCTCTGCTATAATGATAAATTTTGCTTTGTAGGTATCATTGTCAGTAAAAACCTCTACATAATCAATTTTTTCCTGATACTCAAGTACTTTTTCTCCCATTTTAATTTCAATTCCGGTTTCTATGGCTTTTTCAAGCAGATAATTGTCTAAAATACTTCTGGTTATTAGAACTGCGATCCTACTATCCTTATGCTGTTCGACAACCTGACCTTTGAAGTGGGCTCTTGCACCAAATATATCTCTTTCAATCATAGATCCGGGAATCTTAAAATCAAGATACGACATTGCATGTTCAGAAAGAGCTCCTCCACATGGTTTATATCGTGGAAATATCTCTTTTTCAATTAACAGGGTCTTCAAACCTTTTTTTCCTGCAATTCTACCAGCGGCAGACCCGGAAGGACCTCCACCTATAATAATCAGATCGTACATACAATAATTTCCTATAGATAATATATTTGCATTATAATAATTGATACAGGTAAAATAAAAGATAAGGAATACTCCATCAGGGTTTTATAATCCCAAGGACAATCTTTCACATTCAATAATGTTGAATGATAACAAAAATAATACATTGTTATATAAATTCCTTATTTAATGTTCAAATATTTACTTTCTTGAAATTCATCAATATTCTATTTAATGTATTCCACGATTTAAATATTAAATCCTTTCTTTTACCATCCACAAATTTATTTGTTTTTGAAATTGGTACTATAAAGAGATTTTAGGAAAAGCCTTATTTTCGAATATTTCAGCTTTACTGTCTAAACTTGACCGAGCATAGCATATTGATTTAGTTTTAACATATTTCTGGAAGTTTCAATTTAAGCGCTTTTTAGGTACTTTTCCGACAATCTTATATCGATCGTGCGAAATTATTATTAAGCGAAAATCCATTAAAAATAGTGTAATAAAACTATTACATGACTTTCGGAGATCTTAATTCCACCACCAACCTAAATGTCACAAAAAACAATTCACATATTAAACTTAATTAAGCGACCATTAAGATCATGAATATCCAACGTATTCATTATACAAAGACCTTTATTAAGTTTATCCATCAACTTTGGCTCTTTTTGATTCATCTCCAGTTCAATTATCTTTTCCCCTCCGCTAACAAAAGCTTCACCACCAAGCTGAAAAATCGATTCAAACAGAGTCTGTAATTCAAATCTTTCATGGTTCATACATTTTGTCAAAAACAGACTGCACAGATTCACAAACGACATTTTAAAGCATGTCATGATCTGGTCCAGCTCTGTATCGATTCTATAAACTTTATCCTTATCCCTGATCCGCTTTTCTTCCTTTAAATATCTCTTTAATCTCTTAAAATCATCTTTATGTCCTTTCTCACTCGTCTTCTGCTGACGCAGGCACTTATTGATTTGTGCTTCACATTGTCCTAATTCAATCGAGTCTGCTTCGCCCAAAACTCTTTCCCCTTCAATGATCTTTGATCTTTCACGAAGCATTCTTTCCTGTCGGTATAAATCGACAAGCTGCACATCTATCGCTTCTATCTCCATTAAAGGGACTTTCAATTGTGATTGGAGTTGAATTATTGCCTTACATAATTCACTGTGTTTTTCTTCCATTTTGTCATAATTCTCAATTTTTTTTCCAAAACCCACAATTCGGTGAATATTCACTCCATTCTTTGCGTCTCTGAACTCTTTTTCCTGCTTCGGCCAGCGGTCAAAATATTTTTTAGTAACTTCACTTGCATCCAATAGATTATGAGGTATGTCTGTAAGCAAGACCGATTTCCTGCCATTATCCCACTTCACAATCACTGCACGGCACTCGTAGATATAGCCTTTCTCTAATGAATCCAATAATTCAATCTTACAATCTATAAGCTCTGCATTCCCATATTTATAACTCGTTTCCTCCCGGTTGTGCTTGAATTTCCTTGTTTTTATCTGGTTATCATCGAGAATAGTGATAAAATATTCATCAGTGCCGCTGAAGGCTCTAAGTGTTTTTACGCCATTAGCTCCTCCATCCATCACCAATATTCGCTTGACATGGACATGAGCAGATGGATCATCTAAATGTTCTGTTAATTTCGTAAGCATGTTTAATGCGTGTTTGCCAAGATCAACATGTCCATGGAAAGTCTGAAAAAAAAGCGGATGCCCTTTGCCATCGTGGATAAATACGTTTTCGAGACAATTCATAACACGACCGAGCATTGTTACTCTACCCTTATAGCACCTATTTGATGACCACAATGCCTTCGTATTACCATCAATATAATAGCATGCAAAATATGTTTCTTCTTCTGATTCATCTCGCCAGAAATCTATCCAGAATTTTGCTACTGCAGTAATCAATTGATCAGAGATTTTAAGAAATTTTAATTCTCCAATAAATCTATTGAGTGATGCGTCTTTGTAATTGTAATCACAGAGGAAGCCTAAATCATTTCCTTTTACTCGGTTCACTCTACTTGTTTTTCCGTTCGCTGTGACCAAGGGCAGGCATAAAAGAGCTAGGGTATATCTGGAAATGGTCTTTTCCGACATATTAAATATATTCATTGTTGAAAAATTCTTCCACTGAATTTTTTCATCGATTGATTTGAAACGGTTTTCTCGTACTGATTTCAACTGATTGTACTCGTTGGTAAATTTCCCATACGAGCGG
>Ga0255385_10095_pt1 | contig 12242 bp, 12 predicted proteins | sample ANMaggSeSYBR01G3_FD_182103 | JGI IMG/M metagenome (GOLD analysis project Ga0255385, IMG submission 182103) | Sediment cell enrichment communities from methane seep in Santa Monica Basin, California, United Staets - ANME aggregate JGI... | ecosystem: Environmental > Aquatic > Marine > Cold seeps >...
TATGTTTCTTAAAAAGATTCCAAAACTAGCAGACTGGGCAATTCCGTGGATATTACTCGGGCTTGGTATGCTGGGTGGTTTTTTTCTTTCGGGTATGCTCCTGCTCGGAATACTGCAGGGCGTACTAGTGGCCGGCGTAACGGTATTTGCAAACCAGTTGTATAAACAGACTATTATTAAGTCTAAAATCGATGACGATGATAGTTTAGGATAAGAGAGAATTATAAGAAAACAGCACAAAGCGGCTGTAAACTCGGGTGGCAGCTTTGTGCTGTTCTTATCCCTGTTTGTATAAATAATACTGTAGATTTAATGCGGAAATACTACTTCTAAAAGGCCATACAAGAATATCAAAAAACCTACTATCGTGGCAAGCAATATCAAAACAGCCAGATTCTTTGATTTGAAAACTGATAGAATTCCTGTAACAAAAGCGGCAGTACCTGCAGCCCAGACTATCAGCATTGGGACTGTAAGAAACAGATTGGAAAAAAAGGTTTCTCCGCCGCGCTGGTCAAACAATAAAATCATTGCAATGAAAATTAACAATGATAAAGCAGAAACAATAATTGATGCTAAAGACCATTTACCTAAATTTGTTTTTGGCAATATACTTATTTTCATACAAATCACTCTCCCTTTGTTTATATTATATCATATCGATAAAAAAACGTATTCAAAGATTATTTCAAAGCCGTTTTGTGGTCCGCGTCGTTACTATGATAGGGTATATGCGAGGCAAGTCGCTTCCTCCGTTTCATGCCAAACAAAAAACACCGAACAAAAGTCCGGCATTTTTTGTTTGGAGCGGGTGATGAGAATCGAACTCACGTAGCTAGCTTGGGAAGCTAGAGCTCTGCCATTGAGCTACACCCGCAATATTGAAACGATGATATTGTAACATAAATCAGCTATCTTGCATACATCATGTCGGCTATCCACATACCGAGCAAAACGCCGCAAATGCTAAGCCACATGTTAAGCACTATGTTTGCCGCACTGGTGAAAAGCTGCCCCGTGCGAAACATACCTACCGTATCTATGCTGAGAGTAGACAATGTGGAAAGACTTCCGAGCATACCCGTCGTCAGAAAAAACTTATAGTTGTCCGAAAGCTGCCATCTTGTAAGCGATGCTCGAAAAACGAAGCCAATAAGGATAGCTGCTATCACGTTTGACAAAAGAGTACCGAGAGGAAACCCATTGCCGAATATTTAGACAGAAAGTTTTGTTAGCCCGTATCTTGAGCATGCACCTATAAAAGCGCCGAACCCGACGAATAAAAATGACATAAAATTAATCCCTCATCTTATTATATTGCTTCACAATGCGCGAGTTCAGATCTCCTTCGATTGCGCAATATTTCTTTACGGCTTTTTCTATGCTGTGCTGTTTAATGTATTTTTGCACTTCCATAGCGGCCTCGTCTTCTTCGTTGTCAAAGCAAAACGCCGCAGCAATACCGGGAATAATGTTATCAGCACTCGTACCCTGCTCTATGCAGTAAAGCGCGGCACCAGCAAGCCTGTCGATATTCTTCAGCTTTCTTATCGGGTCTTTGCCTACCCGCGCAACAGAGTCTTTAAGAGCTCTGTTGCCAAACCTTGCAATCAAATCGTATACGTTGTCCTCGATTTCTTTTTTGGGTATACCATAGCCTTTGTAAAGCGCAGCTGCGACATCCAGCATGGCCGCTTTTACCTTGGCGGCAATCTCTTCGTCTGCGGCAGATTCATAGATAAACTTATACCCTTTTTGCCATCCAAAATATGCGCACAGAGCATGCCCCATGTTGTGCAAAAAAAGTTTTCGTCTTATATAGAACCCGAAGGGAGAAAAAGGTACGAGCGACTTTATGGGAGGAAGCCCGCCCCGAAAAGCGTCTTTATCTACAGGCAGCTGCTCGTAAGGTTCTACCCAAACACGAAGAAGGTTATCCCCTCTCATCTCGTCCGTCATTACAGGAACCATTCTGCCGATAGAAGCTTCTACAAGCCCAATGTTTTCGTCAAGATACTCTCTGGTATCGTGTTTTACGGTATTCTCCAAAAGATTTCTCAAATACTTGTCCGCATCAATCAGGTTTTCACATATTATTATATCGAGCGGCGGTTTTCCTTGCGCGGCCCTCTGGTCTATCCCTCTAGCAATATTCGGGACTATTCGAGGCAATATGTTTACACCGACCGCAGTCGCCATAATATCTGTGTTTAGAATCTCTTTCGCTACAGCGGCAGAATCCATGCCATTGACCGCGCGTACGTTTTTGACGCTTACTTCGCAAATACGCTCGTTAGATACAAGCTTTACGGGATATTCATGGTCGCGGTTCAGCTTTGCAATAACCTCTGGCACAACATCTATAAAAACAACCTCCAGCCCCGCTTCAGAAAACACCTTGCCGATAAACCCTCTGCCTATATTTCCAGCACCGTACATCACCGCTTTTTTCATTTATGAGCAAACTCCTTTTTTAATGTAAGGTTAATATACCATTCGTAAATATGGCGTGTCAATTGATAAGCACTTAAGGCTGCCACGGCGCATATAATATTACTGCCCCGCCTATTGGGCTAAATGACAGAAAGGGAGTACATAAAATGGGTGAAAATAATATGGTGCTGCTAGAGGGCTATGAGTTTGAGTGTACAAACATTGTTTGCCGTGAGGGAACAACAGCCGTTACCGTACGCGTGTCGGGTGACGGCACGGGCGCACGTGATTTGTCGGGATGGATACTAGAAATTCGTCCGGACGATACCCAAGGGGCAGATCCTGCAGAGATGGAAAAGGAAGAGATAAACATAGTATCGAGTGAAAAAAGAAGAGATAAAGGTGCATGGATGCCGGCTGTCGCGCAAAAACCTACATATGAGCTTATGGGCGATATCGGGCTTTCGGGAGTACTTTTTGAAGAGCGGGTCGGCAAAACAAAAGACGATCCGGAGATTGAGTTTAGAGTTACTTTTGATAAAGAGATGAACCCGGAAGCAGCAAGGGTTGCTTTCATATTGGATCAAACGGTGTTCAAATCTATAGAGAAAATACAAATCAAACCGCCGGCGCATACGCTTAGCACCAGACTGTGGAGTACGCCGATAGAGAAAACTTTTTGTTTGTTTCTCGTTATTCCTGCCGGATATAAACCGCAAGGTGAGTGCAAGACAAATATTTCTATAACAAAAAGGGGAGTTTTTATGCATCATGAAACGAAGGATGATATGGATGATGCAGATTTTACAGGGACGGAAAAAGCAGCCGTTACGACAAAAACGAACATAAAAGGATGCGTAAAGATAATAGCTTGCGTTCCACTGAAAAGCCATCAGGCATGCGGAGACGATGCGTATGCTAACGCCTGCGATTGCTTTGAAGTCGATGATACTATCGGATACACAAACGAGACAAATAGATTCGAAATTCGAGATATATTCATATGCCCAAAGAAAAGAAGCCTTGACTTAACGCTGCTTAATTCGCATTGCGGAAAGTCTGTTTATCGGCTTGATGGAAAATATATAATCGACTGTAAGCGATGTAAATAAATATACATAGACAAAGGGCGATGTTTGAAACAGTCATTTAATAAATTTATAGCAAATATGGAACGATGTCTCTTTTGCATTCAAAAGGGTCTTTTCGTTATATCAAGTGTTCTGATATAAAAGCACTCATCAAATTCGTTGCAGAGGGTTGATGATAATGGTAAAATAAAAGAACAAAGAACGAAGGGATAACTTTAGATAAATGCGAAAAGAAGGCAGGGCATAAAAATGAAATACAACAAATATGGGAAAACAGAGGCGAATGTATCTAAAGTAGGTTTTGGCGGTATGCGTTTTGATACAAAGCTGTCTATAGAAAAAAATGCAGAGCTGTTATTTCATGCAGCAGATAAGGGAATTAATTATTTTGATACAGCACCTGGTTATTGCAGTGATCAAAGTGAAGATATCTTCGGTGTTGCGTTAAAGCAAATGAGACGAGAGAGTTTTTATGTATCGACTAAAAGAATGCCAAGCCATGGGAAAAACAGTAAGGAGCATTTTGATTTAATAAAGCGTTCTCTTGAAAGGCTGGGTGTGGACTATATAGATTTTTTCTATATATGGTGTTTAAGAAAACCCGATCACTATGCAAAAGCTTTTACGTCGGGGCAATATGAAGCATTACAAATGGCAAAAGAGCAAGGGCTGATTAAGCATATAGCATGTTCATCACATCAACCGGGAAACCAAATTAGAGCCATTGTAGAGGATGGCAAAGTGGAAGGCGTTTTGATGGGTATAAATATATTAAACTTTCCCTATAGATGGGAGGGGGTGGAGGCATGCGGGGAAAAGGGTGTGGGCGTTGTTGCTATGAATCCGCTCGGCGGCGGTATGATTCCAAAAAACGAAGATAAGTTAAGATACTTAGCGCAAGATAATGAAACACCTACCGAAGCTGCTTTACGATTCAGTATTGCAACACCTCAAATAAACATAGCGCTGGTTGGATTCACTACAAAAGATCAGATTGATATGGCTTCAAATATTGCAGATAATGCAGAGCCTATTACAAAAGCGCAGCTTGATAAAATTACCAATAATGTTGGCGAGAATATGAATGCAGTATGTACCGGCTGCGGATATTGCTTGCCATGTCCGGCCGATATCAATATACCGGCGTATATGCAGGCGTATAATTTGAAGCAGATGTTTGGAGCCGGTGATGATGGTATGAAAAAATATGTAGCAGAAGAAAGAGCTTGGGGGATATTAGTATCATCCCAAGGCCATGCTTCAGATTGCATACAATGCGGACAATGCGAAGAGGCATGCACACAGCATCTTAATATAATTGCGCGTCTTGAGGAAATGGCAGAATGGGAAAAGGACGTTGAATAGGTTCAATTATTTTAAAAAGAACGGAAAAAGCGCAAACAAAAAAGGCCAATATTTTCGGCCTTTTTATTCGGTCCCCCGGCGAAGCAAAGCCTCGCTTAGATGTTTATGTGCAGATTAGCCCTGCTCTATGGCTTCGGTAGGACAAGAATCTGTGCATGCGCCGCAATCTGTGCAAAGCTCTGCGTCAATAACGTATTTGTCATCGCCCGGAGAGATTGCTTCTGCAGGACACTCGCTCTCGCAAGCGCCGCAAGAAATGCAAGCGTCTGTAATGATATATGCCATCGTTTTCCTCCTCGTTGTATGTATTCACATACATTGTAAACACATGTACCCGAAAAATCAAGACCTGAAATGTAACAACGCTCTATATTTTATAAATTTAAACAGCATTATTTAGGAGCTTAGTCCAGCAGCAATTCTATATCGTCATCAGGTTTTTTGCTGCTATCGTTTTCACTAACGTTTCTTTTATCTTTGCCGTTGTCGTCGTTTTTGACGTTATCTTTGACGTTATCTTTGACGTTATCTTTGACGATATCTTTGACGTTATCTTTGGCATTATCTTTGACGATATCTTTGACGTTATCTTTGACGTTATCTTTGACGTTATCTTTGACGTTATCTTTGACACTATCTTTGATACTATTTTTGACGTTATCTTTGATACTATTTTTGACGTTATCTTTGATACTATTTTTGACGTTATCTTTGATACTATTTTTGACGTTATCTTTGATACTATCTTTGATACTATCTTTAGCGATATCTTTGGCATTATCTTTGACGTTATCTTTAGCGATATCTTTGGCATTATCTTTGGCACTATCTTTGACGTTATCTTTAGCGATATCTTTGCTGTCCTGAGCTTTGCTGCTATCGATACTTTTATCCTTATCATTCTTACCGCTGCCTTTTACCATACCTTTGTTGTTCGCTTTATTTTTGTTTTTAACAAACGGCGGGCGGGTATCTATTATCTTGATATCTTCTAAAATAAACGATTTTACTTCAATATTCTCGTCGGGCAGCGTTATTCTTACACGCACTTTTTCGGTTATGGCATTGTTATCAAGCACTACACCGCGACCATCCGGAGTTTCAACCGTGCTTCCAGGCTTTGGCATGCGGCGATGCGTTTGGCAATAATGCTCATGTTCATAATTCAGACAGCACATAAGCCTTCCGCAAAGCCCGCTGATTTTTGTGGGAGACAGCGAAAGGTTTTGTTCTTTTGCCATCTTTATGGAAACGGGGTTAAAATCGCCAAGAAAATATGAGCAGCAGCAAGCCCTGCCGCAAGGCCCAAGCCCGCCAAGCATCTTAGCCTCGTCCCGAACCCCAATCTGCCTAAGCTCAATTCGCGTTTTAAACACGCTGGCTAGATCTTTAACAAGATCTCTAAAGTCTACTCTGCCGTCAGCAGTAAAATAGAAAACTATCCTTGCATTGTCAAAGGTATATTCTACATCTGCAAGTTTCATTTTCAGCTCATGCTTTTCTATTTTTTCAAGGCATGTCGCAAATGCGTTTTTTTCTTTGCGTTTGTTATCTTCAATCTTTTTATCGTCTTTTGAGTTCGCACGGCGGATCACCTGCTTTAAAGGTGCTACCAAATCTTTTTCTTCCACTTCTTTTTCGGCTAATACAACTTCACCAAACTCTGTGCCTTTCGCCGTTTCTACAATTGCATGGTCGCCCTGCTCAAAATGTATTTTACCGGGAAGAAAATAATAGATCTTCCCTACTCGTTTAAACCTTATGCCTATTACTTTTTCCATCTGCTTTTTTCCTCCAGTATATCAAACAACATCTTTTCTACAGCTAATCTGAAATTTACTGCAAAAAGAAATCTTCTTTCCGTTTCAAGTATAACCCTAATGATATTACTTATCGCACCGCTTGTAAAGTGCAAAGCAGCATTTCGAATTTCGCCGATTTTATCTTTATTTATGATTAATTCTTCTTTTTTTGTCTTTTTATAGAAAGCAATATCCCGAAAATAGGACTGCATCACACAAAGAAGATCCGCGATTTTCTCTTTGCCCGATTCAAAAAAATCTGAGTATATGCTGATAGCCATTCCTTTTTGATACAGCAGCATGTGGCAGTGTGCCAAGATATCGCGGCGCAAATCCCAAAACACAGTATCTTCATCTATCCTCTTTGCTTCATCCAAAAAACCGCCTGATAAATCAAGCAGTATATGCGCTCTTATTTCGTCCACGCCAAGCGCCCCCATCATTGCCAGCTTTGCGTTTGGCTCCGGCGAAAGATATACAGCACCGCATCTTGATGCAACTGTGGGCAGCACTCCGGATATCGACCTCGCCTCTAGAATAATCACTGTTTTTTCGGGCGGCTGCTCCAGCGTTTTCAGCATGCTGTTTGCGGCAGCGTCCGTCATATCGTCTGCGTTTTCTATGATAACAGACTTGTATTCCCCGTCATACGCTTTGCTTGCGACAAACGATATTGCTTCTCGCAAATCTGACACCCGAGGGGCATTCAGCCGCATGATATCTACGTGCCCGTTTTGAACTTTGCGGCAATCGCTGCACGTTTCGCATCCGCCTTTTTTACAGTACAGCCGCATTAAAAACTCGTCTACCAGCCTTTTTGCGACGCTTTGCCTCGTGCATATCACAAGATAAGCGCCAAGCATATTCTTTTTTCCGGCAAGATCTAAAAACTCCTGCCGTGCCGTTTTGTTAGTCATAGTAACCCTGCGTCTTTAAACGTTGGCATAAGCTTTTGTTTGATAATCTCGTGCGTTTCAAACTTTGTGCCCCCGCCGTCAATAGACATTACATCTTCGCTTTTTGAAAGCTTCGTGAAACCGTCGTAAACACGCTGATGAAAAGACATATCTTCTCTTTCTATTCTGTCATACTCTTTTTTCTCGTTCATCCTTTTAAAGGCGCATTCCGGAGTGATATTGATAAAAATGGTTACATTAGGCATATATCCGGAAATTGCAATATCGTTTATCTGTCGTACTTTTTCTACGCCAAGCTGTCTTCCATATCCCTGGTAAGCAAGAGAAGAATATACAAAGCGGTCGCAAAGAACAATTTTGCCGCTATCTATGGCCGGCTTTATAATCTGTCGTACATGCTCGGCCCTTGCGGCAGCATAAAGCATCGCTTCTGTGACTGCGGTCATCTGCGTATTCTCTTTATCGAGTACTATATCTCTTATCTTTTCTGCAACAGCGCACCCTCCCGGTTCTCTGGTGCGCACAACATTTACTCCAAGACCTTCTAAATATTCTGCGAGAAAGCGTATTTGTGTAGATTTTCCGCACCCGTCCGCACCTTCAAACGCTATAAACAATCCGCTCATATGTCCTGCCTCCCAAGCATGGTATATAAATCTTGAACACTGTCTACGAGATAATCGCATCCCGCTGTCTTTAGTTCCTCATAATCTCCGTATCCGTACAAAACACCGATTGTGTCAAAGCCGACATGCTGACCGCTAATTATATCATAGTATCTGTCTCCAACCATAACGGCATGCAGCCCATTGCCCAGCATCTCTGACGCGCGCTGCAGAACACCGTTCTTATGATATATGCCAAGGTCGTGTCTTGCGCCGAATACTCCTGAAAACAAAGCAGATATTCCGAACCGTTTCAGCATAGTTTCCGCCTGATCCTGCGGCTTGAGCGTCGCTACGTATAATGTTTTGCCCGTGCTTTTAATTGCTTTTATAGCATCTTCAATACCTTCGTAAAGGCAGCTTTCATATATACCCTTGCTGTCATAATAATCTCTGTAAAAAACGTATGCCTCTGCCGCCTGTTTGTCGCTGAAAGAGTATGCTTCTTTGAGATGCATCTTTACAGCCGGCCCGACAAAGGCTTGTAATTTCGCTTCATCATTTTCCTCAAACCCTATTTTTTCGAGCATATATCTAACGCCGTTTAAGCATCCGGTGCCCGACTCTGCAATCGTGCCGTCGAGGTCAAAAAAAACTGCTTCGTATTTTGTGCTGTCCTTGCTGCTAAAATTTCGTATCATTATCTCTCCTCAAATACCCATATGCTGTCGTCCTCGATGCCAAACATGTCAAAATCCTGCCGCCTTGCTTCAAGAAGATATCCGGCTGCCTCGAAGGAGATTACCTGACCACGCATGATTACCACTTCTCCCGGAGGGTATACACCGGCAATGCAAGCGGATATACGCTTTGCAGACCGTTCTATTCTCACTTTTTCTATATTATCCCAATATCGGCAATTTTGCGAATACTTTGTTGCTTCGGGCATGCAGTAAGGAGAAAAATATAGATTTTTGCTGCGTATCTTTTCTATGCGGGCAAGTGCCTTGTAAAGAATTTGAAAATGCGCCTCGGTATCTCCTGCTGCAACTAAAACAAGTATGTTTTTCATATCTGCCGATTCAACATGTACGCCCTGCTTTGCGAGTATATTTTTTACAGCCAGCCCCGAATATCCTGTTTCGCTTACGTCGATAACCATCTTTGTTCTGTCCCTTTCTGTCATGCCCGCCTGCCTAATCTCCGGGCAGCTAAACAAAGCAAGACTGCCTATCATGCGTTCAAAACGCTCACAAAGGGTAATTACCCGGAAAAGCTCATTCTCTCCTTTATCCCGCATATATGCGTGGGCATAGTCTATCGAGCCAAGCATCAGATATGAAGGGCTTGTCGTTTGGAAAGCTGATAACGCACGCTTTGCCTGCTTTTTATCGATAAACGAAGTTTCGCCTACGCAAAGGCAGGCGCATCCGTTTATCGCAGGAAGCGTCTTGTGCGTGCTTTCCGTCCATATATCCGCGCCGGCGTCCGAAGGAGCAATGGGCAAAAGAGAAGAGTATACAAAATGGGCTGCGTGCGCCGCGTCTACAATCAGCGGAACTTTTGCTTTGTGCGCAATTCCGGCTATATTCTCGATGTCGCAGCAAAGGCCAAAGTAGTTAGGATATACAATAAAAACCGCCGCCGCATCACGATTTGCGATAAGAGCCGCTTTTATATCGGCCGCACTTACAACAAAAGGATAATCGCAAGGCAGGGTTCTAAGAAATATTGGTGTAATACCAAACATGAAAATCGCGTTTGCCGCACTTATATGAATCCCGCGTGGAAAGATTACCTTTTTGCCGCTGAAAAGGGATAGCATCGCAAGAATACCTGCGGTAGAGCCGCCGGTGGTATAATACGCCGCACCCGCATGAATATGGCCGGCGTGCAGGTTTTGCGATTCGTTTATTGCTCCGGTTGGGGTTAGCAGGTTATCTGCGCCCGGCAGTTCGGTGATGTCGTATTTAAGCATTTCTCCGCCGAAAAATCCCGGGTCGCCTTTGTGCCCGGGCGTGCAAAACCTTGCCTTTGCGGAGCCGCAAATGTCATATAACGCATCCATGATTGGCGTTTGTCTTTCCATACAAATTCACCTCAATTACAGTTTATATGCCAAAATGTTTTAACACAACCCTTTTATATTTAAAAAAAGTATGAGATAATAGCGCAGATGAGCTAAGGAGTGTGCCTATGAAAAAGACTGAGCGGGAAAAGATGCTTTTGTTCTCTAAAGAACGAGTGGTAGGCCCAAATCGATACAGGTTATATTTTACGCCGGTATCTTCGCTTCGGGACGAAACACCCAGAGTCTTCAGGCTGCTTGTCAGAACTCCTTTTACTTTCAACAAATTTGATATGGGCAGGGTTTATAAGCTTACATACAGGAAAGTACACGTTCTTAAATTTTTGCCAAAAGAAGAGTTTAAGCTTCGTGAAGAGCATTTCGTTAAACTTTTGCAGACGCGCGACTTGAAGTTTATGGACAAAAAGACTTCTGCCGCGCTGCGGTCTATGGATAAACCTTACTTCTCAAAAGACAGATACTATTCATTCGTCGAGACAAAAGATATAGTAAATTATCGCACAGATTTTCTTACAACGGTGGCAGTTTCAACATTTTCCATTGTGCTTACGGGTATTGCATATTTGCTTCCTTTTTGCATGTATTCATTAATGATTTTCTTGCTGATAAGAGACCAGATGGACCTTGTCGGCTTTAGCTCTCGGGCGCTTGTCTTACCTATTATGGGCATCGGTGCTTTGCCAATCACTCTTTATGTTATGTCAGTGTTGTTTTCGTTATCAGAGCTTGTGCTGCTGCGTATCGACTTTACCAAATGGAGCGTGCTTAAAAAATATACGCTTTCGTGGGGCGGGATGCGAAAAAGCATATTTTTCGAAATAAGCGACATAAGATTCCTGCGAAAATTCGGCATAGTTGCAGCAAGTGCACTCGTTATTTGCATCATTATTTCTCTTATCATATAAATGGAACTTACGATTTTTTTGATCGTGCTTGCAGCAAATCTGCCATCTGCGAAGTTGGGCTGAAATATACGCATTTTTTATCACCGCCGCTTTTATATATGATGTAGACTACACCGCTTCGCTTTGCTTTGTACGTGAGGCGCTGCTTTTTTCCTTTATAATCAGCAGGCAGTGTTTTTCCTATATATGTTATCGAGCAAAGCTTAATTTCAAACAGACGTTTAGGGTTTTTTCCTAAATATCTGTCTGCGAAAATTTTTTCGTCAACTAAGATATATTCGTACTCAGTGATCCATTTGCGGATTATGATTATTCCAATTATTATGAATAAAACATATTCTATATATTCTATATAGTGAAAATTTAAAGCATATGCAATAAAGTTCATTAGCCCCGTTATAAAAACTATTCCTGCAAATAAACCTATTATTATAAGAATGCCTGTAATTGTTGAAAGCTCTCTTCTTTTTAATCTTTCTCTCATGCAAATCTCCGCAAATTTTTTAATACAATGATTATTATAAGGCATACACTATTATAGCGCAATTATTATTCGCAGAGCAGCAAGGGAAGGGAAGCAAGCTATGTTTATATAGGCGAACGCTTGTTCTTAAGTTTGTTGACTCGAATATTCTTGCATGCTATACTATTTACATAATAATTGCAGGATGGCGAAAATAATTGATTATTTCCAAAAACTTGTGTAAATCTTATGGTAAAACTACATATCTTGACGGTATAAATCTGAATGTTACTAAAGGCAGCGCATTAGCGATTGTCGGTGAAAACGGTGCAGGAAAGACAACGCTGCTAAAAATATTGGCGACGGCATCTTCTCCTGACAGCGGGCAGCTTACAATTAACGGTATTGACGCTATCTCGAACCCTGCCGAGGCGCGTGAGATTATTGGCTATGTGCCGCAAGGCATTGCGCTGATGCAGGAGCTTTGTGTAAAAGATAATCTATATTATTGGATGAAAGAAAAAAACGAAATCGTATACGAGAATACACTTGAAACAATCGGGCTTGCCGAT
>Ga0255385_10098_pt1 | contig 12203 bp, 7 predicted proteins | sample ANMaggSeSYBR01G3_FD_182103 | JGI IMG/M metagenome (GOLD analysis project Ga0255385, IMG submission 182103) | Sediment cell enrichment communities from methane seep in Santa Monica Basin, California, United Staets - ANME aggregate JGI... | ecosystem: Environmental > Aquatic > Marine > Cold seeps >...
AAATCCAGCACTGCAGAATTATCTGAAAACCTGGCGGCCGCGGAATTAATCCCCGAACTACAAGAAGATGACAAATTATTCAACCAGGAAGAAATTGAAGCAATTGAAAGTGAAGTTCCATCTTGGCTAGATGAACTTGGTGACGAAAGCGCTCCTATTCCATCACCTGATCCATCGCCTGAAGCAATTGAAGAAATAATCCCAGAAGAACTGGACGTTTCCTCAGAAACCTTCCCTAAAGAAGTGGACGATAAAATTCAGCAGCCTGCTGAAAGCGAGCAAGCTGGAAGTTTGATGCCGGACTGGCTTTCTGGCATATTGTCCAGCCAGGCAATGGCTGTTTCCTGGGAATCCTCATCCAGCTCCAGATTCATTAACCAGGAAGGTACATCCATTTCGGGTTCTTCATCTTTGACTGTTGGAACGGCTTCTAGCCGGATGTCAGTCTCCAGGGGATCAGGGGGAGAGTCGACAAGAGGTGAAATTGGTATCAAATCATCATCGGTAATAGCCGGGGGCTTGGGCGGTGATTCAGCCTTGTCTTGATCAGGCGGAGTGTCAGATTTTAAGCTGAATCCTTCAGGAGCTGCATCTTCCAGCCAGGCAGGAATATCTGCAGGAACGATCTCGTCTTCACCTTCAAGATCGTCAAAAACCGGAATTGATTCATCCACGGTCCCGCTGGATTTTTCCCAGCCAGCTTCCTGCATCCAATCAGGAACAGAATTTTCCTGATCGTTGCTATTTGAATTTTGGTTTTGGTCTTCAGGTAATGAAGCTCCAGTATTTTCGTCAGGCATAATAATCTCTTTTTCCAGGGTTGGGGGTGATAACCAATCAGGAATGCTTTCGCTTTCTCCTTTATTTTTGGAAGAGTCTGTCCTTCCGGAGGGTATAGACCAGGGAAGAATATTTTCCCTGGTCTTAGTACTTAAATTTTGTTGTGCCTCATCCCATTCGACTTGTTCTATTGTAATTGCTCGATCAGGAACTTGTTCTAAGGTCGGAGCATGTTCAGATATATAGGCTTCATATGGAGATAAAGAATAAAGCCGTTTTGTGCAGATTGCCATTTCCTGTGGATGGTCATGAGTCTTGAGGGATCTGGCAATGATCCGGTTGGCAGTGAGATTAAATGGAAATTTTTTGAGGATATTACTAGCCAAATCAATTGCATTTGCCAGTTGATCTCCAGCTAAATAGGTTTCTGCCAAGAGCGTTTTTAAATCATATCTTTCAGGATTTTCGTTGATAGCTGTTCTTAATTCAGAGATACCCTGTTTAATGAGATCTCCCCGGATATACATCCGAGATAATGCTCCATGCGTCAACCTGACCTTGGGAGGTTCGGCACCGTCGCGTTTCCCATAAAGACGCCTTAACTCGATTTGGATTTCACTGTTATAAGGCTGCTTTTCAAACGCTTTTTCCATATGCTGAACTGACGCAGCAAGATTTCCTTCTTCTTCACGAATTACGCTCATGCCAACGCAGGAGATAAAATCATCCGGTACAGCTGATAAAACACGCTGGAAAATGTCTGCTGCATTGCTGTTCTGACTGTTCTCAAGATAAGCTTTTCCAAGCAGCCTGTATGTTTCTATATGCTTGGGGAATTTTGAGAGGATATGACGGGAATGAGCAATAGCTTCGTCCAGACGTCCTTGGTCTATCAACGAATCAATTTCACGTATATATGTACGAAGTGATATAGTGCTCATCCAGTAATCTCCCCAAGGGGCATAAAGAATGATTTTTCCAGACTCTTGAATGGGAGAAATCTTCTTAGTGTAGTATGCCCTATTATAATATAGTACGCAAGTATTTTAGTAGGTCCCTAAAAAAATTGATAACTAATTGGAAGGAAAGGAAAATAGCTCCCGGCATGACGGGAGCTATTTTCCTGAATAATGCAGGCGCTATATACAACAGGTTTAACGTCTTTGGCTGTTTATTGGTAAATATTAAGCCTAAAACAGACTAATAGCATCAAAACGGTGACGGAAATGATGTTCTGAAGTTTGACCAGGATATGCAGAGAAGGTTCTGTTCACATACTAAGAAAATATATCCAATAATAGCTAAAGTGAAGACAGTAGGTCATTTGCTGTCAAATGCACCTTCTTCTGTAAGCGTTTTGGCATCATCAGACGGGACGTATGCGGAAAACTGGGTGCTGAAGAGGGGCACTTTTGAAGAAATTACGATAAGCATTTAGCTAGGTATCGGAAAGAGTGCCTGTAAAAAGCTGATAAAAATTTAAATGAAAAATGTCACGGGAGTTTAACTAACTATGCTTTTTTGTGCATTTATGGTTGAAAAATCAACGAAGTTGGCATATTTTGGATCAATTTTACCCTCATGAATTCCGAGAGTTTTGATTTGCTGACTCCGGGGATGGCAATAAAGCTGACAGACTAATCCTGGAATGTGCCCAAACAGCATGCTCACGCATAATAGGTTATATGAATCTCTGCCGAAATCTTGTTTAGAGAGCTACTGGAAGACCAGAATTATAGAAAGAATGCTGAGGAATCTAGCAAAATAGATGGATGCACGATCTCAAGATAATCGATAAATAGTGTCCAGTGAGTAGATGTAGCAATTCAAGGTTTATTTTATTTTGATAAATATTGATTCAGACCTTGTATCATGGGTTCTAATCCTATAGCTGCCCAGATGCTTGTGAAAGGAAGAAGGGGCACGATGTAACGCTGCCAAGGTAAGGGGAGAAAAAATAGAATAAAGAAAAACTGCAGGATGGTAGCCAGTAGAAGTAAAGATGTAGCCGGCGGTGTAGATTCGTTGTGTGTAATTATGCTTCTTATCCCAATAATAAATCCGCTTAGCGTAAGAACGATTAAAATACTGGCAATCAGAAAGCTGCGGCCGAGGGAATGGAGTGGAAAGCTGAAATAGGTTTCTTCTTGATCTTCAATTTCATTTATATAATTGGCCACTTCAGCAGTGCTGGGAGACGTTAGGAAAAGGTTGCTGAAAAGGGCTAGAGTTCGATAAGGAAGAGTTTGTTTTTTCCCGTCATCGGGACTGGGATAATAATCCTTTAGCTGGTTCGCCTGGAGTTCAGAAGTGATTATAAAACTGTATTGAGAAGCCTGAAGGGGGTATTTCCAGAAAAACGGATTTAGTAAGTAAGTCAACGCTAGAAAAAACAAACTGAATACTGCAAGACGCTTAACAATAATGTTTGGTTTAGACCTAATCTTAAAAGGTCTGCATACTGCTATAATTCCTATGGGTAGTAATGCAATGGCGGACTGTTTAGCATTAAAAGCAGTAGCTAGAGCTAAACCGATTAGCCAAGGGCGAATATTTTCACGGGATAATGCCCAAAGAAAAAAACAGACCCCCATTAAGACCGACGCTTCGTTCATGGCTCTTCTACCATGCAGCAAAAAGAGAGGGTTAAGACCTAAGAAAATTACAGCTAGCAGGGAAGTTGTTATTGTGAAGTTTTTTTTGATTGTTGCGTAAAGAAATATAAGGGCAATAATCAGCAGAGATGTGGTTATTGCCCGAGAAGTTACTAACAAACGAGCAGATGGGTACGCTCCAGCAGCGACATTTTCGTTCCATGACAAACTCCAAATCCAGTCGGCTGCTAGCCTGGGAGTGTCAGTTAATAATCTGCCGAACCCGATGAGGTATTTTGATAATGGTGCGCCCAGAGATCGCAGCATAATTTCGTTGCTAAATGGCAGACCAGGTTCCCAGGAGAGAGATAAAGGCCGGGAAGAGAGAATCTCAAGATCCTGGCTCATATAAATGTGAGTGCTCTCGTCTGGGTGGAATGGAACAAGAAAAATTCCGTAACTATAGAAAACAGTCAACGTTGCGAGAAGTAATATGAAAATCCAGTTTTCCTTAATCTTCTTAGGCATATAATTGGCAAGAAACCTTATCTAAAAAAATGATCAATCTTTCATTTGTATTATACGCTATAGGCACACCGGGTCCGCTGCGAACTACAAAAAATATTGCAGGCATCAATTGGAGCAAGTAGTCTTTTAAAATATCTATGAAACGCCATATAAATAATATAAAAAAATTTCTAGGTGAAACAGGGCACTTATGGCTGCCAGTATTTATTGCGGCAGCACTAAAGATTCTGTTGATTTTGTCAGGACGTGTACCATTCAATGCTGACGAGGCAATTGTGGCATTAATGGCGAGGCATATAAATCAGGGAGAACTGCCAATATTTTTTTATGGACAGGCATATATGGGCAGCTTCGACGCAATCCTGATTGCTCTCGGTTTTAAAATATTTGGTGAACAAGTCTTGGTAATCAGAATTATTCAGAGCCTCTTGTATCTGGGAACGGTTCTTACAACTGCGCTCTTGGGACACAGGTTGTTTCACTCGCGGAGGATTGCGCTTGTTGCAGGTCTGCTGGCAGCTGTTCCAGCTGTTAATATTACTTTGTATTCAACTGTCAGCTTAGGCGGATACGGAGAAATGCTGCTGATCGGAAATCTACTCCTGTTGGGGGGGCTATCGATTGTCCAAAAAGTACAAGAAAAAGAATTTGAGCCAGACTGGTTGTTTTTTATTGGTTTGTTTACCTGGGGATTTGGGGCTGGGTTTGGATTTTGGGTGCTTGGTCTATCTCTTGTTTATTCGATTCCAGTTATATTGGTGCTATTTTGGGCAGCCTGCAAATCGGTAAATCCAAAGCTAATCTTGAAAGCTGGCATTTTAATAGTGGGAGGAGCGATGCTGGGGTCAATGCCATGGTGGGCATTTGCCATTGGAGAAGGCAGCTCAACCCTTATTTCCGAGTTAACAGGCGGCGCAATAGCTGGTATTGATGATGGACCGGGATTGCTCCTTCTCGTGGAGCGATGCAGAAATCTAATTTTGTTCGGAGGAACAGCAATTATGGGACTCCGTCCACCCTGGGATGTTAAGTGGCTGATGATGCCTCTACTGCCATTTGTTTTAATTTTCTGGCTCTCGGTTTTGTTTTTCAGCATAAAAAAGGTGGTAAAAAATAATAACCAATTAGAATTATGGGCAATCGGTTTGATTGGAGTGGTCTTATTTGCTGGTTATGCTTTCACTCCGTTCGGTAACGATCCCTCTGGTCGATATTTTACGCCTTTGATAGTTCCGATGGCTTTGTTTGGAGCGGATTTGATAGTAAACCAGCTTTCAGGAAAAGCTTTTCTGCAGTTAGGACTATTGTCTATGGTTCTATTTTATAATCTAGGAGGTACTGTCCAGTCAGTACTGGATTTTCCTCCAGGGTTAACAACACAATTCGACCAGGTTACACAAATCGATCAGGGAAGAATGGATGAACTGATAGATTTTCTAAAAGAGGAAAAAATATCCCGAGGCTATTCGAATTATTGGGTTTCATACCCTTTGGCTTTTTTATCAGAAGAAGAAATAATTTTTGTACCTCGACTACCGTACCATGAAGACTTCCGGTATACTGCCAGAGACGACCGTTATTCACCTTACGGGGATTTGGTTAGCTCAGCCGGGGAAGTTGGTTATATAACAACCAATCATCCCCAGCTGGATAATTATCTCAGGCAGCAATTTGGTGCCTGGAATTTGACCTGGAAGGAAAAACGAATTGGGGATTTTCTAGTTTACTATGATTTTTCAAAATTAATTCGTCCTCAAGATGTTGGTTTGGGAATAACAACTACACCATGAAAAATCAAACAAAGTCACCTTGTATTGCTGCTTTTTTAATGCCCCGTATAGGGGAGATCCTATTCATCGCGATTTTTATCGCCTTGATTGGATTAGGTCCTAAACTGATGAATGTTGATGGGGACTTAGGGAGACATATAACCCTCGGTAACCACATCATTACAAGCCGATCTATTCCAACCAGAGATGTTTTTTCCCATACTAAACTGGGTGATCCTCTTACCCCACATGAATGGCTCGCTGATGTTATTTTTGCTCTCGCTCACAGAGCTGCAGGACTGGATGGGATTGTATGGGTAACTGCGCTGATCATTGGGACTGCATTTTGGTTGGTATATAAACAAAGTTTAGATCTCAGCAGCATGTCACTTCTTGCGCTTGCAGGGACGATTCTTGCCGCGGCAGCCGCAAGCCTCCATTGGCTCTCCAGGCCGCATATATTTACTATTTTGTTTACGGTAATCTGGATAACTGAACTCGAAAAACTGCGCATAGGGATCAGGAAGAATTGGTTAATATTTCCAGTAATAATGCTGATTTGGGTAAACACGCATGGCGCTTTTATTGCCGGGATACTGATCTGGGCTTGTTATATTGCAGGATTAATACTTGATCAGAAATTCTCCTGGCCGGAAATAAAGACCTATCTCTGGATCGGGCTAAGCTCGTTGCTGGTTTCTTTGATAAATCCCGACGGTTTCGGTATTTGGAAAACGGGATTTGGCTTTCTAGGTAATCGATATTTGGTAAGTCATACTGCCGAATATTTGCCTCCTGATTTTCACCAGATAAGCACCTGGCCATTTTTGTTACTGATAGTGTTATCAATTGGATTGCTTGCGATTTCAAAACGGAGGATGAATGCTTCTCATGCATTACTACTTTCCGGTTGGACCGCGATGGCTCTTTATTCTGCCCGGAATATACCTCTTTACGCAGTTATAGTAGCGCCAATACTGGTAACGGTAGGCGCTGATTATTTACAAGCGAATAAATCAAAAGGAGCTACTGATAAATTTATTGATCTTCAGTCCAGATTTATGGATATTGAAAAATCCTTAAAAAGCGGTTTATGGTCGGGGATAGTGGTTGTAGCGGCAGGGCTGTTATTAATGAGGGGTTTTACACTGGATTTCCAAAATAAAGGCAATCAATTTCTGGATAACGTATTTCCAGTTCAAGCGGTAGATTGGATAGAGGAAAATCAACTACAAGGTGAGGGGTTTAACTATTTTCCATGGGGAGGGTATTTACTCTACCGGACATGGCCTGAAATGCTGGTTTTTATAGATGGGCAAACGGATTTTTACGGTGAAGAACTTACCAGGAAGTATGAAAAAGTAATCACGCTCTCACCGGGCTGGGAAGATGTGTTGCAAAAATATCAAGTTAGTTGGGTGCTCATGCCAACCCAATCCGAGCTTATCCAGCATCTTCAGGAAATAGGTGACTGGAACGCGGTTTATCAGGATCAAATTTCGACGATAATGGTCCTGGGATCGGGAGAATGAGCAAAATATAAGTTCATTTAATCTCTCATTGATAGAGGATTATTTATGCCCTGGATCAAAGAAGATAGATTTTATCTAGCAGTGCTGCTCTTGCTCGTCTTAATAATGGCAGCAAGGACACCGCTGGATTCTGATATGTGGTGGCACTTACGAGCAGGTGAAGAGACCTTGCTTAGTAAAGAAGTCTATTCTGAAGATACATTTTCATTTACTCGCGATGGGGACCCCTGGCTAAATCATAGTTGGTTATCACAGGTGATTATGTACCTCCTGTACAGCGCAGGCAGCTACAAGGCCCTCACTATTTGGGTGGGAGTATGTGCTATGGCAAGCATTGGCCTTGTGTATTTTCAAATGGAAGGGCACCGAATAATTCGAATGATGACAGGAGTGCTTGCAGGAATTGTAGCGAGTGTGGTTTGGTCTCCCCGACCCCAAATAATGTCCCTGGTTTTATTTGCGGTAGTAAGTTACCTGATTTATCTCTACAAATGGAAAAAAACAAATCGCTTATGGTTGCTGCCCTTGATATTTATTTTGTGGTCAAACCTTCACGGCGGTTATGTTTTAGGGATTATTTTGACCGGAGTCGTGATGGGAGGAGAGATTTTCAATAAATTACAAGTAGACAATAAGCCGGAATATCTATCCTGGAAGGAGATAAAGGTTTTGGGAATCTGGATCATGGTTTGTTTGCTGGCTGTTTTGATTAATCCTTTTGGGTTTGGTATGTGGAAAATTCCCTTTAACACGATTGGTGTTGAATCTTTGCAGAATTTAATATCGGAGTGGGCGTCTCCTGATTTTCACCAGTTTTACCAGCAACCGATGTTATGGATGCTGTTTGGAGTGATGGCAGCCATAGGCCTTTCTAAGAGGAGAATTGATGGCAGTGATCTGGCAAGTTTGATCGTATTCGGGTGGGGAGCGCTAATAGCAAGAAGGAATTTCGGCCCATTTGCGCTGGTGACTGCACCGATATTGACTAGGCATCTGGCGCCTGTTTTGGAAGAATTCAAAACTGTAATTGAAGTTAAATTCTCGTCTGTGCGGGGCTTGTTTTCGTCAATCTCAGAATCTAACCAAAAAATTAAACCAGGCTCTAGGTATGCGATAAATTTTATTTTACTTGTTCTGTTGTCTGTAACAGCAATTTGGAAGATTTATGATGTCAGCTCCCCTTCGTTTGTTGAACAGAACGAGAGAACAGAATTTCCGGTAGACGCTGTAGAAAAATTAAAGGGAGCAAGTGAGACAGGCCTAATATTCAATGAGTATAACTGGGGTGGTTATCTGATTTGGAATTTACGCGATTTCAAAATATTTGTTGATGGGAGGACCGATTTGTTCGGGGATGAGATTATTGGAGAGTGGGTTGAGATTATTAACGCCGAAGAGAATTGGCAAAAAAAATTGGACCTGTGGGAAATAGATTATGTATTAATTCGACCGGATAGACCGTTGGCTTTGGCAGCTGCAGAGACCTGGAAAACCCTGATTAACAGTGAGGAATTAATATTACTGGAGAGAAAGGAATAATTTAGGATTAATACTGAAGGAAAGAAAACTGCAGGTTTGAGGCAGCTATGGCAAGGATAGCAAGAAAAGGATTATTAAATAAAACCCTATTGGTTACCGGAATAACATTAATCCGGCTCCCAAGGATTTTTGGCCTAGAAGGTAATTCCTGGGTCTTTTTATTGACCTTGATCCCTTTATGGTTTGTGATTATTAATAATCACCTACCAGAGATTAAAAATTCAACCCGCATACCCAGAGTAATCATACTCGCAGGATTTCAGATACTTTTATTATTTAATATTGCGGGGTTATTAACTCTTGTCTCGGCTGTTTTCGCGAAAGCTTTTATTGAACAGTCTTCTACTGCATATTTGATCTTAGCAATAAGCATTTGCTTATTTTCCGGCTCGCTTCTGTTGAAAACGATCTTGTCTATGTTAAAGGAGATTGATTTTGACAGCAAAATTGCAATTTTGGGCTTAAGCTACTTCTTGCTGATAATTGTTGCAATATTCAGAACAAGTTTGCAAAAACCATATCTGCTTTTGTTTATCTATCAATTAATTACTTTCCTGATTTTTGGACTTTCTGCGAAATGCGCATTGAAGGTAAATGAACAATATTATCTAAAGTATGTTTTTAATGGGTTGATATTGTACTTGGGAGTAAATGTTATTTTCCAATTGTTCGGTTTAACAAATCAGACGGAGAATTACCTTAGAGCTTACGATGCCGTCATGTTGTCGTTATTGAACATAAAATGTTCCAGAATCTATTACCCCTTATCAGAAGGAATAAACGCTTTTGGCATGGTTGGAGGAGCGGGTTTTGTAATCAGTGCAGCGGCGCTTATTGATATTGTAAAAAAGAGGTCAAAAGATATTCTAGGCTGGGTAATAGCATGCTTCGGAGTTGGAATAAGTTTATTGATAGTCCTTACTACGGATTCCCGAGGCGCATTATTATTTCTTCTAATTACCGCTGGAATCACATTGTTGCTGCCAAAAATAGCCAAGGCGACGTATGTTGGCCTGTTATTATTAATCCAGCCAGCAATTTTATTCCTAAAAGGGGGCTTTCTTCAGAATCTTGCAATATTAGCACCCCTTATTAGATTTGGTACAGACGTGTTGAGTGGCAGGACAACAATCTGGCAGAGCGCAATAAGGCCGCTGTTTGAATTTAAGTGGATCCACCTGGTGGGGTATGGGCTGTATGGTCAACAGAAATCTGGTATTGTTTCAGCCTATAAGGATCTATTTGTGTCTTATATTTACACGAATGAAATCAGTCTGCATAATTTCAGCCTGCAGATGATCTACGACTTGGGATATATTGGTTTGTTGGTTGTTTTTTTGCTGCTATTTTTTATAAGTAAAAATCTTGTCAAGCAGATTAAATCTCATCCCGGAAACCGGGAAAAAATGCAGGCTATTTCAATAATGATCTATATCCTGTTAATTGGTTCTGTGTCCGTGATTCCTGCATTTTACGCAAGAGAACTATTTTTTATGTTCATATTTGTCTGGATAGCTGCGGGAAGTAATATAAAAACTGGAGACAAGCAGTATGTTTGAGCAGATTGGTAAATCTGAAATGCAGATGAAACTTGCTCAAGGCGTATTTGTTAATTTATCTGGGAAGGCATTTGGGCGAAGCGCTCATATCGTCGGCCAGGTTATCTTGGCACGATTGGTTGGACCATTTAATTTCGGCTTGTATGGAATCGGATGGAATATCCTGCGCATTGCTGGAATATTAGCAGTACTTGGATTGGACAGCGGAGTGATCCATTTTGCATCTAGATACTGGAGGAAAGATAAGGAAAAATTTTCCGAAACCATAGTCAGTGCCTTGCTGTTAGTGATGGTATTTGGAAGTTTTGCAGGAATTGTAATTTTTCTTCTAGCTTATGATATAGGTTTGTTTTTTAACAAACCGCAGCTGGGTCTTGTTTTGCGCTGGTTTAGCATTGCTTTTCCTGTCTTGGCAGGAGTTAGGGTAATCGCATCCTCTACACGGGCAACAATGGATATGAGGTATGCTAATCTAATTGAAGAAATTATCCAACCGGGGACCAATTTGCTTTTAATCGGATTGGTTTTTATTCTAGGCGGTGAATTAACTGGATATGTAGCTGCGAGTTCGACATCAATAATTTTGAGTTTTATTGCGGGAATAATCATACTCAAGGCCGTGTACAAGGTTAAAGCAGTTCAGTGGGTAAAAATTTGGGATTTGCAGAAAACTTTGATCACATATTCGCTGCCTATTGCGCTTCCTGCTATCTTTGGAACCTTGATTATTTTGATTGACCGCATTTTCGTAGGGTATTTTTTACCTGAATTTGAAACCGGTATTTATCAGTCAGTATCATTGATATCAGTATTATTTATAGCAATTCTAAGTTCATTTAAATCAATGGTTGCGCCGATGATTGCTGAATGTTTTCACCTGAACAACCTAAAAGAACTTGAGCTGACAATGAGGACAAGCACCAGGTGGGTGTTTAATCTTTGTTTGCCCTTGTTCTTGATTATTTTAGTTGCTCCGGAAGCATTTATGACCACATTGTTTGGAGAAGCTTACCTAATTGGCTCGCAAACTCTGTTGATCTTAACCCTGGCGCAATTGATCAATGTTGGAAAAGGCCCGATTGACCAGCTGTTAATAATGACAGGAAATCAGAAGGTCTGGTTTAAAATTACCTTTACAGCCTTTATTGGGAATATTGCTGCGAATTGGATCTTTATCCCAATTTATGGGTTGACAGGCGCGGCATTTGCCAACGCAATCACTTTCGCGGGTTTATCTGCAGGAGGCTTGTATTTTTCCAATAGACGTTTAGGGTTTTTACCGTTTGATCGGTATTGGGTCCGAAGTTTATTGGCGGCTATTGTTACAGCAACGATTTTGATCACAGCAAAACTTGTTTTTCACATTAGCGCTGGATTGGAGTTGCTGGCAGTCATTATTTTATCCGTAAGTTTGTTTTACGGATTTCTGGTTTGGGCAGGTTTGAGCGAAGATGATAAATCTATACTCAATGTAGTAATAGGTACCATCAAAAAGAAATTCTTGTGAGTAATTAATGGGAAAAACAAAAAATAAAAGGTTTAAAATATCTGAAATATCACCAGATCGTTTGTGCCAGGCTGGGCTGCGGCGAATCAAAGACTATCCCCATAAGTTGTTGTGGAATTCAGCAACCTCTTTATCAACAAAAAATCGAGAGCGCATTAACTACTATAAGGACAGGCATATCGGCGAACGCTGCGTGATCATTGGAAATGGACCCAGCCTAAAGAACATGGATTTGTCTTTGATAAGAGAAGAGATTACATTCGGTATGAATAGAATTTACTTATTGTTTGCGGAAATTGATTTCAGGCCAACTTATTTTGTGTCTATAAATGACCTGGTCTTGAAGCAATTCTCGCCTGAAATTTCTGCTTTACAGATGCCTAAATTTATTAACT
>Ga0255385_10099_pt1 | contig 12151 bp, 16 predicted proteins | sample ANMaggSeSYBR01G3_FD_182103 | JGI IMG/M metagenome (GOLD analysis project Ga0255385, IMG submission 182103) | Sediment cell enrichment communities from methane seep in Santa Monica Basin, California, United Staets - ANME aggregate JGI... | ecosystem: Environmental > Aquatic > Marine > Cold seeps >...
ACAGATTGAAGAAGCATATGCTTTTGGACAAGCTGATGGATGGTTGTTATATTGAACCGATTACAAAAGGTTTTTACTGCAAGAAATGTGATTGCATAGTTACCATTGATTGGGTTAAGAACGAAGCATATTGTGTAAACGATGGGGTAATTTGTCCTTGTGTTAAGGATAAGGATGTCAAAGAACCTGTTACTATAACACAAGATGGTAAGCTGTGGCTTCTATTGGATGAGATAAGGGATCCTAATGAAGTTGTTGATTGAAATTAGGTGAGATAACATCCCTGAAAATATATGGAACTGTAACGACTGTGGTTTTCGTTTTGGAGCACCTATTTCTGATTCTGAAATGTTAAAAGGTCGGTGTCCTTATTGCGGAAGTAAGAATATCGATATTTTAAAATGAAACACAAAGATAACCACGAATAACATGTTTTCATTTATTTTAGAGGTAAAAGTGTCGTGTAACTTCCAAAACTACATAGTTTTGTAACTCCAAAATTCCATAGTTGAGACATTACTTGTCTGTTTTTACAGGCAGGTAATATTGTGGAAACGATTTACGATTTGGAATATGTTCAGAAGCGTTTGAAGTATGTTCTCCTCATTAGAGATGGCCACATGACCATTTCTGAAGGGGCTAGAAAAGCAGGAGTTACCTGGAAAACAATGAAAAGCTGGATTCATCGATACAATGGATGCGGTATCAAAGGCCTTCTTAACAAACCACGTGGCCGTTTGAATCCAATTCCCGATAATATAAGGCAGATCATTGTTGGTATTAAGACTGAGAATCGAAGTCGGAGTGGTAGAAAGATACGAGATATACTGCTTGAGGGGCATGAGATATCTTTGCATCGTCAGACTGTGTGGACTGTGTTGAAAGCAGTAGGTGAAAATAAACGGGTTAAACAGACATTCAAAGTGTATAACACTATGACCAGGTATGTCATTGAAACTGTTTTTGAACGTTTCACCTTCTTTCAGGTATGCTTCTATACTGTCGTAAGTCTGGTTGAAGCCTACTTTCAGAATACAACCTGCTGCAACTTCTTTTGGTTCATGTCCGTTTCTTCCTTTTTTCTTTGTTTTCCATGGTGCTGGGAGTTGTTGTACTGCTTTAATGACTGCTTTAGTGTACAATATGTTGAAATTTCGGTTTACATAGTTCAAAATCTTTGGATTTATTCTTTTTTTCGCGCATCCCATCTATGTGTAGCAGATATGTCGTGTCTGCTAAAAAACTATTTTGGGATGAAGCCTATATTACCAAAACTTTTTACTACAATATGGACAGGTTCTTGCATCTTCGGGAATATTACGACCACAATTTGGACAAGTTCTGGTAGCTTCCTTCTTCTCTGTTTTCTCCTTATAAGTTTTAGGTCTAATAATGAACCAAATAATAAGACCAATAATTCCCAATAACAATCCTAGTATAAACCAAACTGCACCACTTTTCCCCCGTTCATCTGCATCTTTATACATCCATATTCCAATTACAAGAGATATAATAAAATATAAAATAACACCAACGAAGCACATTGCCCCAACACATATTCCATCGAATAACTCTCCAAGTTCTTCTGAAAGCTCCTCAAAGAGAGTCCCCGTATAACTATAACTTATGGTTGCATTTTGGTCATTTGGGTTGAAAATGACAAGATAATAAGACTGGTCATCTGGTTGCGTCCAAGAGAAATTTGCTTTTTGAATATTTTTCTTTCCAAGGACATTAATAGAAAAATTCTCTTCACCATATGGAAACAAACCCGTATCATGATATGCATCACTTGTCATTAAGTAGACATGAACTGACAGATTAGAAGTTATATTAAATTGAATTTCTCCCCCTTTACTGGTAAATAAAAGATATTTTGACTCTATATCATATGGTTTCACGATAACATTTTTTTCTTCATGTATATCCGCAATTGCGAACAGTGAAAAACAAATGGAAATCATTAAGAAAAGTGTAATTCCAGTTATTACTATTCTTTTCATTTTCCTCCCCATTTCACAATTTCAAAGCCTCTCTTTCATCACGGATTTTTTCCAGATTCTTTCTTATTTTTTTTATTTGTTTTTTAATCATCTCAAAGTAATCATCAACTTGGTACTCTCCACCAGCCATGAGGCCAGGGTGTTCACCACTTCGTGCACGATGAATAAGTTCACGCACAAATGGCTTTTCATACTGGAGTTCAGCCAATTTAACCTGGAGTCTCGCCTCTTTTCTGTCTGCCCTCTCTTTAAATATTGCTAAAATAAGTCTCACTCGATCGTATACCTCTACATTTAATCTTTTTTCAAGGGTGAACCACTGTGATGGTTTCAACTCACCATCGACAATAATCAAATCGACATCTTCGTCATAATTATCGATAAATTCCTTTATTTCCTCAACCTTACCAAAACCAACATAACTGTTGACATCAGGTAGTTCCCTATGCTGGATGAACGTTTCAACGATACAGTGGTTTAGGGAATCAGCTAACTGTTCTATCTCTGAAGCATCATCGAAAAGTGAAATTATTATTGCTTTCTTCCTATCCTCATTCATTTTCTTTTTAGGCCGTTTAATGTATGGTTTAAGGTACTTTAAGACTACCTGATTTTGTTATATGATTTACGCAGTATCTCAGAGGAAAGTATAATGATCAGAAAAGCTTCCAGACAATACGTTGGGCATGTAGTATTTCTTCTCCGTTTATAGATGCAGTGATGTTTAGTAAATGTCTTGAAAATGAAGGTTGATCCCACTCCCATTCATAAGGGGCTTCTTCATCTGTATGTTGCAGTTGCCCATCCATATAAAATTTCATTTGATCTACCTCTGTTAAATTGTTAACTTGTGCTTTCACCGTGATGTTTCCAATGACCAAAGTTATTGGAAGTGAATAAACATCTCTCCAGAGTATCTTAAATGATTGTTCGTTTCCGTTCAAATAAAGCTTATTCTCACTAGGTTGAGTAATAACAATTGATGGGTGTACGTATTCCACTCCAACGGCAACAAAATCAATGCCATTATTATCTGGGCCCGAATATCGATCAGCTGAAAAAATAGAAACATTTGTGTCCCAATGTTCATGCACTCCAAGACTTTCTGATAAAAATTCTCCGTCATTCTCTGGATCATATGTGTCCGTTGGTGGTTCTGCTGCCTGATGTATGTAGTTTTGAGAACCTTCATTGGGGCATGGTCCTTCGGTGTGAAGGAAGTCGTACATCACAGAATCAAGGGCCACTGGGTCCTGTGAGAAAAATAAACTGTTAGACCAGTCATCGTTAAACGGATACATGTCAAATTTACTAATCGTACGATGATCTTGCAAGGTTCCAAATGTTCCGTCTCCAATGAAAAGAAGAGTTTTTTTACCAATGTGCTTATGTGCAAAAAGATCAGTTTGAGGTGCTGGATTTCCCATGTTTTGTCCGGATTCATGGTACGGGTGAAGAACTAGGACAGGTTCAATAAATGTACCAAACATATTTTTCCCAGACAATGTAATGCCATTGTTAATGGGATGTTTTTTCAACAAGGGCATATTGATAAGATAATCGGCATCGACAACACATCTAGGCAATGTTCGAATGGTCCCATCCTGAAAATAGATTTTTTCTGAACTTGATTGTGCCTGTTCTCTTCTATCAGCACCTCCTTCAACGTCAACATAATGGATATCGGGAAACTCATCAGCAACGCGATCATAAAACCAGTTCCCTATCTGTCGAGATGCATCATATACTGTGATATCATCCTGTTCAACTCCTACACTATTGACAAGTTGTCTAAGGAGTGTTTTTACGACATAGGGGCTTGCATCTCGGTCATTATCTTTTTTCACATATCCATTTATGTAATCAATGGGACTTCCACAGTTATTGAGGTTAATTTTGATTGCGATTTTTTCACCAGTTTGATAGCCTGCTTCACCATAACCATGAACCTGATTAAAATATGTGAATAAACTATCCCAAGCAGTATAGTCATCTTCTGCTCCTGTCAAACCTTGTACCCCTGAGGAAAACATCTGGTCGATAACCATTTGATTATTATTTTCTGTTTTCCACCAATATCCATTCAAATTTGACTCTGTAGCATCTGGGTTCCATATCCATACAACTCTTCCAGGGTTAACGCCTTGGGGGGTTCCAATGGGATCTTTAGGTATTGGGTCCCATGGTTCTGATGAAGTGCCATAATTGAAGTAATTATCGGCAAATACGGATGTGGGACAAAATTAATCAGTTAGCCAGTACAAATTATGCCATACTCCCGTGAGAGCGTTGGCTGTGTTGACTCTATCAGGTCTTTTTTGTCCCAGACGCCAGCCAGTTCTCTTCTTATCCTCAGCAAATCCACTTTCTGACTGGTTTCTTTGAAAGTATTCTTTCAAAAATCCCTTGATATCATGAACAAATCTGTAAAGCATCCTCTTCCATTCCCAACTTCCCTTCACTGTCGCATTTTTCTTTGGAATTATGTAAAATGTCACTTTTCCAAGCTGTTTTTCTAAATATTCCACATAAGCCTGCTGATAATATCTATCCAATCGTAAACTTTTGATATTGATCTTAATGCTCATCTCTTTTAACATCTTAATTGCAGAAAGAAAAGCTTCTTTCTCACTCTTGAAACTCGTACCATAAGCGATATACATTCTCGTTTTAATGTCCATTAAAACAAAGGAATATACAAAGAGAGATTTTTTCTTTTTCTTACCTTTCTTCTCTTTCTTGTTTTGACCATCTGAAGTTTTCATCTTTTCCTTAAGCTTTTGAGCTTCAGTTGCATAATGTTTCTTTATACTGAGGCCATAACCACTGCCATCTCCCCCACAGTCAACATTTTTAATACCTTTTCTCCTTAACATTATCACATGTAAATTATGGAGAGCAAGAATGACATCTTGGTCAGAATAAAGTCTTTCTATCGTTTTATAACTTACATCAACATCACTAAGCCATGAGAAAATTATCAGCATAAGTGACATCTCCCTATTGCTCTTTCCAATCAGATGTTTTAGTAATAAAGCCAAAACCTTCTGTTCCAATGTTAAAATAGGCTTAGCCCCTCTTTTTTCTCCTTTAATAATATCTATTGAATTAACCGCTTCCTGAACCAATGGCTTAAGTTCCTTAAATGCAGTTCGCAAACGTTTGGCTACACGCTGCTCATAAGTTCTCCAATCCCTTTTCTTTGATGGAGATTTCTCTTTGTACTCCTCAATTATATCATCAATTACTGAGGTAATCTCTCTTACTTCTTTTGTTGTGATCTTCATCTTATAATCTTAATGATAGAAAACTATTTAAAGTTATCTATAGATAACTGTTATTGTGCCAAGAACCATTGAATTAAAACATGGAACCTTAACACTAAAGGAGAAAAATATCAAAGGATTTTTAGAAAGAACAGTGAATTCTATAGGTACATCCGCTAAAGTAGATGTACCAAAAAGATTTATTGGAAAAAGAGCCTATGTAATTATCGTTGATGAATGAGAGTTAACTTTTTCTGTCCCACACCCCATAGTCCATAAAAATTCTGCCGGACAACACTGATTCCATTTCTTGTCCACAAAATAGAAGAACGCATATCTATTCTGTTTGAATATTACTTATGAATACTACCGTACTTGTTTTAGGAGATGAATCAGACTGGGAATCCTACAATCTATTTTGTAAGCAGTTGCAGAAACAACATCATTCAAAAAAACTGAATTGGGTTACCGCTACGTATGACCTTCTTGAGAAAGATAAACTTCCTGTAATTAACAGTGATATACTTGTAATCTATCTGTTCTTTCCCTTTACATATTGGGATAAGTACATTGAGAAAGAAGGATATGAAGGTGTTTACGGGAATGTAGATTTTTATAACAAGTTCAGGGTTTTTTGGTCTGAAATTCATCGGACCCTCAGAAAGGCCTATCGTGGGAAAAAAATACGTTTTATAAATCATCCGTTGAAAATTGCTGTTGATCGTGACAAGGAGTTTACAAAAACTATCTTATCTGAAAACAAAATAAATATACCGCTACCCTACTACACACGGAAGTATAAGGATATTTTAAAGTTGGTTGATCAGGAAAACAAAAAACTGTTTTTAAAGGTTCGATATGGCTCTATGGGTAAGGGCATAACCTATCTGGAGAAGGGGAACTGGAAGACGAATTTCAGATTTGAGGATGGCGGGATAATAAGTACACGTTCTGATTACGGTTGGACATTTATAGATATAACAGATAACGTTGAGTTTTTGAAAGAGCTTTTGACGAAAGATATTGTCATCGAAGAGGCGGTAGATACCTACAAACTGGATGATATAATATTTGATTTGAGGCTTTATGTCTTCTATGATGAAGTGTTATACATCCTTCCGAGAACAAACGAGAAAAATGCGGTCACAGCAAATATATCCCAGGGGGGAAACGAGAGGACTACTCGGTTTCTCAAAAAATTTCCAAAAAACATTATCAACAAAGCAGTTAAGGGCGGGATCAGAACGAGAAAGGCGATGGATGTCAATTTTGCAGGGGTAGATGTGATGATCAGTACCGACTTTAAAATATATGTAATTGAACTAAATGCATTACCGGGTTTTCCAAAAGAAAGCAGGTTTAATCTTTCAAAGAGAATTATACAACGTATAGAAGAGAGGAAATGGAATTAAAATGCGGTTGTTGCCATGTTTTTTTAGTATTCAAACTGAACTATGAAAATCAAAATTCTAGGTTTCTACAAGATTGGTTTTGAAAGAAGTTAAATGCCCTGCCATAATATGTTATAAAAAGGGAAAGAAGAGAGTTATACTCTCCTTACTTCTTTTTAAGATATGGAAGCCCAGTTCTCTTGTTAACACCGACTACCATGTTATCCGGTTTGTCGCACTGTGAACCGCTTTTTGGTGTTCTCTTACTAAAGTAATAGATCGTCTGGTTTCTTCCGCCTTTTAATGTTACGTCTTTCTTATATAATGTCCATCCTTCGTATTTATATGCCATAATATCACTCCATATACGGGATACACATTCTGTTATTTAACGATTTTCAATCGTTTTTTAAAGGATTATAAATAAATTGATGCAGTCAGGAGACTGTTCCTATAATAACATCTAAGCAAGTTATACATGTAAATATTATTCACTTTGCTCATCTTGCAGATCAATGACCATTTCAGTGAGTACATCTTCAAAAACATGGTGGCGATACTCCCTAATTGAGCCATCAGCTAAATGAACTTTTACAACAAAATATGCACCATCTTTCATGATCTCGATATTGCAAATCATCTCCATGGTCTCTCACTGCTCAACTGGCAATCCGAATCCGACAGGTACATTTATATTTTCTGTTGAAGATCACTCCTATTGATTCTAATTATTTCCCTATAATTTCGTCATTTTGACATTTCATCTTTGAGGATAAAAAGAAGTCTACCTGCAAGCAACTATCAAATACCTGTTGAGTTGATAAAAAGACAGATTAGTTACATTTTGCCTTTTTTCGTCGCAGTTTGTTTTTCCAATTCTTTCTTTCTAGCCGTTTCGATTTATCAGTCATTATTTTCACCTTATACATCTAGCTGATATTCTAATTGTCTCCCCTAAATAACTTTATTCCTTATAAATCCTATTTATTCCATAGTTTTCTATCTTTCTATCCGATTATTTCTCTTTCTGTCTAATTTTCAGATATCTGACACAATTTTCACAACATGTGATTTTAGTCCCATCAACTATTTCAACTGTCCTCAAATCTGAAGGATTTACTCTTTCCTTGCAGATGGGGCAAATTTTTGCAAACCACATCTATTTTCACATCATCCTATTTATATGATTTTTTTCTTTTTATGATGCATATAGATTCAAGCAAGAACATGAGAAACGCAATAGTACTACTACAGAAGTAGTATTATAAAGCACATGTTTGTTCAGGTTACCCAATAAAGCTCAATCAATGCTCATTGGGAAGTGATATCCATATGATAGAAGTAAAGGTAGAAAATATTGTAGCGTCTACTGTGTTTGCAGAGAAATTAGACTTAGATTTTATATCACAATCGCTGGAAGAAACTGAATATGAACCAGAACAATTCCCCGGTTTAGTTTACAGATTAAAAAATCCGAAGACAGCTACGCTTCTCTTTACAAGCGGCAAGGCCAACTGCACAGGAGCGAAGAACATCGAGGATGTACGTAAGACTATTGATATAATAGCAGAGAAACTAAGAGAACTAGGTATGGACATACATAAGAACCTGGGGATAGTCGTTCAGAATATGGTGGCTACAGCAAATCTTGGAGGGGAGCTCAATCTTAATGAAACAGCTATAGGTTTAGGTCTTGAAAATATTGAATATGAACCTGAGCAGTTCCCAGGACTTGTTTATCGGATAAAGGAACCTAAAGTAGCTCTGCTGCTCTTCTCCTCAGGTAAAATAGTCTGCGCTGGTGCAAGAAATACAAAGGATGTATCAAAAGCAGCTGAGAAACTGTTCGAAGAGCTTAATTCTTTGGGACTTCTTCACTAAATGTCCCCTCTCCAATTTTAACTACAATGAACCTTTTTTTAATAACGGCATATCATCTAATATTTGCTAAAGAATCTGGTGCGTGACTGTACCAGGAGGTCTAGGGTAGAATCAAATAATTTCCTTTCTGCATCCAACAGGTTTTTTAAATCAGGTCTTCCACCACGGGCTTTTGAAAGAACCGCCTTCATTATCTTCCTTTCTCTCAGATCGTATATATCATCAATGATTCTCTTGATGGTTTGAATTTCTTCCTCTGGTATTTCACCAGAGTCTTCTAGATGTTCTAAAGTTTCAGAATAAAAATTACGGTCGATCTTTGTAAGCAACGGGGATTTTTCTTCCATCAGTTGGATTTTTCTGCATCAATGGTAAAATTACCGCCAATTGGGATAAATAACACATCAACATCACCAATCTGCTGAACAGCATCCCCATCAAGCTCATGACCTAGATCACCCAGATGACAAAAGGATATGTTGTCCATGGTAAACACATAGATGATATTTTCCCCTCGTTTCCTCCCGGCCGATTCATCATGAAATGATATAACTCCCCTTATCTTGACACCTAAGACTGTTTTTATCCTTCCATCCCTGACAACTATTGATTCTTCTTTTTCCACAGATTCTACACTATTGTGGTCATAATGATTATGTGAAACCAGAATGATATCACCCAGTACATCTGGAACATGAATACCAATTGATTTCCCGTCATGTGGGTCAGTCACTAACGTAATTTTATTCGTTATCTCAAAGCATGAATGACCGTGCCAACGTATCCTCAGCAAATATTAACCTCTCCCAAGGTTAAGGTAATTACATAGTTGTTATAAATAAATTATGACAAAAGTTTAGATAACACCGTCTTCAGCATCGGGAAGATATATAATGCACAGTTGTATTCAGGACAGATAAATCACAGGATAACTCTTTGTTGAGGATTTGAGATAGGAGAGGACTAGATAATGCAACCATCTGATATGGCGTATGATAGAGCCATTACAATATTTTCCCCCGATGGAAGATTATTTCAGGTTGAATATGCAAGAGAAGCTGTCAAGAGGGGAACTACTACAGTTGGATTAATATTTAAAGACGGTGTAATATTAATTGCAGATAGACGCATCGACTCTCAGTTGATAGAACCTGATTCTATTGAGAAGATTTTTCAGATAGATGATCACATTGGTTGTACTTCTTCTGGTCTTGTCGCCGACGCAAGAGCACTGGTAGATAGAGCCCGTGTAGATGCTCAGATAAATAGGATAACCTATGATGAGAAAATACAAGTGAAGACACTTGTTAAACATCTCTGTGATTTCAAACATGACTATACTCAGTACGGCGGAATGAGGCCATTTGGTACTACTCTTCTAATTGCTGGTGTTGACGAAACAAGATCTTGGTTGTTTTCTACTGATCCATCTGGTGCTTTTATGGAGTATAAAGCAGGTAGCGAGGGAACTGGACGTAACAAAGCTATGGAATATTTCGAAAAAAACTATAGGGAAAACATGACAATGGAAGAAGCTATAAATATGGGTATTAAAGCTATTCATAAAGGTTCCAAAGGGAAACTTAATCCTGATGCTATTGAGATAGCTGTAATTGATATTAAAGAAAAATTCCGTAAATTATCACATGATGAATCAAAAAGATATGTAGAAAAATCCTCTGCATAAAAAAACAGTTTCTTGTGAACCTTGCCTTTTGTTTTTTAGTTAATCTCCTTTACATTTAGAATGTTTCGTATGTTGAAGGAAATAATCTATCCATGCCGCTCTAACAGATGGTATTGTTTCATGTTCAATCAGCTTTAAAATATCCTTTTGTTCTTTTGTAATCGCCAGTTTTTTTAGCGATGAAATACTAATCTTAGTATCATCTTCTTCAACCGGAGATGGAGTAGAACGAAATAAGTTTCTTAACCAAGATTTCTGTTGCTTTTTTGTATCGTGTTTCATTTTGATTAATTCACCTATTTATGGCAACAGTAGTCTGTTTTAAAACATATCCCTCTTCACATTTGTAGAATTATTTTCGTTGGTTAATAAAGTAGTAAGAAAACATTTACTACAAACTGATCTGCCAAAAATGTTCAATTCACATGAAAATATTTATATTATAAGATGCAGTCTCATTAGTTAAGCAAAGGAACAGACACAGTCAAAAAAGCGTTCAAAAAGGAGAAGGAAAGCTATGGCAGAAAAAACAACGGAAGAAGGAAAAAAAGATGAGAACACCATATATGTTGGAAACAAACCACCGATGAGCTACGTACTTGCAGTTGTAACACAGTTTAACATGAGCGGTTCGGACGAGGTTGTAATAAAAGCTAGAGGCAGAGCAATAAGCAGGGCGGTAGACACTGCAGAAATTGTAAGAAACAGATTTGTAAAAGATGCGGATGTAAAAGACATAAAAATCAGTACAGAAAGCATGACCAACGAGGAAGGCAGAACATCCAATGTATCCTCAATTGAAATATACTTAACTAAAAAGAAGAGTAAATAGGTAAAACAGTAAACTTACAGGATGATGTTTATATCTAATTTCTCTGCAAGTTCTTTATAGCGATTCCTTATGGTAACCTCTGTTACACCAGCGGTCTCTGCCACTTCACGTTGCGTTCTTCGTTCACCACAAAGGACTGATGCGATATAGATCGATGCTGCTGCAATGCCTGTTGGGCCGCGTCCACTAGTAAGTTCTCGGCGTGTAGCTTCTTGTAATATCTCCAAGGTCTTCGCTTGCGCATCAGCGCTGAGCTTCAATTCACTGCAAAACCTTGAGATATAATCCTGTGGAGAGGTTGGCATCAATTTTAATCCCAGCTCACGGGTGATATATCTATAGGTTCTGCCGATATCCTTCCTTGACATACTTGATGCATTGCTTAGTTCATCAAGGGTCCTTGGTACATTACATTGACGACATGCAGCATAAAGTGCGGCAGCAGATACACCTTCTATGCTTCTACCTCGTATGAGCTTTTTTAATACAGCTTTACGATAAATCATAGCAGATGTCTCTCTGACAGTCCTAGGGAGGCCCATGCCTGATGCCATACGGTCAAGTGCAGAAAGAGCAGTTGCCAAGTTTCTCTCTGTGGCATTACTGATTCTAATTCTTCTCTGCCATTTCCTTAGACGATACAACTGTGCCCTGTTTCTTGTCGGAATTGATTTTCCGTAAGAATCTCGGTTTTTCCAGCTTATCATTGTACTAAGACCCTTATCATGAATCGTATAGGTCATTGGAGCTCCTGTTCGTGCTCTTTTTTCACGTTGATTACTGTCAAACGCACGCCACTCGGGACCATAATCAATGAAATCCTCGTCAATAACAAGTCCACAATTCTTACATACTAATTCTGCCCTAGAATGATCCTTGCTAAGATATGTACTCCCGCATTCAGGGCATTTAACAGTTTCCTCTATTTTCTGTTTCCCTTTGTTTGTCAATTTAAACCAGACCTATGCTATTCTGTTAGTCTAACCTACAGTAAAAAGGGAGAAATAATCTGCTTTATATAAATGTCTATACCTGAAGTTTTTTTGATAACACACGTACAATAACTCATTTAAATACAAAAAAGAACAAAT
>Ga0255385_10100_pt1 | contig 12095 bp, 15 predicted proteins | sample ANMaggSeSYBR01G3_FD_182103 | JGI IMG/M metagenome (GOLD analysis project Ga0255385, IMG submission 182103) | Sediment cell enrichment communities from methane seep in Santa Monica Basin, California, United Staets - ANME aggregate JGI... | ecosystem: Environmental > Aquatic > Marine > Cold seeps >...
ATCATTGGGCAACTTTTATATAGTAGTGCAATCGCTGAGATAACAGCGATACAGGTGAATCTTGTACTAAATCTATCTCCATTCTTCACTGCAATTTTTGCATGGTTTTTATTAGGAGAACAATTAGGTATCAAACAGATTGCAGCAATGGGCGCGGTTTTTCTAGGTACTTATTTGGTTCAGAAGAAACCGAGGAATCCATCAACTTAGTTTATTCCTTAAAGGAAGTGAGTTTTACTCTAAATGTTCGGCCAATTCTTGAAAAATATGTGTTGGCTGCGCATGGGGAAAAGGGCGGTGTGTTTCTTGAAAGAGTTATGCGGATATTATGAATTATGTTGAACCAGAAAATCCTGAAGGCAGTTTGCTTTATCGTGCGTTGACCGGTGATGGTATGAAGCAGATGCCGCCAGGTAATCCGCTTCCTGATGAAATGATCCAGGCGATTTATGACTGGAATGAGCAGGGTGCAATAGAAAATTAAGAAATAAACCCCGTTAATTTGCAGCGGGGTTTATTATGCGATTAAATTTTATTTAAGCATAGATTTATACTGCTTGATGTTCTCAACTGGCTGAGGGTAGGCCATTTTCAGTTTCTTTAAAGTTTCTGTTATTATTTTAATAATCACATAATCACGATACCAATTCCGATTTGCTGGAATAATATACCAGGGAGCATGTGCAGTGGAGGTTTTTGTCAGGGCATCTTCATAAGCACGCATATAGTCATCCCACAGTTTTCTTTCGTCTATATCCTTTGGGTTGAACTTCCATTGTTTTTCGGGAATTTCAATTCGTTCAATAAACCGTTCTTTCTGCTCGTCTTTGGATATATGCAGGAAAAATTTCAAAATAGTTGTTCCCTCATCAGAGAGAATATTTTCAAAATTTTGAATTTGTTCAAATCGTTTCTTCCAAACTTTCTCTGAAACTAATTGGTGGATCCTGACTACAAGAACATCTTCATAATGAGATCTGTTAAAGATAACAATCTCTCCGTTTTTAGGAGTTTGTTTGTGGATACGCCACAAGTAATCATGCCCAATCTCTTCAGGTGTAGGTACTTTGAAACTATCTACACGTACACCCTGGGGATTCACTCCTTTAAAAATAGACCGAATAGTGCCGTCTTTTCCCCCGCCATCCATTGCCTGAAGAATGATCAGGACTTTATGCTTTTGTTCCGCATACAGGAGACGCTGCAGATTGATCAATTCCTCGCGGAGGCCCTTTGTCGTTTTCTTCGCCTCTTTTTTGTCTGATTCCCATAACTTGGTATCGTCGGGGTCATAATCTGGCAGTGAAAATTTCTTTCCTTCCTGGACTTGGTACGCGTGCATTTTTTACCTCCTGTTTAGTGATTAACTGATAGGATTTTATGCATTACTTGTGGATCTTTGGTAAGCAATCCGGATGCAGGCAGGCGCTGTACAAGGAGTGCCCAATTTCTATTTATTCTGAAAACTTGTTTGAAGATTGGCAGCGCTTCATTTATCTTCCCAGTGTCAGCCAATGTGACTGCATGCCAAAATGGCAGTTCCTCATTATTGGGTGCTAATATTGCTGCTTGCTGGTATTTTATTGCCGCTTTTTCATTCTCGTTTTTTGAGAGAAGGTCATCCCCTTCATTCATTAAGACATAGGCAGATTGGATATCCAATAACCTTTTCAATTCGATAATTGGGGCAGGATGGTCATCCACGCGAAGATCTATAAGGATATGTTTCCATGGAGTATCATCTTTGATGTTCTCGGAAACGAGCAGTGATGCACTCTGCTTACCTCTAATATCGCCACCCGCTTCTTGCGCTGCTTGCAAAGCTGAAAGCAAACGTTTTGCGAGATTACCCTGTGAATTTTTAAATGCGCTTGCCATCGCTGGCCAAACAGTATCATTCAGCATCATATTTGCCTGAACAGAAAAAGAATCACCTGTTTGATGTCCGGCTTCCGCGATGCATCGTTTTCCGGTATGGACAGCTACGTTTCCTCGCGCGTCAACTACGGCTACCTGGCGCAATTCTTTTCCGTCATCTACCGCGAGTAATTCGTCTAAAGCTTGTTGGGCGGATTTTCCGTCACGAAGCAGGGCTAGCCCTTTGGGACCATAACTTATCTCAACCATTGATTGGGTTGCGATCACTCCCACACCCGGTTCAATCCATGGGCAAAGAGAACCAACCGCGAACCAATGCGATTGGACAGCAACTCCGATCTGATCGGTTTTTCTATCCATCGCAACGATAGAATAAGTATGTAAAAATGCCATTTACATCTCTTTCATGATGATGCCCAGCGCGCATAAATTGCCTGGTGAATTTTTCTTCCTGACAACTTTTCCTGCTGGATCAGATTACCGTATTCAATTTTTCCATAAAAACTGTTCATTAAGTTTTGAAGCCATAAAGACAGTTCATTTGGGGAATGATCAACATTATAGGCAGTAATTATGAAGAGAATTGGATCATTAGTTAATAATTCACCACATAGGGTTAGTAAATTTGTAACAGAATGATTGAAATCCCAGATCTCTCCTTTTGGTCCTCGACCAAACTTGGGAGGGTCCATGATGATTCCATCATATTTTCTTCCCCGTCTAATTTCTCTTTTAATAAATTTAAATGCGTCGTCAACCAACCAACGAACTGGTTTGTCAGCGAGACCTGACAAGGATAAGGATCTTTTACCTATTTCCATCGCTTTTTGAGATGCATCAATGTGCGTTACATGTGCACCTGCATGAGCGGCAAATAGAGATGCTATACCTGTGTATCCAAAGAGGTTTAAAATATTTGCCTCCTTTTTTGACGCGTTTATTTTCTTCTCGATCCAACGCCAATTTTCCAGTTGTTCTGGAAATATTCCAATATGGCGGGATTTGGAAATATTTAGAACAATCTTCAGTTCATCGATGGTTATTGACCAAGAGGATTTTATTTCGGTTTGGAAAGTCCACGATCCTGTTCTTTCACCCTTGGAAAGAGAAAATTCTGCGTCTGTGGAGTCCCAAACCCTTTTTTTAAAGGATGGTTTCCAGGTTGCCTCTGGTTCAAAACGGGTAAGATGATATGAACCATAGCGTTCTAGTTTTTTCTTGTTACCGCTGTCTAGCAATTCATAATCTGCCCAGCCAGTAGTAGTAAGGTTTTTCTTTTCTCGAATAATTTTATTTTTGTTTTTCATCATCGGAATTAGTTGATATTTTCAGTATACCAATAGGTTGACATATTTGCATTATTCTCTGACAAGGTATAATCCTCAAAATTTGAATGGTAACAATATGGATGGATATAATTTTGATCGGATCATAAACAGAAGAGGATCTAACGCAATAAAATGGGACCTTTTTGGTGAAGAGACCCTTCCTTTATGGGTGGCAGATATGGATTTTGCTTCACCAAAGGAGGTCATCTCAGATGTCCAAGCACGATTAGATCATCCTATATTTGGCTACCAAAGCAAAGATATGGAATTGTTGGATGTAATTGTAGACTGGATGTTCAAACAGCACGGTTGGAAAATCACACCTGAAGATATTCTTTTAGTGCCGGGCGTTGTGGCTGGAATTAATTGGGCAGTGCGCTGCTTTACTGAAATCAAAGATTCGGTTATTTTTCAAACGCCAGTGTATTTTCCTTTCTTTAATATTTCCAAAAATAACAATGTTCAGCAAATTACCGTCCCTTTAAAAAACACTGATAATGGATATGAAATCGATTTTGACGAGTTTGAAGGAGAAATCAGGGAAGATACTCGCATTTTTATCTTATGCAATCCACACAATCCCGTTGGTAGAGTTTACCGCAAGGATGAACTTGAACGATTGGGAGAGATTTGCTTAACCAATGACATATTAATTTGTTCGGATGAAATCCATTGTGATCTGGTTTACCCGGGACATACGCATTTGCCGATTGCATCTCTTTCCAAGGAATTAGAAATGAACACAATCACATTGATGGCACCAAGTAAAACGTTCAATATACCCGGACTGAATTTTTCCTTCACAGTAGTACAAAATGAAGACCTCAGAAGCAAAATGACCAAGGCACGAAATGGTATTATTGGTGAGCCGAATATATTGGCTCAATCCGCCGCAAAAGCAGCTTATAAATACGGAAGAGAATGGCTTGAGGCATTATTGAAGTATTTAGATCAGAACCGCCAACTGGTTGTTGAATTCACAAAGGCAAATATCCCAGAGATACAGGTTCATTCCCCAGAGGGCACCTATTTAGCGTGGCTGGATTGCAGCGCATTAAACTTGAAAGAAGGACCGTACAAGTTTATTTTAGAAAATGCGAAGGTTGCTCTAAATAATGGGGAGGCGTTTGGCGATAACAGCAGCGGGTTTGTCCGATTAAATTTTGGATGCCCAAGGTCAGTGTTAATGAAAGCTTTGAATAAGATGGCTGTTTCAATTCAGCAAGCAAGGCATTAGACAAATTAGCATGGAAACGAGCAAAGAAAACAAAAAAAAACCCTGTTCTAGAGGGTGTTTTAATATTTTCGGAAGAACAGTAGGCGTAATAATTACGCTATTATTGGTTGTTCTTTTTGGATATCTAACCCTTCGTGCTGCTGGCGCGTATCTGATTGTTGCTGATGATCTTACTCCTGTGGATGCAATAATTATTATGGGGGGAGGTGGTGAGGGGAGGATGAATGAGGCACTGGAGCTATACAGCGAAAAATATGCGCGTATCATCATCCTAACTGAGACTGGCGAGCGGATCGAAGATCTTGATTACCTACAGAGTTTCGACCTTCGTATTCAATTATTGAATAATGGTGTTCCGAGCGGGAATATATTGATTACAGAATCTGAAGTAACGAGTACTTTAGAGGAGGCACACGCAGTTAAACAATTGCTTGAGAGAAGACAATTCTCTACTGCTATCATTGTCACAGACCCTTTTCATACTAAACGAACATCGATCATTTTCAGGGATGTTTTTTCTGGGCAAGATATTAAGCTGTATTTTCGCCCAGTAACCCCGTCATGGTATACATCCCGGACATGGTTTCTGACTTCTGACGGTTGGAAATTTACGATCCTCGAGTACGTTAAATTACTAGCTTATAAATCGGGTTTTCAGAATTAGATAGATTAACGGCTTGCCTTTTTTAGTATTTCACAATTTTCTTGATTAATGAAACTCACTCATATTTTTTAGAATGGAAACAATTTGTTGTTCTGCCAATCTTTCTGACAACTTATTATTTAACTGAAAATATCTAATGGAAAACCCATGAATGGGGAAAGTCATTTTTCTACAAGGATAGAAATCAAACCCATTTTTAAAGAGAGATTATCGCTGAAAAAATTATGTCGAACAATAAGACTCTTACGATCTTTATTTCGACTATATAATTATGATTGATGAATTATCTGATGGATAATAAACAACTACCACTGCATTTTATTGCGATTATCATTATTTGCCTGGCAATCATTCTCGCCTGTCAATTTCCCATATCTCCTTATTCAAGCGGAGATGTTATCTTTGTGGATGATTTTTCAAAAATAAATGAGATTTGGGATATATGGGAAAAACCTGATGAGTCAGCTGTAAGCTTTTTTGAAGATGGTTTGATTATGATAGTAAGCAAACCCAATTTGGATATTATCACTACAAACAACGTTTCTTATCCAGATGTATTGATTCAAACAACTGCACAAAAAAGATTGGGTACAAACGATAATGCTTACGGGATCGTTTGCCGTTATCACAATGATAGAAATTACTATGGGTTTTTGATTTCATCAGATGGATATTATGGCATTGTTAAAGTGGTCAAAGGGGAATATGAACTGCTTTCTTCTGAAAACATGGAGTTTGATGAAAGCATCCGCCAAGGCAAAGGGGAAAATAGCATATCAGCGAAATGTGAAAGAAATACTTTAACAATTGCGATAAATGGCATTGAAAAAGCCAGTGTATATAATAATGAACTTACAGCGGGAAAGACTGGTTTGATAACCGGATCTTTTTCAGAGGCAGGTGAAACCGCTGTTTTGTTCGATAATTTTATTGTAATGGTTCCCTAAATGAAGATTTTTTTAGGCACTATTGGCTGCCGATTGAATCAAAGTGAGATTGAAAAAATTGCAGCGGGGCTACGGGAAGCAGGGCATGTTGTGGTTGGGGAGTCATCAGATGCGGATGTAGCTATTGTAAACACCTGCGCAGTAACTGCAGCAGCGAGCGCAGATTCAAGAAAAATCATCCGAAGAATTGCAAATTCAGGTTGCAAAGAAATCTTAGTTACAGGATGTTACGCAACAGTTGACCCACAAGTTGTCATGAAATTGCCGGCTGTGGTAGGTTTGTATAAAAATGACAGAAAGAACCATATAATTTCAGATTTAAACAGTAAATTTCCAACCTCGCATTTGTTCCCAAATGTCAGGACACCTCTTCCTGGAAAAAATTGGAGAACGAGGGCGTTTATTAAAGTGCAAGATGGATGTGATAACCGGTGTACTTTCTGCATAACAAGAATCGCTCGCGGCAAAAGCTGTTCGCAAACGGAGGATGAAATATTTGATGATGTCAAAGCGGCATTATTAGGAGGTGTCAAGGAAATTGTTCTAACGGGGGTGAATCTAGGGTCATGGGGAGAAGATCTTGTAGGTGAATATAATCTTCATGGTTTATTAGAAAAAATCATTGTCAGGTTTTCACCTGACAGAATACGACTATCTTCATTAGAACCATGGGATATTAACGAATCATATTTCCCGGTTTTCAATCACCCGACGTTTTGCCGTCATCTCCATTTGCCGCTGCAAGCAGGGTCAGATGCGACTTTACGGAAAATGGGTAGAAAAATACTTGCGGAAGAGTTTCGTGTACTTATAGACACGATTCGATCACATGTTTCTGGGATAGCTATTACAACAGACATAATGGTAGGGTTCCCAGGAGAAACAGAAAAAGATTTCAAAGAAAGTTTATCTTTTGTAAAGGAGATGAATTTTTCAGGTGGGCATGTTTTTAGATATTCTGCTAGACCAGGCACGGCGGCTGAAAAATTCGATCACCTTGTTCCAGAACAAGAAAAGAAATCCAGAAGTAAACAAATGCGACATGTTATCTCTGAATCAGAAACTGAATATCGGAAGAAATTTACAGATAAGAATGTATCTGTGTTATGGGAAAAAGCCGAGAAGCTCCGAAACGGGGATTTCTTACTAAGTGGATTAACAGGGAACTATCTCCGTGTGAACGCTGTAGCAAATGAAGATCTGCGAAATACTGTATCAAATGTTCATATCAAGGAAGCTAAAGAAACCAGCCTTTTTGGGAAAATCATCTCATAATGGTTAAACGGTTTTATCGTGTAAAAATATTTTTGATTGTGGGAGTTATTTTGTCAGGTTATCATTATGGTATAATCACAAAGTTAAATTAATGGGTAGAGGTAAATAAATTTATGCCAAAAAGGACTTATCAACCCCGCGTTAAACATCGTTTGAGAGTACATGGTTTTAGAAAACGCATGTCATCAGCTGATGGACGGAACGTGTTGAAGAGGCGGCGTCTAAAAGGGCGTTATCGCTTAACAGTAAAAAAGAATAATCACACGAAAAATACACGCTGGTAAACGAGTTATTGATCTTTATTAAATAAAATTGATGGAGTTGAATTACGGGTCAACAAATGAAACGTAATTTTCATTTAACACAAACAAGAGATTTTTGTCGTGTTAAAAAGGATGGCAAATCCAGACACCATAAATTCGTTGTCATTGGTTTTATACCAAATACGCTGGAATATTCACGAGTTGCATTTGTTGCAAGCAAAGCAGTGGGTAATGCGGTTACACGAAATCTTGTAAAGAGAAGAATGAAAGCTTGTGTCGCTAATTCATGGGGTAGTGTGAAACCAGGATGGGATCTGGTTTTCTATGCCCGAACTGCCGGTGCAAAGGCGAGTTATAATGATTTGCAGGAAGCGATCAGCACATTACTTTCAAAAGCTGGTCTTATCATTACCAAATAAGTAAATGTCAATTAAACACGATTATTCGAAAGAGATATCATTACGGGAATTTAAGTTAACGATCCTTAATTTCCCGCAATTTTTCATTTTAATTCTTATCCGGTTTTACCAAAAAATAATTTCTCCCGTCCTCCCTGATAATACTTGCAGGTTTTATCCTACCTGCTCACATTATGGGTTTCAAGCTGTACAAAAATATGGTGCTATAAAAGGTGCTTTTATGGCGATTTACAGAATTCTCCGCTGTAACCCATTTAATCCTGGCGGGTATGATCCTGTACCATAAATAAAATCTAAAAGGAACAAAAAAATATGAAACAAAAAATAATTTTAACTTTAATAATATTTTCAAGCCTGCTTCTCCTTTTAACTGGATGCACAGGCGCAGGTGCAGCATCTAGCTGGCCGGGGTATTCTGTTTTTGAGGAAACAGGATATCTTTCCTACGGATCCCAGACCTTTGCCGTTGATTTGAAAAATGGCAGTCTACTATGGCGATATCCATCTGATGAGGATCGCTCCAGGCAAGTATATGCAGCCCCGACTACAGGTGATGGTTTGCTTGTGATCGGGGATTATGAGGGATCATTAATCGCACTTGATCAAAATAACGGAACAAAGAAATGGGGTTTTGACGGAGCGAATGATCGCTATATTGGAGCAGCCTTGATTTCTGATGGCATGGTATACGCACCCAATTCTGACCATTATTTGTATGCTCTTGACAGTGAGGGTAATTTACAATGGAAATTCAAGGGAGATGGGCCAAATTGGACCAAACCTCTTGCAGATGCGAACATGATCTATCTTGCTTCAATGGATCATAAATTTTATGCTTTTGATAAGGAATTTTCCTCAAGCAATCTGGTTAATGCTAAGGATGGCAGCAAAACTCTCCTGGCGAATGCAAAGTGGAATATTGATTTAGGGATGGCGATTATAGGCGACCCGGTTTTAGAAGACGGTGTGGTGTTTGTGGCAACGATTGAGGGTGATCTTTTTGCCATAGATGTAAAAGGCGAAAAGCTGTTATGGAGTTTTAATGACAATGGGGATCTTGGATCTGTTTGGGGGACTCCGGTAATAACTGGTGAAGCTGTTTTTGTTGCTGATGTGGATGGTAATATTCATGCAGTTAATACGCTTGATGGTTCAGCCATTTGGTCATCGCCTTTTTCAGCAGGCGGAAAATTGGTTGCCAATGGTGTTGCATTTCAGGAAGGTGCTGTGTTCGCAACAGATGAAGGAAAGATTTTTACGATCAACCTGAATAAAGAGGCAAAGACGATCGTGAATATTGAAGGTCCAATATACTCAACGATAAATATCGTTGGAGAACAGATTATTTTTGCTTCTGCCAACGAAGAATCTTTGCTTGCAGCATACGATCTTAATGGTTTTGGAATTTGGAAATTTTTACCAACTAACTAAACAATCTAAAAGAAGAATAGGAAATTAACATGTGGGAATCACTCATAATAGAACCCTTTATAAATGCCCTGCTTTTCATCTACGATCTAATCGGTGAAAATATTGGTCTTGCGATAATCCTTTTCACGATCATTATTAAACTTATTTCTTGGCCGTTGATGTCAAAGCAGATCAAGATTATACGAGCACTGCAGGAAATGCAGAATGACGAAGATTGGATTGCTATCCAGAAAAAATATAAGAACGACCGAGATAAATTAGCGCAAGAACAAATGAGTTTTTATAAAACGAAAGGTATTAGCCCATTTGCTTCTTGTCTGCCTACCCTGATTCAATTCCCGATCATTATCGGTCTTTATCAGAGTATCATTCAGACAATGGGAAATGCTCCACTGCAGATGCTAAACTTGATCCCAAAAATATCACCTTGGCTGAAAGATTTGTTTTCCTTCATTCCAGGGTTACAGGAGCCTTTGGCCTTAATACCTCTAAACAGCCAATTTTTATGGATGAATATTGGTCAGCCGGAGAGGCTTTTTATCCCTGGCCTCTCGTTTGGAATTCCTGTTTTGGCTATCATAGTAGCAGCTACTTCTTTCTTGCAAACGAAGTTGATGGCGACACCATCTGCGGACAGCCAATCAAACCAGATGTCAGGAATGATGAATGTTTATATGCCTTTACTGATGGGATGGTTTGCGTATTCTCTGGCTTCAGGATTAGCGCTATATTTTTTGGCTTCAAATCTCTTTAGTATTATTCAATATGCGATCTTAGGGCGGTTTGATTTTAAAAAATTACTCCCTAACAAGAAAGCTGAAAATAAAAAGTAGGGAGCAAAGAAAAATGAATGAGCAAAGAACAACTTTAGAGGTTAGTGCCCCATCTGTTGAGGAAGCTGTTGAAAAAGGTTTGGACCAATTAGGACTACCAAGAGACGCGGTTTCTGTTGAAATAATTGATGAAGGGAAGGGTGGTTTTCTCGGTATGGGAAATCGCCAGGTAAGAGTGCTTTTATCTATTGCTGATGAATCCCCAGCAGAAGATAAAAAAGAGAAAAAAGAACCATCAAGCCCTGTTGAAAAAGAAGATGAAGTGTTTGAAGATCCATTGGAGGAAGGAAAGGTTAAAGCAGAAAGGATCGTTAAGAACTTACTGCAGAAAATGAAATTAACCGCAAATGTATCCTCCCGGATTCTCGAGCCCGAGGATGAAAATGATCGTGTTATGGTATTGATAGAGATTACTGGTAAAGATCTCAGTATTCTGATTGGTCGTAGAGCAGAGACATTGAACTCTCTGCAATATATCACAAGCCTGATGTTAAACCAGGAAGTTGGCAGCTGGGTTCCCCTGATGATTGATGTCCAAGGATATCGATTCCGCAGAGAAAGGCAGCTTCGGCAAATTGCACGGCGTTTGGCAGACCAGGTTGTGCAAACTGGAAGAAAACAGGTGCTCGAACCTATGCCAGCAAATGAACGCCGGCTAATTCATCTGGAATTGCGCTATCATCCTTTTGTCACCACAGAAAGTGTTGGCGAAGGAACTAGTCGTAAGACAGCTATTTTTCTGAAAACAAAAGAATAATTTAAATAAAGAAATAACGAAGTCCCTCTTAAGAGGGACTTCGTTTATAAAAAGTGAAATAGATTTGAGGTGAATTATGCGAGCAGTTGATATCATCATCAAAAAACGGGATAAAAAAGAACTCTCAAAAAAAGAAATAGATTTCTTTATTCATGGATTAGCAAACGGGGATATATCTGATTATCAAGTGTCCGCATGGGCCATGGCCGTGTTGTTAAATGGAATGACTGACCAGGAAACGACAGACCTTACACTTGCCATGGCAAATTCTGGAGAAGTATTGGATTTATCATCTATTGCGCCGATTGTTGTGGACAAGCATTCCACTGGTGGGGTTGGCGATAAAACAACACTGGTAGTTGGACCGATCGTTGCGGCTTGTGGATTACCCGTGGGTAAGATGTCAGGGCGCGGTTTGGGATTTAGTGGTGGAACATTGGATAAAATGGAATCAATCCCTGGATACCGTGTTGATCTTTCGAAAGAAGAATTCCTGACCCAATTAAAAGAATTAAATTTTGTGCTTACTGGGCAATCCGCTGATTTAGCACCTGCGGATGGAAAGTTATATGCATTAAGAGATGTTACTGGAACTGTATCTTCACTACCATTGATTGCATCATCTGTGATGAGTAAAAAGATTGCTGCTGGCGCTCATGCTATTGTTTTAGATGTAAAAACAGGAAATGGCGCTTTTATGAAGAGTGCAGAAGAAGCAAAATTGCTTGCGAAAATGATGGTTGCCATCGGTAAATTAACTGGTCGAGAAGTACGAGCAGTGATTTCAGATATGAACCAGCCGCTTGGAGAAGCAGTAGGTAATGCAATTGAATTAAAAGAAGCAGTTAATACTTTAAATAATGAGGGCCCGAGTGATTTTCAATTAACATTCATCTGTGCTTGCACCATCCACAGGTCGCTGTCAAAAACAATTAATTTACTCTTCTCTGTCTTAGCTTTTCGGTAAAAAATTATCTCATATTCCTAATAAAAAATCAACATTCACGATATTACTCCATAAAACAATGGCAGCGATTCACAAGGTATATCAGACCAACCAACA
>Ga0255385_10101_pt1 | contig 12007 bp, 9 predicted proteins | sample ANMaggSeSYBR01G3_FD_182103 | JGI IMG/M metagenome (GOLD analysis project Ga0255385, IMG submission 182103) | Sediment cell enrichment communities from methane seep in Santa Monica Basin, California, United Staets - ANME aggregate JGI... | ecosystem: Environmental > Aquatic > Marine > Cold seeps >...
GGAGGTAAAATCCCTGCCAAAACCATAATAACCATAACGCCCTTGTAACGTTAGGGTAGTTTTATCAGTGAGGTAATAATCCAGCCCGGCCCTGATCCCATAACCTTGTCGATGCGCCTTACCTTCCATTTCCGAATTGCGAAAATTTGTGGAATCTATTAAATTGGTTATTGAATCAAAAGAATAGGTCTCATATTTTGAATTCCTTTCCATATTAAATTCGCGGTAATTCAAATCCAGCCCCCCGAATATATTGACATGCCTGGTGCGATAATTAAGAAGAATATCTGTAGAATACTTATTCCCGGTTGCAATTGAAGCATTGACCACGCCGTTTATACCCGGTTGCTTTTGTTTCTTTAAAACCACATTTATGATCCCCCCTACTCCATCCGGATCATATTTGGCTGAAGGGTTTGTGATAATCTCAATGTGATCGATGGTGCTTGCAGGAATCTGCTGTAAGGCATCACTTCCCTGTATAACACTGGGTTTTCCATCCACCAAAACCTGAAAATTTTCTGTCCCACGCAGACTGACATTTCCTTCGATATCCACCTGAACAGAAGGAACATTTTCCAGTACGGTTACTGCCGACCCTGTAGAACCAACCAAATCCTGACTAACATTTACGATCTTCTTATCAATCTTAAACTCTACGTGCTGTTTATCGGCAACTACTTCTACACCTTCAAGATTTGTGGATGCAGGTTCGAGGTAAATGATTTCCAAGTCTATAATTTTTTGTTTTGGTGTGATCTTTATATCCCGGATATAAAACTTATTATAACCGATAAAATTGGCAATGGCATAGAACCTTCCATAACTGACCTTCTCCATTTTAAAACTTCCATCAATGTCGGTAACTGTCCCGGCCACAATACTTGAATCGCGTATACTGTAGAGTACAACATTGGCATACTCCATCGGTTCATTCAGGTTCTTCTCCATCACATAACCTGTTACTATACCTTCAGCCGGCATATTTGAGAAATCCCGGTTACCGCTCCCGGGCCGCTGTCCAAAAGCATTGATGATCAGAAAAATGAAAAATACGACTAAAAGACCTTGACTTCTGTATATCTTCCTGTGTATAAAATGAATTATCAAATGCGCAAAAATAATTTTAAACTTTATATCCAGTCAATTATTTTCAACAAATACTTTAAAAAATTCAACGAACCTGTCTTTATATACAACAAGTAACCGCCAAACATTATATTCAGACAATAGTTAACCCAATGAAAGTTAAATCGTTTAATCCAATTTGATTAACGAATTTCGAAGTTTCCTAAAATCTTCGTACTTTGTGGGATTAAATATTTGTTTCACTATTAATAATTGATCATGGAAAATGACAATTCTTCAAGCTTTTATGAAATATCAACAAAAGATGAAATCGCCATTGTAAGGATAAAAGAAAAAGTCTTTGATCTGATCACCGATATTAATCAAAGCGCAAAGCTCCTCGATTTTCTTAGTGGTATCGATCACAGCCAGGAAATAAAAGTCCTGCTTTTTTACAATGATCCGGAAAGCTTCAGTATAAAAAATTATGACAAATTTATTACCCGGGTTATGGGTGATAAGGATGCAGAAAATGAAACGGGTTCACCAAAGATCAGCCAAAGAAATATCAGGTTTCGTGAAATAAATATTTTGAATAGTTTGATCAAACAGATTGCCAGTTTGCAGATCATCGTTGTGTCTGGTATACAGGGTGAAGTGGTTACTCCTTTTGTGGGCGCCTCCATGGTTTCTGATTTCAGATTTGCCTGTGAAGATGCCGAATACTGCATGATCCATAATAAATATGGTTTGCACCCCAGTGGCGCCCTGCCTTATTTCCTTTCCAGTTTTGTGCATCATTCAAAAGCACTTGAATTGCAATTGCGCGAAACAATTCCAGCAAAAGAGGCGCTAGAACTGGGATTGATCAATAAAATAATGCCAAAGAAAGATTTTGAAAAAAACTTGTTAGCGGAAGTAAAAAAATTCACCCACCATAAATATTGCACCATTCGCAATACAAAACGGTTGACCAATTTCTACCGCAAAGCATTGAGTGACTATTTTGAGTATGAGGCGGGATTGTTGAATTTGTAGGATTGATTAAATATTTGGAAGAATACTATATCATCACTCAAAAAGGTTTATTTTTGATCGATTTTCAAATAAATCAAATAGTTTTTAGATGAACTGGAATTAGTAAATAAAAAATGGAAAATCTTTCATCATATATTTTAACTAAAAACAGTGAGCTTCATTTAGCTAAAATATTAAATCATCTTAAAATTATTTCGGACGAAATAATAATTATTGATAGTGGAAGCATTGATGACACAAAATCGATTGCAAAAAGCTTTGAAAAAGTAAAATTCATATACAATGAATTTAAAAATTTTAAGGATCAACGCGAATTTGCTGCCAGTTCATGTAGTTATGACATGATCCTATTTTTAGATTCAGATGAGATTCCGGATACTGATTTTGTAAATTCAATAATTGAACTTAAAAAAGAAGGTTTTAAACATGATGCCTATAAAGTAAATAGGATATGGAATGTTTTGGGGAAGGAGATCCATAGCGTCTACCCCATTACCTCCCCCGATTTTCCTATTCGTATGTACAAAAAAAGTAAAGTTTCATTTTCCGATTCAAGCCTGGTTCATGAAACCCCTACCGGTTATTCTTCTGTTGGCAAAATTAATGGAAGCATAAAACATATTACTTTCAAAACAAATGAAGAATTGAACCAAAAGCTTGAACTTTATACTAACATTGCAGCTTTCGACTTAATTCACAAAAAAAGAAAAATAAATACATTTAAAATTATTTTTTCTCCTTTAGCTGCATTTTTGAAATGGTATTTTGTGAAAGGAGAATATAAAGATGGATATGTTGGTTTTTTGCTTGGAATTTATGCCTACAAATATACCCTTAAAAAGTACCTTAAAGCGCGACTTATAGTACAAAAAAACAATGGACAATAGGAAACCATGCAGTTTTAGAGAAGGACATGAAGTAAAGATGGGTTTATATTTTGATCGGGTTATAATTATGATCACGTGTTAACACCTAAACGATTATACAGGACAATATTGAAAAACAATAATTTCAAAATAGTCTTATATTTTCGACATTTTTTTATCTTTATAAAGTTTTAATAAATCTAAACCTAAAAATTGATCCCAAAAAGGAAAAAATGACCAAGATTATATTACTGTTAACAGGGGGAGCCATAGGGACACTTGCGCGCTACGGACTATCAGGACTGACACACAAATATTTTGAAGGAACATTTCCGCTCGGAACATTAATGGTCAACCTGCTTGGTTCATTAATTATTGGATTGATATGGGGTTTATGGGAATCGAACAACATCCCAACAGGTGTACGAACCTTTATTTTCATTGGCATACTTGGTGGTTTCACAACATTCTCGTCATATGCTCTCGAAACGATCAACATGTTCAGGGATGGAGAAATGAAAATGGCAATCATAAACATACTGGCCAGCAATATCCTGGGATTACTGCTGGTATTTCTTGGATTTGTAGCGGCTAGAGGTTTAATAAATATTATCAGATAATATGAAACAACCGGAAGAAGGACAACTACTTAGAATTTTTATTGGAGAGGAAGACTCCTATAAAGGCAAACCTCTTTACGAAGCTATTGTTACAAAAGCAAGAGAACTTAACCTGGCGGGGGCAACGGTACTGAGAGGCATTATGGGTTTCGGCGCTCACAGCCGACTTCATACAACTAAAATTTTACGACTGTCGGAAGACATGCCCATGGTGATCGAGATTGTGGATTCAACAGAAAACATCGAGAAAATAATACCCTTCCTTGATGAAACAGTAGACGAAGGCCTAATTACAAGGGAAAATGTAAACGTTATTAAATACAGGCATAGTAAGGGTGAGAAATAATTTATTCGGATAAAACCCATAATTTTGGGACATACAAAACACGCATGAAAGAATTAATTTTATTTTGCTTTACACTTCTCCTTTCCAACTTTACTTTCAGTCAAACTGATGAAACAAATAGATTGCCTTCTTTTCCAGGGGGTGAAACTGCAAGAATTGAATTTATTGAAGAGAATATCCAATATCCTTTAGCAGCCTGCCTGAATAGGATCGAAGGAGAAGTGGTTGTAGAGTTTGTTGTCGATAGAACTGGTGCAGTAAAATATATTGGTGTTAGTGAAGGACTTGGTTACGGATGCGATGAAGAAGCCATTCGAATTGTAAAGTGTATGCCAAAGTGGACTCCAGGAAAGAGAAGTGGCCAATTGGCTAGTATGGAAGTAAAAATAACAATCGACTTCAATCTAAGTGAAGAATTAATCGAAAAATCCAGGAAAGCACGAGATAATTATTTAGATGCCAAAGAACAATACAGTGAATCCAACTATGAAGATGCTATTAAACTTTTGGATTATTCCATTGAAGAATTCCATGATTTCAATGAAGCGCTGGTTTTAAGAGGACAAGCTTATTATAATTTGAATGACAGCATTAATGCATGTAACGATTGGATGTCTGCATTGCACTGTGGGTATGAAGAGATATATTGGAGTTTAATACAACATTGTAATATTGATGTTGAAGATATTAAATTATACGACAATCAAATTTTTACCGTACCTGATGAAATGCCACAGTTTCCGGATGGTAAGGAAGTATTACAAAATTATCTTATTGAAAATATTGACTATCCCGTAAATGCATATTTAATTCAGAAAGAAGGAAGGATATTTCTTACTTTCATTGTTGAAAAAACTGGTGAAATAACTGATGTAAGGGTATTACGGGGTATCGGACATGGCTGTGATGAGGAAGCTATCAGGGTAATTCAAAATATGCCAAAATGGAATCCGGGTAAACTAAGAGGTATTCCTGTTCGGGTTCAATATAATCTACCAATTTTGTTTGTCATTGGCGAAGAAGCAAAGCAACAAATGAATGAAGCCAAAGATATTTATTCCGAAGCGCTTAGTCATTTTGAATCAGCTAACTATTCGGAAGCTATTTCACTTTTAAATAAGGCCATTGAATTAAATCCATGGTATATAGACGCTTTGATACTCAGGGGTGATGTATTTAAAGAACTCAATGATTTGGAAAATGCATGTGTTGATTGGAATATTGTAAAAGAACTCGGAAGTATTGAATTGGATGGTAAAATTGAAGAATTTTGTGGAGAATAGAATAACACTTTTGTGAAAATAGTTTGAAAAATATGACTCTGTAAACATTATTATATTATATGTGCAGTCAGGTGTTACCACCTGATTGCACCAAAACTTGATCATGATTAAAAATATTCTTCATCTATCGCTGTTCGGATTTGCAATCATTTCTATAATGATTTCCTGTGATATTGCATGGAAAAGTGTGGAAGGGTTTAAGAATTTTTATCTGTACTTAAATTATGAAGATACAGATACAATTTACCTGAACGTGGTATCAGAGACTAAAAATTGTTGCACCAATCATCCGGTTAAAGCTTTTACTATAAATGATGAGCAGATCAGTTATGATTCCGATAACAATTGTTATAATTTAAAAAAATGAGAATAGTTTCAATCCTGATCACCCATCAAATTATTTCATTAATTTCGCAGCTTAAAATTATTGATTTTTACTAAATAGAATAACATGGCTTCAACATCGGATTTTAAAAACGGATTGGTACTTGAAATGAACAATGATTTAATGTCAATCGTTGAATTCCAGCATGTAAAACCAGGCAAAGGCCCTGCATTCGTACGCACAAAACTAAAAAGTATAAAAACCGGAAAGGTAATTTCACACACATTTACTGCAGGTTTTAAAGTTAATACAGCCAGGGTAGAAAGAAGGTCATATCAGTACCTCTATAAAGATGATTTGGGCTATTATTTTATGCATAACGAAACATTCGAACAGGTTACCATTCCCAAAGACATTATCAGCGCTCCGCAATTCCTGAAAGAGGGACAGGCAGTTGAGATCCTTTTCCATGCCGATACGGAAACCCCGCTTTCATGCGATATGCCGACCTATGTTGTATTGGAAATAACTTATACTGAACCCGGTGAAAGAGGAAATACTGCAACCAATACACTTAAGGAAGCTACAGTTGAAACAGGAGCCACAGTAAAAGTTCCTTTATTCGTCAATGAAGGTGAAAAAATAAAAGTGGATACACGGTCGGGAGAATATTCGGAAAGAGTTAAAGAATAAGTTTAGTGTTTAGTCCACCTTCGCTGTGCTTCTGCCTTCGATAGCTACGGCAGACAAGTCGGTGGATAAAAGTTCTGAGTTTAATGTAACATATTATGAAATTTGATCACCCTTTCACGTTAAAGCAAATAGCTGAAATTATTAATGCGGATTATGATGGTGATCCTGAATTCATAATTACCGGCATCAATGAAATTCATATGGTGGAACCGGGCGATCTGACATTTGTTGATCATCCTAAATACTACGACAAAGCCCTCACTTCGAAAGCAACTACCATTCTGATCAATAAAAGAGTTACACTTCCCAATGGAAAAACCTTATTATTTTCTGATGATCCATTTATGGATTATATGAAGTTGGTGAAAAAATTCAGGCCTTTTGTTGCTTCCAATAAAATGATCAGTGATACAGCCGAAATAGGGGAAGGAACAATTATTCAACCCGGAACATTTATTGGGGAAAATGTAAAAATCGGGAAAAACTGTATTATCCATCCCAATGTTACTATTTATGACTACTCCATATTAGGAGATAATGTAATAATTCATGCCGGTACTGTTCTGGGTGCCGATGCCTTTTATTTTCAGAAAAGAGAAAAGAAGACAGTTAAGTTTGAATCTTGCGGTAGGGTTGTTATAAAAGATCATGTAGAGATCGGCGCCAACTGTACGATAGACAGGGGTGTTTCGGGTGATACTATCATAGATGAATACACTAAATTTGATAATCATATTCAAATCGGACACGATACTAATATTGGTAAAAGGTGCCTTTTTGCTTCAGCAGTATTGGTCGGAGGGGTGGTAAAAGTTGAGGATGACGTGATACTGTGGGGACAGGTCGCCATAAACAAAGATATCACCGTTGGCAAAGGTGCAGTACTATTAGGCACATCTTCAATTGACAAAAGTATTGAAGGGAATAAAGTATATTTTGGTGCGCCGGCAATTGAGGCAAGAAAGAAATGGAAAGAACTGGTACTAATCAGGAAGTTACCAGAAATGTACGAAACCCTCAACAATCTTACAAAAGATGCCTGAAAGGCAATAATATCAACTCAAAGAACTTTTGTATAGCCGACCTTTTCAACCAAACATCATAATTAAACTCCTCACTATTTAAAAGCGTTTCTTTAATATGCTTGTCCATCTGGTCTAATACACTTTTTTCATTTCCAACAATAACAATCTCATGCTGAAAGCGAAAACTTCTGTAATCAAAATTAGGTGAGCCTAAGGAAAAAACCTCTTTGTCAACCATTATCATCTTTGCATGGAGATTGTGTGGTATATAAAAGAGCAATTTTACACCATTTTTGGCAAGAGGGCCTAAAAACTTATTCCGCAAAATGTCAATCAGGCCAACATCGGAATGCCTAGGCATGATTACTTTTACATCAACACCTCTCCTGGCAGCATCTGTCAGCGCTTTCCGTAAATAATAACTTGGCAGGAAATATGGTGTTTCAATTACTACCTCATGGTTAGCAGCTCGGATAAGTTCAATGTATCTCTTTCTAATTCTTTGCTTTGTGAGAGAAGGTACATCACGCAAAATTTCGCAGCCTTCATGTGTGATTTTCCTAATGTTGATCATCTTCTCAAAGACATACTTGTTGTACAATTCATAATGCTGCATGAATACCTTTTTAAAAGAGATTGCGAGGCTGGATTTTATTCGCAATATTGATTCTCGCCAGTTTAAGGAATAATCAGTTAAATTGGCTGAACCGATATAGGTTATAATGTCATCAATAATGAGAAGTTTGCGGTGATTTCGACGATGGTTCCTGGTAAAAAAATCCCAAAAAAACTTGACTTTAAGAAAAAACCTAACCTCTCCTTTGTTATTTTGCAATTCACTGAAAAAATTTGAAGGAAGCGATGTTCCCCATGAATCCATCAGGAGTTTTATCTCTACCCCTTCCCTACTCTTCCGTGTCAGTGCATCCCGGAACTTGATACCAATGGAGTCGTTATTAAACCTGTAAGTTTCGAGATATATGTAGTCTTTAGCATTCTCGATATCACTGAGCATAGCATTGTAAAACCTCAAGGGGTCATCATAAAGCTTATAATCTGTTTTCAATTTATCAGTCATCACTTAAAAAACAATTCAAAGTAAATACAGTTCAATAATACTCTGGAGTTGAATACGAAGATAAGAAAAAGAAATTAATTTTCACACATTTAGATCAATTTCTTCCACAAATTGATTTAAAGGAGCAATATTTACAGTTATCGAGATTTTCAACCTGAGTAAAAGGAATATCCGGATTGTAAATTTCAAGAAGAATTTTTTTTAAGACATTTTCAAATTGTTGTAAAGCGCTTTCCGATATTCCATCTCTTTCCGGTAAGCCCAAACCCATAAAACCACTGCTAAGATTTCGAAACGAAATAATCCCCGGCCTTAACCTTTCAACCTTTATAACAGTAGCTTTGCTGTAAATATATGAGTAAAGTAACAATTGAAAACATTTATCAAATTTGATATCGTCCAACAATGAATCCCATTCTTTCAGTTTCAGATCGTTAGTAGAAACACTCCCGGTTTTGTAGTCAATGATCCTGATTATAGTCCCCAATTCATCCAACCTGTCGAAAAAACCCTTTAATTTAACCTTAATATCCAGGCTTTTATTTTGTAATTGCAAATATGTTTCAAATCTCTGTTCAAGACTTTTAATTATCAGATGATGGCCTGATGCTCTATTTTCTCTAATAAATTTTGTCTCTCTTTCAAGGAATCTGTTAATGAATAAACCGGCAACCCTCACAATCAAAAGATTTTTTCCGAAATCAATATCGCCATTTTTATAGTTTCTTAAAAAAGATTCTCTAATAAGTTTCTCAATCTTTGGGTCCATTGCTTTTATGTCATCAGGCACCAGCTCTTTTCCGATTAATGATTCATAAAGAATTTGAAGAACATCATGCACAACAGTGCCCAATGTACTTGCTTCGATGGTTTCTTCCACCTCTTCAGTATCTTCTATACGAGCTATATAATTGAAATAGAATTGCAATTTACAATTGCGGTAAACATTCAATGCGCTTGTTGAAAAACCTGTTTGCGCAAGTCCATTAAGTCTATCCAAAATATCAGAAGACTTATCAATAGAAATTGTATCATCAATTCTTTCCTGTAATGGTGGGATGGATAAGATTTCTTCCTTTATTTGAATTTTCGGATTATACTTCGGTAGTTCGTATAACAATTGCGACACATACCGGCTTCTATCACCACCACTTAAATCGCCAGGTTCGGTATTATACAACAGATGGATATTTTTTGCACGTTGTAAAATGCGGTAAAAATGATAAGCAAAAACTGAATTTCTATCATGATGGGTTGGTAGATTATATTCATTTTTTATCTCAAACGGAATAAATGAATTATCAGATTTGGCTGAAGGGATAAAACCTTCATTGACCGATAGCATGATTATATTTTCAAAATCAAGGGTCCGGGTTTCAAGCATTCCCATTACTTGTAACCCTTTTAATGGTTCGCCATAAAATGGAATGGTAACAGATTGAACAACCTGGTTAAATATTTCCCTGAATGTTTTGACATCTGCAATTATAGGATGTTCCTCCAATAGCATTTTTAGCTTATTAAAAACCCTGGAAAGATGAAATAGGTATTCCAACTCCAATTGATATTTCTTTTGGTCTTGCTCTGAGGTGAAGTAATGTTGAAGATACTTCAGAAAAGTTATCAAGCTATCTGTTCCGATAACAGGATTATTTTTCCATGGTTTAAAAATTTCAGTAATAAAATTTTTGTATGGCTGATCATCAGCAAAATATTCTGACATTAATTCTGCATGCCCGAAAAATATTTTATTTGACTTTTTGATTTGATCGGATACTGATTCTAATCCGGAATAGGTAAATGAAAATTTCAAATAAGGATGTTCTAAAACCCTGATTATATCTCTGTAATAAAGTCGTGGTGTTTTACCTCCGGTTCTATCAAACTTCAAAATATTTATCTGCAGATTAAATATCGCATCAATGATCGGAAACAAAGGGGTTGATCTTAAAGGTAGGCCCATTGTCAGGTTAAATTCATTTATTGATTCAGGAATTGAGTTCAATAAAGGAATAGTTAAAGATTCGTCATTTAATACCACAGCGGTATTTTGCATATCGGGATTTTGATCCGCAATATTTTTTATAACCTGGCCTGCTGCCTTTACCTGCCCAACACTGCGTGCAACACCAATGACCTGTATCTTTTTTTCTTCTGACGAGAAATAATTTTCGATCCACTTATACTCATCCTGAGCGAATTGATGTTTATACTTGCGGATAAAATTCCCAGCTTCCTGTATTTCATTATCCATGTAATAACTATCAGCATCCCAGATGAGTTCAGCCTTTCCTGTCTTCTTAAGTGATGAAACAATAACCTCTTCTGATAAAGTAAGTGCATTAAATCCTACAAATAAAACTTTAATCCACGGAAGTGTTTCAATTTTGTCAATATTTTCAGCCAGTTTTCTGTAAGCCAATCCCTGATAAACCTGGTTCTTCTTTAAAAGTTTTACTTTGAGTTTATCATAATAAACCTTTAATGAATTGTAAAAGCGTAAATACCTGATCTCAAAATCGGTCAACGGTTTACCATCCAGGTTCCATAAGGATATGGCTTTGGCATCCGTTAAATAACTGAATATCCGAGTTGAATCAACCAGATACATGTCAATTTCATTGAAATCATTTAGCAACACCCTCCCCCACTTCAAAAACTCACCGAAATCATGGGCTGCTGACCCTTCAACCTCTTTATGAACCTCATACAATTCAAATTGCAGATATACCGGATCAATAACAGAATATCCTGATAATTCGATAATAAAATCTTCGATGGAATATATGGCTGGAGACCAGATTGTCTTTTTCGCCTGATTCGACAGATTCTTTTTTAAAAATAATCCTGCCCTGCGATTTGGTAAAACGACACAAACCTTGTCGATAGAATTACCATAATTATCAATAATATAAGCTGCTGTTTTGTCAAGGAATGCCTGCATAGTTTCAAAGGAAATTAATACGGCAATAAATTTAAAACAATATAGGGAGACGGCACAGGAATATGCTAAATAATTTTATCAATTATTATTTCCGCTTCTTGCAGGTTTTCATTTTTACCGAGATCGAGCCATATAGAATGAGTATGATCAAAAGAAATTATTTTATGATGTTTCGCTAACTTAAGATAACTTTCAATGATAGAGAATTTTCCTTTCTCTTCCATATAATTGAATATTGAGGGGTTGATTACATGAATTCCACTAAAGCCAAATTGCAGGTAGAATTTGGTTGGTCTTGTCATTATACGTTCGCCGGTTTTAATGTTTTCCCAGCCACATAAAACATTTTCCTGATCGAATAATAAATACCTGGATGTTGTCCGTTTTCTAACGGCAACTGTTGCTATGGCATTTAACTTCAAATGTGTTTCAACTAAATTATTTAAATCAATATCCGATAGCACATCCGCATTATGAACAAGGAAGGCATTGCCATCATCAAAAAACCAGGAAGCTTTTTTTAACCCTCCACCGGTGTCCAGTAATTTATTTCTTTCATCAGAGAATTGAATGTTTATTCCAAAATTTTCTTTTGTATTTACAAACTCAATGATCTGTTCAGCGAAATGATGAACATTGATTATAATATCATGGATTCCAGTTTTGATAAACTTTTCGATTAGAATCTCTAAAAGTGGCTTTCCACTTATTTGGACTAAGG
>Ga0255385_10103_pt1 | contig 11918 bp, 13 predicted proteins | sample ANMaggSeSYBR01G3_FD_182103 | JGI IMG/M metagenome (GOLD analysis project Ga0255385, IMG submission 182103) | Sediment cell enrichment communities from methane seep in Santa Monica Basin, California, United Staets - ANME aggregate JGI... | ecosystem: Environmental > Aquatic > Marine > Cold seeps >...
CTAGAATAATTAATCCTGTAAAATAATAATTCATCCTGAGAACCTCCATACATTACCTGTTTAAATCCTTTAGGTCATACTCGTGACGATTGACTGTATCGGCTAGTTGTCTATATAAATTTTCTGCCATCTGCCATGTAGACTCTGCAGAAGTTAGTCTTGTGTTTTGATCTACAATTTTATCTTCGGCAATTTTTAAATCTTTTTTAAGATCTACGATTTCTTGTTGGTTAGTGTTGATAGTGTCTGTAAGATTAACAACATAACGAACGCCAGTAAATGTACCAACTAGCACTGAAGCTACTACAGGCACTAATACAAAATTCTTTTTTAATAAATCTGCTAGATTCATTATTGTTTCTTTGGTGTAAATATAGATTTTATTTTAAAAACTAATCGGTCCCAAATTTTTTTAATTTTACTTCTTTTCATTTTTTCTTTTCCTCGATTTCATAGAAGAACTTATCAGTATCTTCTGTTTTCCATTGGCCCGTATCTTCTACGTTCCATTCATTAGTTTGTACCTTCCAATCAGGAATATTATCTTTCACTGTGAAAGAAGGTAGGTCCCATATACATCTGTTGTTGGGTTGTGCTGCATAGTTGCCGTCGTTCAACGCAATTATGTGAGCGCACTTATGCTCGTGCGGAATCTCTGAATGATCAGAATTTAGTATATTAGCATCTGGGTGTCCCCAGTCAACGGTAAATAAATACTTACCATGATGCCACTTTTTATCTTTACCAATATATTTGCCTGAAACGGATGCTAAGATATCCCAAGAAGTAACAGCAGGATAATAACTAAAAGAATTCCAGAGCTCCAACTCATCAAGTCTACGTTCAGGAACTTCCTCTCTGTTAAAATTTCTTTGTATGAAGGCGCTAATCGGGAGACGATAAAAGACAGCCCCATTTTCCATAAGTGCATGAAATAAGATAGCACGGCCAGTAAGGCTGGTAATGCCAAATATAATGCAGTCTTCAACTTCGCCTTTATGTTTTCTAAGGTCATATAAATACTCCTTTTTTATTTGCGCGTATTGTACAGGAATGTTTGCATTTAAGTAAGCCATAATTTATCATTTTATTTGGCCCCAATTAGGGCCTGATTCATAGTCTACCTTGTTAGGTACTTCTAAGTCAACAGCAGATTCCATAATGTCTTTTATTTTTTCTGCGTGTTCAGGACTTTCAACAGATATATCAAGTTCATCATGTACTTGTATATGCGGTATGATACCTTCTTTGTGTAAATCAATCATAGCTTTCTTTGTCATGTCAGCTGCTGATCCTTGTATTAATTTGTTTAATGCTTTGTAAGTGTAAGCACGTTTAATCCCTGGTCCGTGTTCCAAGAGCGCTGCATCATGTGGCAATGCTTTGTGTATACCAAACTGATTAGGTTCCCATAGATGAAACCTACATAGTCGTCCTAACAATGTACGGATTCGACCTGAGTCTTGTGCACGACTCATTACATTATCCATTAACATTTTTACAAATGGAACTCTGTTATGATATTGTCTAAACAAACTATCTGCTTTGTCTTTAGATACTCCTAACTCTGCTTGTAATTTATTTTTACCCATACCATAGAACAGACCAAGATTTATTGTCTTGGCCTGCGATCTAGGTATCTCTGCCATATCAGCAACGATCGTGTGAAAGTCTGCATCGCCATCGCGATACGCATCCAATACATCGCCCACTCCATAGAGATTCTGTAAAGCTGCATAATGCACTACCAGCCTAGGCTCTTGCTGAGAATAGTCAAAACAACCCCATGTATGGCCCTCCTCGGGCACAAATAAGGCCCTAATTAGAGGTCCAAGGTCTTTGTTTCTAGCTGGTATTTGCTGTAAATTTGGGTTTGAATAAGAAAATCTGCCTGTCACAGTTCCGCCATTATCTGATCTAAGCTGGTTAATCTCTGCATGAATTCTACCTTTATGTGAGTATTTAATTATGGTATCAATAAACGTGGTATGGGCCTTGTTTATTTCACGAGCCTGGGCAATTAGTTTCACTGTTGGGTGGGGGTGATTCTGCAAAAAGTTTTTAGTAAAGGAAGGTGCAGATGTTTTTTCAGTTCTATCGTAGTCTAGTTTTAGTTTATCAAAGACTTGTGCAATCGATCTTGCAGCCCATATCTGAGTATCTACTCCTGTTTCTTTTTTCACTTGGTGTAATAATGATTCTTCTTTTTTGGTTAGTTGCGTTTTTAATTGATTGGCTGCTGTCACGTCTACCCGCACCCCTAGGAAACGCATATCAACCAGACAAGGAAACAGCTCAGTCTCTAAGTCAAAAATAGATTGTATATCTTGGTGAAGTATTTCTTTTTTAAGTTCTTGCCATAACTCTAAAGTTATTTCTGCATCTTTTTCTGCGTATGAACCTACATAAATGGCAGGTAGTTTATACATTTCTGCCTTGGCGTCAACACCCCAATCTTTTGCAGCTGTATATAAATCACTTTCATTTTTTGTTTTGCCAGTGTATCGTTTAGAACAGTTGTTTAAGTCATAGCGCATTTGATTTTCATCAACAAGGGCCGATGCTATCATCGTGTCTACAATTTTACCGCTGACACTTAAACCTAGCGCTTGTATCCAACACACGTCGTACATTGCGTTGTGAAATATTTTATCTGCAGGTGTATCTAATACACCTTGAAACCATTTTAAAACTTTTTTACGATCCATATTACCACCACCTTCGTGAGCAATTGGATAATAACCTGACCATCCTGGTACAGCTACAGCTATGCCAGTCACATCTCCTTTGCCAACTACAGATCCTGACCCCATTTTCATTAGGTCTGGGTCTTTAGTTTCTAAGTCAATTGCAATTTCATCATACTTAGATAAGTCTGGAAAATTTTCTGGTGGTAACCACTCTGTCTGTGGTTTAAATAGAGGTATCTGCATCGTAATCCCTTTCAATAATCATTTCTAAAAAGTGTATTGCTTTCAATATGTCTTGCTTCTTTCCCTTGTCACGATGTCTTATAATATATTTTATAGCACAGCCTTCAGGATAGAGCAACTCATTCTCTATTACGAACTTGCTTGGTTGAATTTTATATTTTTGATAATGTGATCCCCCAATTTGTTTGTCATATGGTTTCATAGTAGGTAACCTTTCTCATATTTTTTTGGTTCTATTATATGTAAGTTTTCTTTTGTTCTAGTTGCACCAACATAGAACAATCTGTTTTCATCGTCTGGATCTCTTTCATAACCTTTCATGGTATTTTGTGTTAGATCTGTTAACAACACAACATTTTGTGATTCACCACCTTTAGCACCATGTATGGTAGATAATTCTATCCGTGGTTTTTCGTTTAGTTTTTCTCCGTTTGCTCTCATCTTTCTTAAATAATCTACTTTAGTTTGTCCGGCATCATCAAATGCTTCATACCAAACTGTTTTAACCTGCAGACCATAATCTTTTGTAAGTTGGTCCATGCCATAAAAAGATTCTTTAGCCATACCTTTTATTTTTTTCTTGTGCCAATGTTTAGGTCCCATGTATTTAGATATACTTTCTATTTGTTTAAAGTTTACTAGTTGTCCTTGTCTTAAATGCTCCCAGGCTGTAGCTGCTTCGTGTAAATCTTTTTCTGTACCTCTTCTGTATTTAGATGTGTAGTAAAGTCCACGTTGATACAAAGATTCTTCTATATCTTTTAATAAATATTTAGTTCTAGCTAACACCAACCACTCTCCTGTAGACATATCAATTGTGTCAGCACTGTAATGTCTATGTAAACTTCCTTGCACAGTTTTAGGTTGCCATGTTTTATCTATTCTGTTTCTAATTCTATTAATAATACCCATAGCTACACCATGTACTTTAGCAGGTATTCTAAATGATTGTGTTAGTGGTAGATATTGGCCTTCTAATGCAATAAAAGAATCTACATCTGCACCAGCCCATTTGTATATTGCTTGGTCATCATCTCCTGCAATAAAAGAATCTTGTGTTTTATTCCATATTGTTTTTGCCATGTCCCATTGCATTAAGGATAGATCTTGTGCTTCATCAATAAATACTACATCAAACTTTGGTGACTTGTCAGATTTAGTAAAATCTGTAATCATGTCATTAAAATCTATTAAGTTATATTCTTTTTTGTATCTTGTTAATTCATTATCTATAATTCGTAATGTGCTTCGTTCTAAATCTTGTGTGTGTTCGTTTAAATCAAACTGTTGTTCTGGTGTAATGTTTCGTAGTTGTGCTAGTTGTATAATGCGTAGATACTCACTGTCAGAAGTAAATGCACTACCTTGATCTTCTTGATAGTCTGCATAAGTTACAGGAAAACCTAACTTCTTTCCTAAATCTCTATAATGTCTTTGTTGCATAACTTGATCTTTTTTAATTCCAAGTTTTCTAAATGCTAATGAGTGTAAAGTTCTAAAGTATGGTAGATCATCTTCTGTTAAATTAAATTTTTTAATTGCTCTATCTCTTGCTTCGTATGCAGCTTTTTGTGTAAATGCAAAGTATCCAACTTTATCAGGATCTGTTTGTTTTAAATAGTCATCCACTTTGTTTAACAATGTAGTTGTCTTTCCTGTGCCTGGTGGTCCTAATACTATTGTTCTCATTAATATGGATCTTTCGGTTTAAGTTCTTTTTGTGTATAATCTTCTGTTTTTTTATCAAATTGTTTTATTACAAATACAGATATTCTTTCTTTGCTAATTCGTTTGTCATCACAGTTACATGTTTCTTTTAACATTTGTGCTGTACGTGAGTATGGTACATCCCAACGTTTTCTAATTAAAAATTGATTGTAAAACTTATCAAATATAAAATGATGATAACCATCTTTAGTTAATACACCACCACGTTTTAAATCTTTAACATCAGATCCTATATGTCTATCTAAACAAAATTCCTCTAAATGGTTTTGTAGTTGATCCTGCGTAGTCACACCTTCTGGTGGATCTATTGGTTCGTGGTTCTTCATCAATGGGTTTATTATCATGTCCCAGTCTTTTGGTTTTACTGTAGGTGGTTTAAAATCTAATTGTTCCATACATGCTTCCTGGAATAAACTTTGTTGTTTTAAAAATTTTACATTTTCTAAATGTAATCTTTCTCCATCAACATTAAGGTAATAATATGGCTTTTCTAATTTAATTTTTTGTAAGTCAGTTAGTGCAGGAAATACTATTTCTTCGCCAATACCAAACTTTCTTTCTCTACATAATTTTTTATCACATAGATTACACATAGGTGTATCATTACATTTATAACCCCATTCCTTTTTATCATGTTGTCTCTTAATTATTTCTACTTCAGACTCACTTAGTGGCGTTGTCGATGCTGTTGCATTAAACAAAGTCATCTTGCTCTTCCATTCTGCTGGCCATTTCTTTTTAGCATACACACCAAAATGAAACATAGAATTATTACGTCCACCTTCTGGTATTTTATTCATAGCCATAAGTTCTATACACGGTGGTGCATCAGAGTATTCTGATTGTGGTCTTTCTATTTTTATTTTTGTAATATCTGTTTGTTTAACTAAATTATATATTGTGTAAAATTCTTCTAGAGTTGCAGCTTCGCCGTCATCTTTAAATGCATATCGTGTTGTTTGATCACCATTAAAGTATGGTAAGTTTAAAAAATTACCTGTGTCATCTGCTGATTTTAATTGTATTTGTTTTGGAAAAACTTCTGATCCGCCGTATCCTAATAGTGTTTTTATCTCCGTTAGTTTGTCTCTCATTCTTTCTGCTGCTACCGGTTGTTCAGAGAAGAGAAAGACGTGTGCTCCTCCACTCTTTGACCTACACACAGCCAAAGGCAGTTTAAATTGTTTTATCTTATCTATTAATTTTTTGTGATCAAAACCTGCGTAGGAATCTATATCTACACAACCCCACACACATTGATTGTCTTCGTTAATAGGTATAATACCAAGACTCTGTGTACCATTTAAATGCATGGTCCACAGTTCCGTGGTCACTGGTTGACGTACTACAAACGATTGTCCTTTTAATTTGACACCATTCTCAACTGGCGTACTTACCTTAGTACAACCATGAGCTCGCTCTAATCCTTTAAATATTTTTTCAAACATATTTTTTAATGGGCGTTTCCACTCTCGCTTCCACGCCCACTCCTAGGATTTTATTTAGTATGGTGATGCTTCTTTAGTATCGTCTGATCCGTGTTTAACCTGCACTTCATCTTTGCCGACACTTTGTGCAAAAGATTTTGCCATGCCATAGATATTTTTATCTTCGACTGGTCCCATCTTTTCCACTTCCCATCCAAACCATGTTCCTTTGTCATTAGACATCTGAACGGTTGATAGGTTATAAATGTGGCTGTATGTTGGCGGTGTAAACAAACCATTTTTACCTTGTAGCTTGATACCCATCATTAATGAGTTCCATTTTCTACTAACTTTAAGTTGAGTAGACTTCATAGAAATCAAAGCTGTTGATGGATTCTTACCAAGAACTAATACAAAGTGACTTGCAGTGTTATCAAGATAATTACCATTTGGTAATCTATCTTTGTATGATTTATCTCTAGTCGTTTGACTAACGATATCACTGTCAGCACTATGAATTGCAACAGGTGCACCACTGCTGGTACCTCTGTCTTGCCATTCTATGTATTGTCTTTTGTAATGACAAGGGACAACACTAATTTTATCAAACAATTCGTTTGTGACAGTGTTGATTATCTTGCCAGGCTCTGCGCCTTCGACATATTTACCATCTCTTTTGTTTACTTCCGGAGATAGTTGTCCCAAAATTTTTAGGAAAGGTAACGCAAGATCTTCTTGCGCTATATTTTGAGCACCTTGATTTGCATCAGCTTCAAACAAGTTGACTGCCAATGCTCCTTCTTTTTTCTCTGTTACTTGGTTCATGTTTATTTGTTCCTTTTTATTGTTGTCTTATTTCCAACGAACACGTTGAAAATTTCCGTTGGCATTGATTTACCTGCCTCTAAACGTTCACGGACTAACGCTTTGAGAGTCATGGGCTCAACCTTCAACTTTTGTGTTGGTTGATACCCACGCTCTTCTGCAAGAGCAGCATAATCAGCTGCCTTGTTATCCTCGTTACGACCGAATGATACGGATATCTCATTTTTGATTATATCACCCAGGCCATTTTCACGAAGCCAGTTAAATGCTTTTTCTCTGTTTGCTACAGAAATATTTGCACTATAATTTGCTTTTACATCTACCGTTGAACCATCTGCTAATTTAAGATGTGATAACCCCATCTCAGCCATCATGGTTGGAATTACTTCTCCAGATAAACGGTCATGTTCTTTTTTTAAATTTTTAAGATTGTCTTCATTTGTTTCTATCCTATGATTTAAACCTTCTAACATTTGTAATTGATCTGTTAAAGATTGTATGCTTGATGTTTTATCTAAAACATCTTGTTGATCTTCTTCAAAGTTTATTGGATCTTTGAATTTTATTTGTTGTTTAATTGCCATCTATTTCTCCTTTCTCGTATAAATTAATAGCAATAGGATAATATTTTCTTTCTTGTTTATCCCATTTTAGTAAATTGTATTTACCATTAGTCATGTCAGAAACTATAGAGCATGCTACACCAATAATTGCAGGATCACCAGTTAATAATAAATAATCGTCCGTGGTAAAATTTTTTAAACCTTTTCTAAGTTTAAAAATTAATGGTCCAGGAGAAAAAATTATTTGTGATAACTCAGGTAATAAAAAAATAAAATCATTGGATGTAGAATAAGAAGATGCACCCATAATATTTATTTTAGGCCTACCATCAGAACTACCAGCAATTTCTTGGATTACATAAACCTTTTTTTCTTTCATGCTTGACAATATAGGTGTTGTTCATTATATTGTCAACTAGAAAGAAGAAAACTATGAACTATAAATTTAAAACTAAACCATATGCTCATCAACTGACTGCATTAGAAAAGTCGTGGAATAGAGAAACGTACGCTTATTTTATGGAAATGGGTACAGGTAAAACAAAAGTATTAATAGACAATTTAGCTATGCTTTATGATAAAGGCAAAGTTAATGGTGCTTTAATTGTTGCACCCAAAGGCGTTGTAGGTACTTGGTATAATAATGAAATACCTACCCATTTACCAACACATATAATTCCTCAAACTGTATTGTGGAAATCTGCCATTAATAAAAAACAACAAGAAAAATTAAACACACTTTTTCAACCAGGAGAAGATCTTCATATATTAATTATGAATGTTGAAGCTTTTAGTACAACTAAAGGTATGGATTTTGCTAATAAATTTTTATCAGCACACAGAACACTTATGGCTATAGATGAATCTACAACTATAAAAACTCCTACAGCTAAAAGAACTAAAAATATAATTAAACTTGCAGCAGATGCAAAATACAGAAGAATAATGACAGGATCTCCTGTAACTAAAAATCCATTAGATTTATACACTCAGTGTGATTTTTTAAGTCCATGGTTGTTAGATTTTGTATCTTATTATGCATTTAGAAATAGGTATGCAGAAATGAAAACATTACACATGCATGGTAGACAAATACAAGTAGTAAATGGTTTTAAAAATTTAGGTGAATTATCAGATAAACTAAAAGGTTTTTCTTATCGTGTTTTAAAAGAAGATTGTTTAGATTTACCAGATAAAATATTTATTAAACGTGAAATATCTCTTACACCTGATCAACGTAAATTATATGAACAAATGAAAAAAGAAGCTATTGCTATATTAAAAGGTAAACAATCTACAACAGTAAATACGTTGACACAATTAATGCGTTTACAACAAATTACTTGTGGTCATTTTACTGCTGATGACGGTGTAACACAATCTATTCCAAACAATAGAATAACTGAACTTATGGATGTTCTTGAAGAAACAGAAGGTAAAGCTATTATATGGGCTCATTATCAATATGATATAACTAACATAATAGAAGCTGTATCTAAAAAATATGGCAAAGAATCTATTGTTGACTATTATGGATTAACACCACAAGAAGATAGACAACCTCATATTAAACGTTTTCAAGATGACCCTAAGTGTCGGTTTATTGTTGGAACGCCTTCTACGGGCGGCTATGGCATTACTTTGACGGCTGCAAACACCGTAATTTATTATTCTAACGGATATGACTTAGAAAAACGATTACAATCAGAAGACAGAGCACACAGGATCGGCCAAAAAAAATCGGTAACTTATGTTGATTTAATGGCGGACGATACAGTGGATGAAAAAATCGTGCAAGCTCTACGACGAAAAATAAATATAGCATCAGAAGTTTTAGGAGAAGAATTAAGGTCATGGATTTAATAGGATATATACGCGTACCGCGTTGTAATTTTTAATTTACGACTTTACCGCCGGACCACTTCATTTCAGGTAGTCCTTCAGAATATTTTTTTCCGTCGAAGGTTAATACTTGTTTTCTATTTGAATCTGATTCGTGATAACTTATGTGGACCCAGCCCCCTGCAGGATCATCCTTGTCGTAATACTCCATGATCAATTGATCGAAGTCCACGTTATTTTGTAGCCAGTAAGCTGTCTGAATGTTGGGCACGCCAAATATTTCTAGGTCGACCGCCTGGCCCTTCGCATGCTGCGATGTCTTTTTGCTGCCGATCGCTTCACATAACGCCTCGCTTCGGTAGCCGCTGGTGATGGTCACAGGTTTAGAAAAATGTGCACGAAGCGGTTCTAAAACTTCATAACATAGGTCACCCAAACTTTTAATTTCACCTGCTCCTGGTGTATTGTCAATGCCTCTACGTTGAGCAGTCATTGACTTGGTCATCTCTTTAAGAGTAAAATGTTTGCTAAGTTGCATATTTTATTTTGTAATTAATTGAAATATAACATAGATTAAACCGCTGATCAAAGCACCAGAAGTAATTAATAATATACTTTCTATTCTCTGTATTTGAGTTTCAATAGAATGTATTTTGTCATGAGTTTGTTTCTGCATTATTCTGCATAACTTTTCATGTGATTCAATTTTTTGTAATGCTTCGTCTTTTCTAGCCATTATTTTTTTTACCGTAATCTCTCTCAATCATACCTTGTACTCTTTTAACACCTGCTCCTACAAGACCAGCTCCTGCTACACCAACACCTGCTGCTTTTTTATATTCTTTTTTAATTTTTTCTTTTTTAGCATCACCAGCGGGGTCAAATTTTTTAGGTTTAGTTTTAAATTTTTTAAACACCGCTCCCATGCCTTTAGTTATAATTCCCATTATATTTTCCTCTTGCTTGCTATTACCTTTTCCATCGGCGATAGTAATGCTTCTTGTGTACGTGTCAAGTTAGTTTGTGGATTAATTTGTTGCGTTCTTGGCCGTATATCTACAATTGGTTGAGGTTGTGGTGGTAATGGTGGTGTTATTATTTCTTGTTCCTCTACAATGTAATCTGATACATCAACACCAAACTCATCATCTAAATCTAACTGTGCCATTTGATTTCTTAAATCTACCAAGGCTGGAATTGCTTCATCAATACCAGTCATCAATGGTTGGCTGTTAACTTTTCCACCAGTAGAAAAACCTTGAAATCTATCTGCTAAATTTAATTGTCTAAATCCTTGTTGTAAATCTCTTACATCACCAGCGGCTGCTGCAAATGGATCTTCTTCATCTATACCTGCAGCTATCTCTCTAAATTTTCTTAAAATATCTTTTGATGGAAAGTATGGTTCAAACTTTCCTTGGTTTAAATTATTAAAAGTTTTAGAACTAATTTGTCTTTCTTCAAATGTTTTTCTTACATCAAAAGGAGTTTCACCTAATGTTTCTGCAGCTTGAATATTTTTATACATATCTTTTTGTACTTCAAATCTTGCTTTGTTAGATGCAATATATCTTTCAATAACATCTGCTTCACTTACCGGTCCACCTTTTAATAATCCAAATACACCACCTGTAAATTCTCTTCTAGCATTTCTAATTCCTCCTTGATATTGAGCAATTTTAAAACCCATTGCTTTTATTGGATCTACTTTAATTGCTCTTAATCCCATAAAACCTGCAAGCTCTGGTCCAATATCTAATACTTCTCCTCGTTTATCTGGAGTTCCAAATGCAGCAGAACCTATTCTTAAAAATTGTTTGTAAGATGGTGCTAGTGCGTTTCCTAAATGCATAAATTGTATTGCCATTTTATCACCAGCAGAAGTTTGGTCCGTGTACAGTTGTCTACCTTCTTCTGTTCTTCCACCTCTAACAAATAAATCTGCCATGGCTTCTGTCCAAATAGATTCAGAAATAAATGGATTCATAATTTCACCACTAGCCTCCATAGTACCACTTACAAAACCTTCTAATAATGTGTCACCATCTTGACGACCTTCTTGTATATTAAGCATCAAAGTTCTAAATGGTCTAGCCATTAAATCATAAGCATTACTGTGACTAAAATCTATATATCTTAAATCTCCATCGTCATCTTTTATAGGAACAAGAGTAGAATTTTTAGACCAATCAGGAACAAATCTTCTCATGGCTTCTATCTCCTCATCAGCTACATCATACAAAGCTTTAGCTCCTTCTGTGACTGCAATAGGTACTCCTGCTAAAGTTGTACTCATCCCCATTAATCTTTTAAATCCTGTGCCATAAGAGAGATTATTATTTTTAACAGTTCTAGTAGTTCCGTCTTGTAATACTTCTATAATAATAGGACTTATATTAGAGCCTCTAACTCTTACTCCTGCTTCAGGTATATGTGTCATTTCTTTTAAACCTTGTTGTGCAATGTTTGTTGAGGTTCTAATAATTTCTGATGGAAACGACATAAAATTACCAATGGGTAATAGTCTAGCAGTCTTAACTGCTTCACCAACAAATGCATAGTTAGGCACAGTATTTTTTACAATGTTTGCTGCTTCTGTT
>Ga0255385_10106_pt1 | contig 11902 bp, 9 predicted proteins | sample ANMaggSeSYBR01G3_FD_182103 | JGI IMG/M metagenome (GOLD analysis project Ga0255385, IMG submission 182103) | Sediment cell enrichment communities from methane seep in Santa Monica Basin, California, United Staets - ANME aggregate JGI... | ecosystem: Environmental > Aquatic > Marine > Cold seeps >...
GATCTCCTTGTTTTTACTGCCCTTATTTCAAAGAAAAATACAATAAAGAAAAGGCACTTATCTACAGAGATGCAGTCATTAATGAGATAGCGTTCTATCAACCACTTTTGGAAGAAAAACAGATAACATCATTTTATATAGGGGGAGGGACACCAACAACTATGATGGGAAATGGATTAGAAGAAATCATTCACACCGCGCAAGAATCCTTCAATATGACATGCAGCATTTCCACAGAGACACATCCAAATGATGTCACACCTGATATGATAGAACGTCTAATGCGCATCGGAGTAGAAAATGTTAGTATGGGCATAGAATCTTTTAACGATCGTTTTTTAAAAATTATTGGTAGACCCTATGTTGGCGACAGGGCAAAAGGAGCGGTAAAACTACTAATAGACGGAGATTTTGCTTGTGTTAATATCGACCTTATGTTTGGACTACCTAATCAAAAAATAGCAGATGTTGAAAAAGATATCAAAACAGCCCTTGACCTTGGCGTGGATCAAATATCTGCCTACCCGATATTTACCTTCCCACATACAAAACTAAACCAGGTTGTAAAAGAGAACAGACTCAAACTTCCAGGGGCAATTGATAGAAGAAAAATGCTTAAAAGAATCGAAGAATTATGTTATGATGCAGATATGAAACGGACGTCCGTATGGGCATTTACAAGGAAAAAAGTGAGAAAGTACAGCTCAGTAACCATACCTCAATATATTGGACTAGGCGCAGGAGCAGGCTCTTTAGTTTCAGGTTTCTTTTTTATCAATGTATTTGGAATTCAAGAATACATGACATATCTCGCAGAAAAGCAAAAACCACCAATAGTATTAACAATTAATTTCAGTGAAAAGGAAGAAATGACGCACTGGCTATATTGGAGAATCTATGAAACACAGATTAACAAGAAGGAATTTAAAGAGCGATTTGGCAAGGATTTTGATGTAATCTTTGGAAAAATTTTTGCACTTTTTGAACTGTTAGGGTTGGCAAATGATCAAGGAAATATAATAATGATGACGGACAAAGGAAACTACTGGATACATGTACTTCAGAATCTTTTTTCTTTAGATTTTATTGGACAGATGTGGAGCACATGCTTAGCTAAAAAGTGGCCCGATGAGATAGAACTAATCTAAAAATGAGCCAATTAAATCCTATTCGTTCAGTTTTTATTTTCATGACATCGATTTCTTTAAAAAACCATGTGACATACTTCTAAACAGATAAATAAATCATGAAGGAATTTTCATGGAATTTACAGATGTTATAGAATCCCGCACAAGTACTCGCACTTACCGCGACAAAGAAGTAGAAGATGATAAAATTGAATATGCACTTGAATGCGCACGATTGGCGCCCTCATGGGCAAACAGACAATGTTGGCGTTTTATCGTTGTGAGGGATAAAGAAAAAATCAAAGCATTGTCTAAAACAAGTATCGTGAACAGATGGCTTAGAAAAGTACCAATTATTATTGTAGCCTGTGGTGATCCTACGTCAAGTGGTGTTAACAATAACATAGATTATTTTGCCGTGGATGTTGCAATAGCAATGGAACATATTATCCTCGCAGCCACCGATACAGGTCTTGGAAGTTGCTGGATAGCTGCTTTCGATGAAAAAAAGGTGAAAGAAGTATTAGAGATACCAAACAGAATCAGAGTTGTTGCACTAACCCCTCTTGGATATCCTGCTCAAAAAAGTGGAATGAGCGATAAAACCATAAAATTGTTTGCACGTAGCAAAAAGAGAAAGAATCTAAATGAGATCGTTCGCTATGAAAAATGGTAACATCGAGACATGGCAATTCAATACATAGAATAAGTTGAAATATAATTACAAAATACCATCGATTAATTTGCCCTTACAAATATATAACAGCGCTTTAATAATCATTTTTTATTGATTCGTCTTTTCGCCAGTTCTTCTCTGCTTAGATATTTTTTATGACAATTAGGGCAAGTTATAGGTGATTCAGTCGTACTTCTTATCCATCGGTGTCCACAAAAAGGACAATTCTCCTTTCTCATTATAACGCCCAATGTAGAGTATTAAATGATTTGTTTAAAAACGTATCCTCGAAATCCATGTTTTTTGCCTAAAGATTAACTTACAAAAGATTAGATTAAAACAACCCTATATTTTCTAGCAACCCATCAAAGATAGACGTAAAAAGAAAATATATAAGGAGAACCTATATTTATCGCTGTTTACAATGGAAATAAAAGAGAATGTGTTTGACCTGATGTACGAACCGCTTGCTGGCTCTAGTCTTAAAAATTTGAGCCGACTTGTTTTACAAAATAAATTGAAAATAGACGTAAGATATATTCCACGGATGATCTACGCAACCGCAATTAGTACTATCATGACTCCATTTCGCATTAAAGAGTCGATGAAGTTTAACAAGAAAATTCAACAAACTAAAATAACAAAGACCCCTCTTTTTATTATTGGACACTGGAGAAGCGGAACCACCTACCTACACAACATGTTAACACTCGATAAAAACTTTGAATATTGCACAACCTTTCAAACGACTGCTCCTAGTATTTTTTTAGGAAGCGAAAAAATCATCAAACCACTTGTTGTCGCCAGTATTCCAGATAAAAGACCCATGGATAATGCTGACCTAGGGGCGGATTTACCACAAGAAGAAGAATACGGACTTGGTGCTCTTTCACCATATGCATATTACAATGGTTGGTGTTTTCCAAAAAATATGAAATATTACAATAAATTCGTGTGTATGGATGATGTCCCCCAATCTGTGATAGAAGAATGGATGGATACCTATTTGTATTTCTTAAAGAAGGTGACAATATATAGAAACGGAACGCGACTTGCGATGAAGAATCCTGCAAACACAGCACGGATAAAAATACTCCTTGAGATGTTTCCTGACGCACAATTTGTCAACATCTGTAGAAATCCTTACAGCGTATATTTCTCATGCTTAAATTCATGCGAATAGTTATAGCACGCTATTGTGTACAAAAGCCCCCAAAAATGGAAGAGATAGAGAGACATATGATGGATCTATATGTTGATTTGCACAAAAAATATCTCAAAGAGAGAAAACTAATCCCAAATGGAAACTTGACAGAAACAAAATATGAAGATTTTATTCAAAATCCGATACTCGAGTTAAAAAAGATTTATGCAACACTCAATCTCGATGGTTTTAACAAATCGGAAAAAATCCTCAAGAAATATGTAGAATCTCAGAAAAATTTCAAGGTAAGTAATTATAAAATGGATGATACTGTAAAAGAAAAAATATACAAAAAATGGAAATTCACATTCGAGGAATTTGGATATGAAAAATAGATTTATGCACAATGATATGGAGGCGAAATTTAACCGAGCATTTCTATAGCACAATTCCAACTATAAATCCAATTAGACCAAGACCTGCCGCTATTCTTATCAATTCTGTTGTTTTACCTGCACTTTGTATATCCCTAAGAGACAGAAACACTGCATAGATGCCAATGATATCTATAGGAATAATAAATAACAGATACCATATGCTTAGAATGTTCCAAAGGAAAGGGAGAGGCGTTAGAAATAAAGTCACAGATATAAGTAGACATCCAACATACGTGGCAGATTTCTCCCCAATTTGCATTGGAAGAGTTGTTCGTATGAGTTTATCGCCTTCAATATCACGAACATCCATCAATATTTCTCTACCGGTTACAATAAAGAATATTATAGTCGAGAATATCAGGGAATTCTGAGGTTGCCCAACAGCGGCACCACCAAAAACAAAAGATATCGAAGAAACGAAACCAACGACCATGTTTCCTATAATGCCTTGATTTTTGAAAAATTTCTCGTACAAAACAAGGAGAAACATACTAAAGATAGCTATTGCAAAACACAATATATTGATGGCAAAAGAGATGGCTAACGCAATCAAAAAGAATAGTGTCGCAGAATACAAAGCTTCTCTTGCAGTTATCTTACCAGATGGAACAGATCTGTTTGGATGACTCACTTTATCTACTTCTAAATCTAAATAATCATTAAGGATCATACCTCCTGCTGTTGCAAAAAAAACGACAAGTACAGCAAGAAATAAATTAATTGGATCATACATTGATTCACTTACCATACCACCTACAAAAACACATACCATGGCTAAGGGGGTAGTTTCTGGCCTCATTAATGTAACAAATGCTTTTATCTTATCAAATGCTGAATGTTTCATATGTTGCCCTCGGTTATTGACAGGTTAAATACCAGATAATCTAAACAGTATATACTATATTTATATAAATATTATTAATAATTTGCGGAAAATGTGGGGGGAATAGCTTTGAAACATTGATTATGAATGACAACAGATCTACCGTTTATTGCCACGCAAACATTTCAGACGATTGCTATTAATGGCCCATTCATACAGCTCAAAGTTATGATCGCCAATGAGTATCTCTTCACCAATCTTATATTTTCTTCGCGCGGTCCAATCCGTGAAGGATTTTTTGACCACATATTTTTTAAGATTTCCCCCAGGCATATCTTTCAGCTTTGCTCCTGGAGTTTTCAACAGTTCTTTTTGATGCTGGAGTCGAGATGCAGAATAATTCCCCTTGTACGTTATGATGGATGTATTGGTCATTAAAAACGTCGTATCAGTAACATTATCTAGGAATCTTCGATCATGAGAGACAACAATTACTGTTCCACTAAAGGAATTAAGAGCCCCTTCAATGGCCATTTTTGATTCTAGATCCATGTGATTTGTTGGTTCGTCAAGAATGAGAAAATTGTATGGCTGCATAATTAACCTAAGAAAAGCTAGTCGAGCACGCTCCCCTCCCGAAAGTTTTCCCACCTGATTATACACAATGTTTCCTCTAAAATTGAACTGACCGAGCAGTGCCTTTGCATCAGTTTCCTTAAGATCCTTCTGGTCTCTCAGAATCTCCTCGATAAGGGTATTATCTAGATTTAATGATAAGTGCCCCTGATCAAAATATCCCCATCTTGCACCACGACTAATGTTAAGTATGCCACTATCTAGCTTTTCGGCACCGGTAAGCATCTTTAAAAGAGTTGTCTTACCACATCCATTAGGTCCAATGAGCCCTATCTTTTGCCCCAATAGAATCTCAAAGCTAACGTCATTCAAAATCAGAGTGCCGCCAAAACTTTTACTAAGATTACCACCATCCGCAATATTCTTGCCAGATTTGAAAACGTTTTTAAAATGGAATCTTAACAGATAGTCTTTGATAATGGGATTTTCCACATGTTGTAATTTCTTTAACCTCTTCATTTTGCTTGATATCTGCGAATCAAATCTGTTACGACGGGACATCTTCTCAATAGATGCCTTGCGTCGTTTTACATCAGCCATGGTTTTAGCATATGCCTGGTGTTTGAGATGCTGTCGGAGGTTCTTTTGCTCTTCATATTTTTCGTAGGTAGCATCAAACATTTCTATATGTCCACCTCGCATCTCAAATACCCTATCAACAAGATCATCCAAAAGATATCGATCATGCGAAATTATCATAATTGCACGCGGAAAATCAACCAGTTGTCTTTCCAACCATTCAATTGTTTCAATGTCAAGATGATTTGTTGGTTCATCAAGTAAAAGAAGATCGCATTCTTGAGATTGCGCCAAAATACTAGCCAAGGCAAGTTTTTGACGCTCCCCACCAGAGAGAGTGCTAATTTTTGAATCTAGCGACAGTTTCCCCGATCCAATTTCCTCAATAATATCTATTGCGTCTTCGAGACGCGAAGTATTATCGACTCGCCCATCAAACATCTGAAGTTTTTGAATTTTCTCAAGTATTTCCTCATATTCGGACGAATCATAGATTGCAGGATCTTCTAACTGTGATTCATATGATTTGATCTGTTGTTGAATACTATCTGTTTGTGTTGTCTGTACTAAAAATTGATGGGCAGTTAAATTCTGGGATCGTATAGCTGTTTGCTCCAAATATCTAACCCGGATATTATCTTTAAACCATAATTCTCCATCGCTTGGCCTCACCAGCCCTAAAAGAATTTTAAAAAGTGTAGTTTTCCCACAACCATTTGGTCCAATTATCCCAATACAGTTATCCGGAACCACTTCAAAGGATGCATCATCAAATAATAATTTACCCTCAATTGTCTTTGATAAATCGCGGGTTCGAATTAAGACGTCCATTTATATGACCATAAATTTCTATTGTAAAACATTTTAGATTTTCATGTTTAGTTTTCTTTTAATCTCTTTTTCATAAATGATTCTATGTTGTCAAATGCTCTTTCTAGCGTTTCCATCTGCGGCAGAATAACTGCCCTAAAGTGTCCTTTGCCATAGATAGAGGAAAAACCTGAACCATGAACAACCAAAACGTGTTCCTCATGCAGAAGATCCAAAACAAATTCTTTATCGTCCTTCCAAATTCCTTTATTCATAGCTTCGATCTTTGGAAATATATAGAAGGCCCCTTCTGGTTTTGCGGTAGAAATGCCCTCTATTTCGTTTAAACGTTTATATGAAAAATCACGACGCTCTCTTAATTTTTGATTCATCTTTCCAATGTGGTCCTGTGGACCTTTTAACGCTGGGATACAAGCACGTTGACAAACTGAGTTTGCACATAATCGTGAACGAGCTATACGCATAAAAGCCTCTTCTATCCTATCAAGTTCACCAGAATGATAAAACATTACATATCCCATCCGCCATCCTGGTACTAAGTAAACTTTTGAGAAACCGTTAAATGTTATAACGGGTACATCTTTAGCAAGCGTTGCTGTTGCATGTTGCTCTCCATCAAATGTTATGTCATCATAAATCTCATCAGATATAACTGGGATGTCATACTCACCTGCAATATCAATAATTTCTTTTATAACTTTTTTTGAGTATAAGGCACCTGTTGGATTATTGGGATTTATAATCACAATACCTTTAGTACGATTTGATATCCTTTTACGAATGTGTTCTACGTCTGGTTGCCAACCTTCTCCCTCAATGCATCGATAGGCTATCGGTTCTGCATCATTGAAACGTGTGATAAGTCCATATTGTGGGTACGTGGGACCAGGTATCAAAAGCTCATCACCAGGATCAAGTGAGGAATTAAGAAGGATTTGAAGAGATTCAGTAACACCTGTAGTAAGGCAGATATCTTCAGGGTTGTAAGTGACGTTGTTTCTCCTACGTTCACGTTCAACTATTGCACTTCTAAGCTCAAGATATCCTTCTGAAGGAGAATATCCATTATACCCCTCATTGGCAGCTTTATAGAGCTCATCTTTCATATGTTGGGGAGTGTCAAAATCATATTTGTTCGGATCGCCTATATTAAGATGTAAAACTTCCATACCTTTTTTTTCTAATTCCTTTGCAGGCAATACTACATCTCTTATGGCATAAGAAACACCGTGGGAACGTTTAGACGCTTTAATCATAGATATCGTGACATGGTATTCACAAGAGTAATAAATATTTGATGGTGAAAAAAGTATTTTAAATAACCCGTTAAGAATTGTACCATTGCTCACAAATCGTCAGATTCAATATTGATTCTAGATGAGATTATCATCTATACTCTCAGAGGACCCGCTGGCAGTCAATAGCTTCTGTAAAGCCTTATGGTATTTTTTAGGTTGAGAATCAAGAAGTTTCTTTGCATGTTCCTTTAGAAATTCGCCGTACTCTATCTCTATCTGCGAATATTTCCACTTCTTGTCTTTGCCTTTTCCAAAAACCAGCAAAAATGCATATGCAAGTGATTTTCCCTTAGGGTTATCTGGTCTTTTCTTTATTTCTGCAAGGGTCTTTTTCTCCCCAAATGTTTTGTATGTCCTTGCAATATGATCGGCAAAGTTGGCCAAAGGTGGAAGCGACTTATATTTTGGAAGTTGAGACAATATCTGCTGTCGCTCCTCATATTTAAAAACAACCTCTAAAATATCAGATGGTGTATCATCCAGAGAAAAGAAATTCTCTGCCATCTTCTCATCACCAAGTATCGAGTCAATGGCATCCAAACCATATTTTTTCCAGAAAATTTCAAGTACCTTGTTGGGAGTTACCTTGTTTAATACAACAGGTTCTTCAATCTTTTCAAGAATAAATTCCAATCCCTTCTGTTCAAATTTGTTTGGCTTTAGCGCTTCTATGAATTTAATTATATCTGTCCCATATGATATACCATCAAGTATCAATAATTTTTCTTCAGACTGTTTAAGTGATTCTTCCTGCCCCTCCTTATTCTTTCTGATAAATTGAAGATCAGTTAACTTACCTGATAGGTAATCATCCAAATATTGTGTTTCTTGCTCATGGCCAGATTCACTTTGTTTTACGACCTGGCCAATCACATCTATTGAAAAATCATTTGATATATCTGTTTCTATAAGATATTTAGTTATATTAAAAATCGTATTCTTCGTTGATTTGGCGCAATCCTCACATACTGCAATAGAGACATCTGCAGATTTCCAATATATTTTAAGATAATATTTTTTCAAAAATTGTTTCTTTTTTATGGCTTCTATCTTAATATCTCCGCATGTTGCAACACCACCATTATATGAAAAACCTGTTTTACCAATTACAAAATCAATAAACTCTCCAGGAGGTTTTGCCTCTGAACCAGTAGAAATAAATCCATTGTCCCATGAATATATGTGCAATCCTCTTTTCAACGCCACGTCTTTTATACCAAGCAATCTTAATAGAGGATCATCAAAATGCTGTACCGCAATGAGTTTTTCTCTATCTGCCCTCCCCCTCTGTGCATAAGTTATATCCCCAGTAGGCATTTTTGCAACAGCAAGATAAGGTGCTTTTTCAGAGTGAGCAATCAAAAGTGTTCCTGCAAGAGCCCCGTCAAGGCCTCGTTTATTCGACAACTTCTCAAGTTTTTTAGAATCATCGCTAAATCTATCAACTTTGTCCAAGCTTTTTTTTATTTTTTCAAAATATTTTCGAGAGTAGTCATCTGTATAATCAGGCAATATAAGATATGGATCTTTTTTTAACTTTTTCGCATTTTCTACAAGTCTTTTTTCCAGTGATTTAGCAGCAGTTCTTGCAAAAGTTCTTGCTCTTCTCATTTTTTTTGCCATTATAAAGACCCTATCATGAGAGAATATTAAAGTATGTCGCCCCCATAGTTAGAAAAACTATTATTAGAATTACTAGTTACCAAGTACATGATGAAGTTAAGAATAAGGTGAATTAGTATGGCTAAAAGTAGTAAGAAACAAATCTATGAAGATGAATTGAAGGTTATCGCTGAACTACAAAAAAATGCAAAAGAAAGCATCGAAGTCATAGCTAAAAACTGTGGTTATTCAAGGCAGAAAGTATGGAGAATTATCAATAGATTAGAAGAAAATAAAACAATTTGGGGATATGCTGCAGTAGTTAACGAGGAAAAACAAGGACTAAAAAGCTATATGATTCTAATCAAAAGAACAACCCTACCACTTGATGAAAAACTGGCTGATAAAATAATTACACGACAATTGGAGAACTCGGCATCAAAAATAGATATTAAAATTGAACACAGCATGTTTACTCATGGTACTTTTGACTGGGTTATATGTTTCGAAGCTGAAGATATGAATCAAGCAAAAAAATTCTGCGAGGTTGTTAATGAAATTTATTGGGGATATATCGCAGAATTACATATGATAGAGACTTTGTTTCCAATTAGGAGACAAGGAATATTAAACCCAGACATACAAAAGCTAAAAGAATTCTTATAAAGAAACATCGTATTTGGAATTGCAGTTAGGCGGATTAGAATGAAATGTATGGTATGTGAATATCTTAGAAAGAGAAAAGACAAGAAAACAAAGCAGGATGAATCAGAGGAAAACAAGGATAAATAATGTGACTTTTTCCGCCTTGGTTCAACAATATCAATTGATTCTATGATTATTTTGTCCCCAAGCTAGAAGTTATATAGATTGCATACTTGTTTTGGAATTGCACATACATAGCTGCCATTAATCTCACGAAGTTTACGTTCCATACTAAAATCTCCATTTTAGTGTTCTACGAAACAAACGATGTTTCGTATCAATATTGAAAATCATGTGAAATTATATATGAATAGTTATGCTTATGGGGTTGTATAATATGCCAGAAAAAATAAACTCTCCGTCAATGAGTGTATATGAAACCATACTCTCAAGGAGATCGATAAGACGCTTTCAACAAAAACCGATAAATACAGAACTTCTTAGAAAGTTTGTTAATGCTGCAAGGGTAGCACCGTCTGCCGCTAATCTTCAACCTCTAGAATTTTTCATCGTGACTGAAAAGGATCTGTGCTCTAAAATCTTTGAGACAATAGGTTGGGCAGGATACATAAAACCAACATGGAAACCAGGCGAGAACGAACGGCCAACTGCATACATCGTCATACTTGTTAAGGATATTACCAACAAATATTATTTAAGAGATGTTGGCCTGGCTTCGGAGAATATTGTACTTGCAGTTGAAGAAGAGCACATTGGAAGTTGTATTCTGTGCAAAATTGAAAAGGACAAGATCCAAGAGATGCTTAAAATCCCAGATACATTGCATGTCGATTCTTTGATTGCATTAGGTTATAAAGCGGAGCAAGCAGTTGTGGAGGATTTTAAAGGTTCTGTCAAGTATTGGAGAGATAAAAACGAAGTTTTACATGTTCCAAAACGAAAGTTAGAAGACATAATTCATGTAAATGAATTTTAAAGGGTGAAGAATAGAAGAGTTGGATACTATTTTACATAGATAATCATGTGTCTTTTCGTGTTGAAGGTCAACAGATGACAAATTAGGATTGACAGACATAAATTAACATATTTTTAAAAATTTAAATAGGAGAAATGTATGGGAGGTGCCCGATGATAAATGAAACAACGATAGTTGAATTCATCTGGATAATCATCTTGACAATTTACACTGTGTCTATTACATTCCTGACAAAAAAGACTTATGATTTAATGGTAAGCAAAGGTATCAAAAAAAAAGATGCAGTTTATTATAACAGAAAAATAGTCCATATATTTGCTGGAGGCGTTATTGCCCTAATAGTTCCCATTGTGTTTTCCTCTTCCATCTATCCTTTGTTCTGCGGCCTATCTATAGCAATAATCACCTACCTTTCTCACAAAAGGAGGAGGGGGAAAATGCTTTACTGGTTTCAGACAGAAGACAATCTAAATGATGTCAGCTTTTGTTTTATGTGGGGCATTACTATCTTTGTTCTGTGGGAAGTTATGGGAGCTATGGGAAACACAGGTGCACCTTGGATAGCAATCATACCTGCGGTATTCGTGTCATTTGGTGATGGCGTAACTGGAATTGCAAGAAATGCTTTATTCAAAAAAAGGACAAAGCACCCTATCGGCAATGTATTCATGGCAGCCGTGTGCATCCCTTTGGGCTATTTTTTTAGCAGGATTTGGAGGAATTGCAATTGGAGGAGCCATAGCTGCTATTGTGGCATCAACCATGGAAAGATATGAATTTGGACCTATAGATGACAATATATTGATAACCATCAGCTCATCAATAGTTCTCTATATGTTTATCCTATAATTGTTGCCAATATCGCTTAGACCACCCCATATAATAAATGTATGAATAGGAATTATTTCAACGTATTCTTGTGGTTCATATGATAAGTAAAATGCAGGGGAAGGGATTCGAACCCTCGGACCTCTGCAGGACAAGGCCCTGAACCTTGCGCCGTTGACCAGGCTTGGCTACCCCTGCTTGAAAAAAAACAATTAGATATGTGTTATTTTAGTTTGTCGTGTTTATTTATGCGTACAGTTTAAATATTTCATTAGGTATTGCCCCCCGTACAGCAACATGGCCCGGGTAGTGTAGCCTGGTAACATATGGGACTGTGGA
>Ga0255385_10110_pt1 | contig 11754 bp, 15 predicted proteins | sample ANMaggSeSYBR01G3_FD_182103 | JGI IMG/M metagenome (GOLD analysis project Ga0255385, IMG submission 182103) | Sediment cell enrichment communities from methane seep in Santa Monica Basin, California, United Staets - ANME aggregate JGI... | ecosystem: Environmental > Aquatic > Marine > Cold seeps >...
TGTCATTTTCTTCATCTCCATCACCGGCATTGAGGAAGAATAATGTTGGATATAGATTTTTATTTTTTATCTCTGTAGATACTTCTTTTACATGATCAAATTTACTCACATCACAAACCATAGGAATAAGATTATCTTTTCCCAAAACTTCACATAGTTCGTCAAGTTTATTCTTATTGCGTGCAATGGCAATTACTCGCCAACCTCTATGAACCATTTCATAAGCAATCTCTTTTCCAATTCCAGAAGAGGCTCCTGTTACGAGACAAATCTTATTTGTTTCTACCATGGTATCATTCTCTTTTTCCAATAATTATAATTTTTATTTGAAATGTCGCCTAACGTTTTGCGGATAAAAGAAGTTGCCAAAGGCAATTTGGGCGAACCGTAGCAAAGCCTTTTATCCGCTGTTATACGCTCCCGATAGGAATGAGGAGCGAAGCGACGATGAGTCGGTGAAGAAATGGTTTTTAATTTTTATATTAATACCTCAAACCACGCTCAAAACAAGATCGATGCCAAAATTATTACGATAAATAGAATAAGTTCTTTCTTCTTTTCTTTAAATACAACCTTCCAATTTCTTTTTTGTTCAGGAAATAATTTTTTCCAATTCTTCTTCCAGAAATCCATAATCTCCTTTGTCTCGGGCTTGACACCAAAAATTTCTGTGGCTAACGCTGATGCAAAGGTTATCGACAGAAGAATAAAAAAGACCTCAATAGAGATTAAGACGGGCGAAGACCATAAAGGATGCCAAATCTCACCTCTTACAAAGTGGTCAATTGCACTCATAAGACCAAGAGAATAAAAAAACCCACTTATTGTTGCTATTAGCGGTGCTAAGAAAAACAAAGAGGCTATGTGGAAAGGCTCAACACATCGTTTACAATTGTGGTAAATCAGCGTCGAAAATCCATAGCGCATATAGATGATGCGTTATGGCAAAATCAGACGAAACATATACAAAAAAGGAACAGGAGCGTATCGATGCGGCACAATAATCGCCAAGAATGGAAGTATCGGAAGACTGATTTGGAGGCTATACCCCACCGCAAACTTCCAGAGGATTTCGAGATCGGTGCGGATAGTCTGCCAATCACAGAGGGAAAAGTGCACTTTATCCGACAGGTGAAGGGAGACGGAACGATCAGTGTGCTGAATGAGGACTTTGATGTCGGCGAATCGTTGGCTCATGAATATGTCTGGGCTACTATCGACACAAAACAGGAACAATTAAAGGTATACTATCGGGAGAAGAACGCAGAAAAGGCGAGTCTTGTCAAGATTCATGAGTACAAGATCGGTGAAAATGTAAATAAATTTGAAGAAAAGTTCTGAATAAGAAAAGTGTAAACGATGTTATGGACCTTACCACCTACACTTCCCGAAGCGCCATATATCAGAACTTTTTGTCCTGGCTGGATATTTCCTTTTCTAAGACAAAGTAATGCTGTAATTCCCCCATTAGGAACAGGGGCGGCTTCCTCAAAGGTCATATTGACCGGCTTTATTGCCAGCATCCCGTCTTCAGGCAAACATTTGTACTCGGCATATGCACCAAAATTCACCCCGAAGGTAGATGCAATAACCCGGTCACCTTGCCTGAATAGTTTTACATCTTTGCCTAATGCTTCAATTTCCCCGGCCAGCTCCATCCCCAGGATAGTTCTCTTTGGTTTTCTAAGACCTAAATATATTCGAGAGGGGAGCCAGAACAGGAGAGGAACTGCGAAACTTCGCATTCTGCAGTCCCCTATATGTGCTGTCGTTGCGTATACTTTTACCAGTACTTCATCGTCCTTGGGAGTAGGTTTATCTACCTCTTTAAGCTGAAGAACATCCGGTGGTCCGTATTTTGTGTATACGATCGCTTTCATGAATATTCCTCCTAATTTACTTTGATCCGGTGATTTTTATATTCTCTATATCTTCCTAGCTACAATAAAATAGTTTGATGAAAAATGATATAAAGTTTCAGTTTCAACAATTTGAAAATTTCGAGATCGTTTGAAATCCTTTGATTTAGATTTTTCCATCAAATAAAACCTATTTTACTTATAATAGCTTTATTAATGCTTTTAATAAATTTATAAATCTTATCTCCAAATCCCAATACATTTAACCAATCATCATCTCCATGATTCAAACCTGCTCGGCCATATGGGCTTGAATTTATATATGTTCCCTCTTCAATTTCGTAAAAGTTTCTAAAAAGCGTTTGGCAACTTGAATAATTATTTGCACCTTCTATTGACTTGAACCGTCGATTGTTGTTATAATTAGCTTCCATTGTTGAATACCAACTTTCTAATTTGTTGTTAGTTTTAGGTATTCGAACATCATCCATGAAATGAGTTAGATTGGGAAAATATGCCTTAGTTTTCATTATTAGTTCATCGATTGCTTTATCTTTACCCAATTCACGTTTCATCAGGGAATATAGCCTTTTTTCAGCAATTATTCTGTTTTTTGAAGAAAAAATGTAATATATCTCAACCTTCAGCTTTTGATATTTTTCAGGAAGTTCTTTCTTTTTACTATAATTGAGGCCAGCTGCTATTCGAATGTCATCATCTATAATATCATAAAAATGACGGACACACAACTGATGCTGTACATCTGGAAAATTATTTTTTACAATATCCGGATATTTCGGGTCACAATCCGTAACGATTGCAAGTACAGGCTTATCTTCTAAGGCATCGATAAGAAATGACCCTATCGTTTTACTTTTTTTATTTTCCTTAACGTCTTCTTTGATAGCATAACCATAAACAGCATCAAGGACTGTCATTTTAACTACATTCTTAACGGTTTTAAGTAATATTTTTTCATCATAACATACAATTCCGCTGAATTTAATGCCGCTATCAGTCAGTTCATTGGTTTTTTCGTTCGATTTTATTCCAGTAGATTGTATCAAGTACCAAAGACGGGAACTATATATTTCAAGGCCAAAGGTGTTTTTCAACCTTCTTTTTGCTTTTCTAAGGGATAATCCATCTTCAATTATCAGTTCAAGAAGATAACGCTGCCCATCTTTCATTATTCTGCCATAAGGTATTTTAAGATATTCCAAGCTTGGCAAAAAAACTGTTCTGCACTTAGAACAAATGTGCATTTGACGGATAATTTTAACCTTTTCTCCAGTGATAGTTTCAATTATGTTGCTGGTCCAACCGTTTTCAGTTATATACTTAGTTCCATGTATTGGACATGTTGGATTCAGTAGTGCTAACCTACCTTTTGCATTGATCTGACAATCACTATCTATCTCGATAGTTGTTGATTTTTTGTTTTGGTCTGGGTTATTGACCAGTATAGTGTTTTTTACAATATCACTGATTGTTGGTCTTTTCCCGTCAACATAATTGCTAAATGCTGACTGAGCAGCTTTCACTTTTGTGTTTAGACTATCAATGATATTTATCATAATAAGTATATATTTGTTATTATAATATATAAATGTTTCAATTGAAATAAAATGAAATTGAGGGTATTTAGAATTTACATAGGAAATCACGATAGATATTATAAAATATATGGATATTTAATATCGTTTTCAGAAAAAGACTGATATATTATGGTTATTACCAAATCAAATATTCGTTTAAAATTATAAAAAATAAAAATAAAAATATTTAACCAAACTGATTATGTCTACATCTTATAATAAGTTATTCTGTGTGATCCTGTTTTGATGGAGTTGAAAATCAAAGACATTAGAACGATCTCAAAATTTCCATTAGCTACTAATTCTTCTAATTCAGGTATTTTAAGAATTTTCAAATATGGAATTATTCCTATTTTACTTAGGAGGAACAGGATAATACGTAAGAATGTCTTCTCTCCCAAACACGGTGTTACAGAAATAAACAAGCCTCCTGGTTTTAACAATTCATTTATCCTTTGCATTACTTTCTGTGGTTCTTCTAATAAATGCAGGATATTAAAAGCCAAAATCACATTGAATGTTTCTTTCTTATATTTCTCAAAAATAGTTGCTTTTGCGAAATTTACATTCTTTCCTGCTTTTCTTTTTGCAGTTTCAATCATCTTGGACGATATATCAATACCATGAATCTCTTTTACATTTCCAGCAAGTTCAATGGAGAATAATCCTGTGGCACATGCATAATCCAGAACAATGTCGCTAGATTTGAGATGTTTTTTAGTGATTTCAAGAGTCTCTTTGTAAGCATTATCTTTGGCTCGCTTATCATAATTCTTTGATAACCGGTCCTAAAACATTTCTGATTTATTCATATTCACTTTCATTTCCTTTATGTAGTAAGAGCACGTTTTTCCACCTCTTTAACGTTTACACCTTTAATTAAAAGCCATAAGCCAATTATTATTTCAAAAAGAATGCTCGGTCCCCAGCCAATGATTTGAATTATCAATATCGTTGCGTAATTCGGTGAAAAAATGAATAATAGATCATAAATAAAGATAAGCGCATATGAAAGAACTCCAAAAGCGGCCAATATACCAGGAACATATTTTGACTTGAATAATAAATATAAAAATATCACCAAACTCAGCCCAAGAAATAAACCAGGAATAGCGGTTATGGAAATATGTACGTTGAGAAATAATCCGACGAGTGCTTGTATTTGTTTGGGTTCAAATACTGTCAAAGAGGCTTGTCCGTTTAGAACCAGTAGAGCAATAGAATGTCCGAGCGCAATAACAGCTATTAGTATGGCTTCTATTAACTTTAAGAAAAGTGCAAGTAATGCAATATTTTTGTTTACCGATTTGAGAATTATATAAAGGGTTAGGGCTAATCCTACCACAATGACAGATATGATTAGTTCATTAATAATACCAATACGAAATAGCAACTCATTGGCCATAATGTTATTTGCTGTAGATATGGCATCATCTGGTACAATAAATCTGGAAAGTACAAAAATCCAATTAAATAAAGGAATAACTAAGGTAAGTAGGAACATGATACCTGCAATTTTTACAACGTTCTGTTGTGGTGTATCGGCGATAAGATCATTCATCTTGTTTGTATTCATTTTTTCTTCCATTTTTTTATTTGTCATTTCAATTCCTCCCAATTTGCTAGGTTTTGTCGTTATGTTCCACAATTATTACTACAGTTCCCTTTTTGTGTCCTTTTTCGACATACCTGAAAGCTTCAGCCGTTTGTTCCAATGGATAGCTTCTATCTATAACCGGTTTTAACTTTCCCGATTCAATAAGTTCTAAGAAGTAATTTAGATTTTCAACACTTTCAGTTGATACCCCGCCCTTAATTTTCTTACCGCCGATAATTGAGGTCCACATCATTTTTAGTATATCTTGCACCTCAAGCAGATTTTCAAGATAAATTCCTTTTTGTTTTAACGAGCTTTTACATTGTGAGAACCTAATCTTGCCTACCACGTCAAAAATAACATCATAAGTCTCATCGCTTTTGGTAAAATCCTCTTTAGTATAATCAATTATCCTATCAGCGCCTAAAGATTTTACCATTTCTGCATTCGTGCCACTGCAGACCCCGGTAACTTCTGCTCCATAGTACCTGGCAAGTTGAACTGCATAAGTCCCTATCGCTCCGGAAGCGCCATGGATAAGTATTTTTTGTCCGGCATGAACTTTCCCCAAATTTCTTATAAAATACAGTGCCGTATTCCCCGCCAAAGGAATGGCTGCGGCTTCCTCATAGGTCATATTATCCGGTTTTACTGCCAACACTCCGTCTTCAGACATACATATGTACTCGGCATGGCCGCCAAAACTTGCACCGGGTGTTCCAAAAACCTGGTCACCTTCTTTAAATAGTGTTACATCTTTGCCGACTGCCTCAATTTCTCCGGCTAGATCAAAACCCAGTATATTTATTTTTGGTTTTCTGAAACCAAAATACATCCGTGCCGGGAATCTGAACGATTTAGGTACAAATGTGAAGTTACGGACATTGCAGTCTGAGGTTGTTACAGTTGTCGCATGGATCTTAATAAGTACTTCATTGTCCTTAGGAGCAGGTTTTTCTACATCTTTGAGTTGTAGTTCATCCGGTGGTCCGTATTTTGTGTGTAAAATCGCTTTCATTTTGATACTTTCTCTTTTTTGATTTGCTCATTTAAACTTTGTTTGTATCTTTTTTGGCAGACTCGGAATCGATTGCAGATGGATTGAATCCTTTAACTATCAACCATATCGCGAGCATCATTTCAGCCACAGCAATAGGAAGGGCAAAAATGAGCTCCAATCCCAATTCCGAAATTTCAGTAAACATGTCAATATTAGCCAGCACAGAACCAGTTAACAAAGCTATAGCAGCAACAAAGCCCGAGGCCGATATAAATCGGGGAACTAGTTTCGATTTATATAATACCGAATAAAGTATCAAGGATCCTAAACAAAAAACGATATGATAAATCAGTCCTTGTGTACCGGCCCAATGATTTACTGACTGAATTGAGCTACCTATGTATTGAAAATATGAAGCATCTGCCCCACCTTTATTCAAATAATTCTGACTTAAATTGACCAGTGACAGGTTACTGATATAAGCAACACTTAAGATCGCAGCCTCAAACAATCTGAAAGCAACATACCCAAGAGCTAAGGCTTCATTGTGTTTTTTTAAGATGGGAAACAAGAATACTGCTAAAAGAACTACTGCAGGAATACCTGTAAACTCTAGCAGTATTCCAATTATCACAACTATTCTATTTGGATAAGCATTATCCAGATAATCCGGAGAATCCAAGATAGGTTTGTACAAAGATTCTCCTATAAAAAGCATAACAATCGCAAATATAAACAATACACCAACAATTATTGCGGTCTTTCTGTTTGAATTCATATTTTCCCCCTTTTCGATACGGTTTATCATTTCAATTACTCCCTAAATTTGTTAGGTTTTGTTATTATGCTCCACAGTAATGACCACATGTCCCCTTTTGTGTCCAGTTTCGACATACCTGTAAGCCTCTGCAGCCTGTTCCAGTGGATATATCCTGTCTATGACTGCTTTTAATTTCCCTCCCTCGATAAGCTCTCTGAGGAACATTAGATCCTCAGCTCTTTCTTCCAAGAGCCCGGATATTGCTTTCTTACTGCTTGTCTGGTTATGCCATAGTATTCGAAAAAGCCGCGTCAGTCCATATGTAGTAAAAAGATAGATCCCTTCTTTCTTTAATGACCTTATACTACCTGAAAACGGACTTTTGCCCATGGTGTCAAAGATAATATCATAGGTGCCACCGCGTTTGGTAAAATCCTCTTTAGTATAGTCAATTACCTTATCAGCTCCCATAGATTTTACCAATTCTAATTTCGTGGTACTGCAGACCCCAGTAACTTCTGCCCCGAAGTACCTGGCAAGCTGTACAGCAAAAAGACCCACTCCTCCGGAAGCGCCGAAGACAAGGATTTTCTGTCCACTCTGGATTTTTGCTTTTCTTAGGAAATACAATGCGGTCAATGCCCCCTGCTGGACTGCAGCGGCTTGGTCATAGGTCATATTGGCCGGTTTTATTGCCAGAGCCCCGTCTTCTGGCAGGCATATGTACTCGGCATAAGCACCCATACTCATCCCTGGGTATCCAAAAACCTGGTCACCTTTGTTGAATAGTGTTACATCTTTGCCTGCTGCTTCAATTTCCCCGGCAAGCTCGGTCCCAAGTATAGGTTTCTTTGGTTTTCTGATACCGGAAGCTATTCGCATCAGGAGCCCGAATCCGGTAGGGGCTGTGCAACTTCGCATCCAGCAGTCGTATTTTGTTGCTGTTGTCGCATAAATTCTAATCAGCACTTCGTTGGCCTTTGGAGTTGGTTTTTCTACCTCTCTGAGCTCAAGGACATCAGGTGGTCCGTATTTTTCATATACGACCGCTTTCATTTTCATTAATTACCCTCCTTATTTCGGATGTGCTTATTCTTTCTATTTATATCAGTTCAGGCAGACCCGGAATCGATTGCAGATGAATTGAATCCTTTAACGATCAGCTATACCGCAAATACCATTTCTTGACATCGTTTTGCTCTTTTGGTGTTTCGCTTAGCTGGCCATATAAATTTCCAGATTTATTAAGTGAATATTATATCGAAGTGAATTATTGTCCAAACTAAGTAGGCGAACCCTAATATAGCTCCAAAAGGATAAACTATGAGCCAAATTATTGTTATCTTGGGCTTTTGGAACCTCAAGCTCGTCATTGTCGTTGCTGTGTTAATCCAAAGATAGAAAAAACTGTCCAACGCTAGAAGAAAGAATCCCAATTTGAATCCAAATAATATAAGAATCACACCTATAAAGACTAATGGGCAAGCAATAAAAACATCTGCCACTGCAATACCATACAATATTTTCTGCTCATGCCAGTCATCTACCGACCCATCAGGATTCTTCATTGCTTTTCCTTTAATAACTTGGATCTGCCACCACCATAAAATGGCAAATATCAGTGCCAGCAACCCCATTATTATATACAAGCTTACTAACGATGTAATGGATAATCCATTCATTTCTAACGCCCCATACGGAATAACAAATTATTAATCATAATATTATTTCCTGTTGTGTGGCATCTCCGGGTATAATAAGAGTGGCGGGCACATACATTATGCTGAAGAGCCCGACTACCGCCCAAATTGGATACAGGACCCTTAAAACTGTTACAGCTTTTTGTTGTGATAATTCTGTGATACGATTTAGCATTTCAATTCCACCTGGTTTGTTAGATATTATTATCAGGTATAACTTCAGGATTAACCCACTTCCATGCTAACCAGATAATTAGTAAAGTACATGCAATTTCTATTGCTGCAAAAAATGTATAATACATGGCTGGCGTTCCAACAAACATTGAACCGAAAACTGCTAGAGTATGTATTACACCTGAGATGATGTTTGCCCAGCGATTTGCTCTATACTTCAATACTCTGGACAAGACGACCATAACAATCGCAGTCTCCATTAATATAGCGCCTACCAAAAACATTTCTTGAGTCATTTCAATACCACCAACAGTTCCTGTCATCATTTCTTGTAGTACTGTAGAATCCATTAATGTAAGAATATCTGCGTACATATAATTGAACAATGCAAATATCCATAATGTTGAAAGTAAAACTTTCCTATCCATTTCGTTAGTCTTTAGTTCTGTCATTTCAATTCCACCTATTCTCTTAATTTATTAAATTTTATTATTATGTTCCAAAGTTATGACTACATTTCCCTTTTTGTGCCCTTTGTCGACATACCTATGGGCTTCGACCATTTGTTCCAATGGATAGCGTCTATCTATGACCGATCTTATCTTCCCCGCCTCAATAAGCTCTTTGAGGAAAATTAAATCTTCAATTTCTAAGTCGCTCGATGACCCTGAAGAAGTCATAACGTTAAGATAGATTCCTGTCTTCTTTAGAGACTTTTTACCTCGTGAAGACGAAAACTTGTCTACTGCATCAAAAATGACGTCATAGGTCTCACCGTTTTGGGTATAATCCTCTTTTGTATAATCCACTACCTTATCGGCGCCAAGAGACTTCACCATTTCTAAATTAGTTGTACTGCAAACCCCGGTAACCTCTGCCCCAAAGTACTTGGCAAGCTGTACTGCATAAGTACCTACACTTCCCGAAGCGCCATAGATCAGAACTTTTTGTCCTGGCTGGATATTTCCTTTTCTAAGACAAAGCAATGCTGTAATTCCCCCACTAGGAACAGGGGCGGCTTCTTCAAAGGTCATATTAGTCGGCTTTATTGCCAGCATCCCATCTTCAGGCAAACATTTGTACTCGGCATATGCACCAAAATTTACCCCGAAGGTAGATGCAAAAACCTGGTCACCTTGCCTGAATAGTTTTACATCTTTGCCTATTGCTTCAATTTCCCCGGCCAGCTCCATCCCCAGGATCGTTCTCTTTGGTTTTCTAAGACCTAAATATATTCTGAAAGGGAGCCAGAACAGGAGAGGGACTGTGAAACTTCGCATTCTGCAGTCTCCTATATGTGCTGTCGTGGCATACACTTTTACCAGTACTTCATTGTCCTTGGGAGTAGGTTTATCTATCTCTTTGAGCTGAAGAACATCCGGTGGTCCGTATTTTGTGTATACGATCGCTTTCATTTGGGTATCCTTTCTTATTTTAGATGTGCTCATTTTATTTTGTTTATATCTATTTTGGCAGACCCGGAATCGATTGCAGATGAATTGAATCCTTTTTGCTATAGCGAGCTTTTGCAACTTGTAAACGAAGTCTTGCCTACCGTGTCAAAAATAATATCATAGGTTTGATCAGTTTTAGCAAAATCTTCAACTATTCTAAATTTGTGGTATTTCATACTCTAATTATTTTCGTTCCAAGTATTTGGTAAGCTGTACAGAAAAAGTACCCATTAATCAAAGGATGAATGTCGACCTTTAAAAAATAAGGTTGAATCACCTTTTGATTTAATTAGTGTTATAATTAAATATAATATTGTAAAGATTGCTCCTAAATTGACTGATAATAATCCATATAAAATACCAGTAACCTTTGATTTTTCTCTGTATATTATCCAACATGCAAATACTATTGTATGAATAAGTAAGTCTGTGTTAAAATGTGCCTGCCATGTGTTATCAAGCATTATTCCATAATATTGAGCATTAACATCTCCTACTCCTCCTGGAGTTAGTATTGTTTTCATTATCATGAATGCCCACATTAAACATAGTATAGCTATTAATGCATATCTTTTCATAAGTTTCTCCGATATAGATGAATTCATTGTTTCTCTCCTTTAGCAGACTCGGAATCGATTGCAGATGGATTGAATCCTTTAACGATAAGCCATACCGCAAATACCATTTCATTCAGCCCCAATGGAGCTTCCATAAGGAGATAGATCGTCGAGCTGGAACCATAGCCGATCAGAGGTAAAAAGCCTGATCCTAAATACAATATGGCTCCAATAAGACCCCAACCTGATAACCATCGAGGAATGAGTTTTGATCGATATAATATATAATTTAAGATCAGAGCACTCAGGCTAAAAACGATAGCTGAAAACATACCTACTCCCCATTCACGTACTGCCAGCAATAAAGTGGCTAAGGTTTGAAAATAGGAAGCATCTGTAGCTTCTGCTAATACAAATTCCTGACTTAATGTTAATAGTGTTAGTAGACTGATTGCACCAACAGTATAGATTACTACCTCAATAGTCCTGAAAATAACGTACCCAAGAGCTAAGGCTTCATTATACTTTTTTAAGATTGGATACGTAAAAATTGGTATACCAACAATTAGGACAGCCATAGCAAACTCAAGTAGCGCTCCTATCAACACTTGGTTTTCATTCGCTGAAAGATTGGCTAGATAATCCGGAGTATCAAGATTAGGACCAAAAACAATACTTAATACGCCTGCGACCGTCGCAAATATAAACAATACTCCCACAATTATTGCGGTCTTTCTGTGTGAATCCATATTTCCCACATTTTATTTGTTACTATGTTCCAGAGTACCCTATCTATTATGTGACTTCCACTCTTTCAAGTATAGGCCACTTCCATGCATACCAGACAATTAGTGAAAGAAGCACAAGTTCTACAATAGAACCAAAATATATAAAAGCCCAAGACTCTCCTATCGGATTTCCTATCGCAATAACAATATATAAGGTAGCCACGATGATGTTTGTCCGGCGATTCGTTTTAGCCTTCAATGCCAGGGACAGGAAAACCATTAGACTCGGAATCGTCATTAATATAAGAGATCCCAACGCCCATGCTT
>Ga0255385_10111_pt1 | contig 11748 bp, 10 predicted proteins | sample ANMaggSeSYBR01G3_FD_182103 | JGI IMG/M metagenome (GOLD analysis project Ga0255385, IMG submission 182103) | Sediment cell enrichment communities from methane seep in Santa Monica Basin, California, United Staets - ANME aggregate JGI... | ecosystem: Environmental > Aquatic > Marine > Cold seeps >...
TATTCTGGATCTGGTGACAGTTATTTATATTTCATGCCTGTTGGTAATGATTGCTGAGATCTTAGGACGGTTCATATTCTATGCCACCCATGTTCGCCTGGGGTTATAAAAGTTTTGATCATTCATAGAGGAGAAAAAGAATGGCAATCAGAGTGTTAGTTGCAGATGATCATAAACTTTTTCGTCAAGGATTGATCAGTCTTATAAAAACGAGAGGGGACGAAGTTGAAGTAGTCGGTGAGGCCGCAACCGGGAGAGAATCCGTAAGATTGGCGAGAAAATTAAGGCCAGATGTGGTTTTAATGGATATTTTTATGCCAGAAGGAGATGGTTTACAGGCAACTAAAGAAATAAAGGAGCTTTTTCCTGACATCGCCGTCGTGATGCTAACCTCTTCTGAAGAGAGTGAACATCTATACAAGGCTGTCAGGCTGGGCGCCTCTGGATACTTGCTAAAAAGCCTGGATGCAGACGAGTTATTCAACCTGCTAAACGGAGTGATGCGGGGAGAAGCAGCAATGACACGGGCCATGGCTGCACGCTTGCTAAAAAGTGTAGCAAAACAGTCAAATATTGCTGAACGGGGAGAAGAAGTTCTCAGTGACCGTGAAATCGACGTGCTGCGATTAGTCGCAAAGGGGGCAAGTAACACACAGATTGCCGATGAGTTGTGCATTAGCATAAATACCGTCAAGTCGCATCTGAAAAATATCCTTTCAAAATTACACTTGAATAACCGGGCCCAGGCCGCGGCTTATGCAGTACATAGTGGGCTGGTCTCAAACCTTGGCTGAAAACTAAGATCGATTTAGATTTATCTGCTTATCGGAACGAGGTACAGTTCAAAGACGCGGGTTACATACTACTCACAAGATCTGCCCGTATCGCGCTCAATCTTCCCTTTAACATATTGCTCACAAAGATTTGATTATAAAGAATGACCTGACCGTTCTGCTTGAATCGTTCGATCCGCTTTTCCTTTAGGATAGGTAGCGTGGGTAATCTTCCTTGGAGATGTAAAAAAGCTCAGGTATTTTGGTAATTGAGTAATAGTTTGGTTTGTAGTCTTCCAGGAATCTTTGTCCTTATTCGTTTCCGGTAATAGCTCTCCAGGGTATGGGCTCTGCCTCCTTTTTGAGTAAAGTGCAACCTGTGTTCCCCGGCGGTTCACGAGTTTCTTACCAAAGATATAGGTGGTCCTGGATTTTCAATTGAATCACCCAATTGGGTGAGAAGAAGTACCCTCTAGGGGGATGCAATTAGTAGATGAAAATTGTATCCTGATAATACGATATAGTCAGTAGGTTCGTTTAATTTGGTCCGGAAAATATTTTCTGGGATGGTAGGCTACAAGCACATCCCTTAATATTTCTGATACCTTGTGTCTTGCTAGTAGTGAGTATGTAATTTTGGTAATAACACTTGGAGGAAAAAATGCCTAAGAAGAATTTTCTCATCAAAGCGCTAACTGAGACTGCCATCACCCGGCGCAGCTTCTTGAAGTGGAGCTCGGCCTTGGGAGGCTCAGTGGCTCTGGCCGGTGGTATAAGTTACGGCCTGGAAGTAGCCGAGAAAGCGGCGGAAGATACCGATGAAGGCAAATGGGTTGTCGCTCCGTGCTGGAACAACTGCGGTGGACGCTGCGTAAACTATGCCTTGGTCAAAGACGGTGTTGTCGTGCGACAAAAGACAGACGATACTCATGAAGATTCTTGGCTATATCCACAGCAACGTGCTTGTGCTCGGGGGCGATCTCGAAGATCGGAAGTTTATAATGTAGGACGCCTTAAGTATCCTATGAAGCGCAAGAATTGGGAACCTGGAGGAGGCAAAAAAGAGTTACGCGGCCGAGATGAATGGGTACGTATCTCTTGGGATGAGGCATTAGATATTGTTGCCAGCGAGGAAACGAGAATCAGAGAGAATTATGGCGATGAATCGATTTTCTACAATACGCTTATGAAGGCTGGTCTGGAGAACGCTCGAATAGACCGTCATCTTGCCTTAGACGGTGGCCATTCCCGTGAATACATTACTGGCTCCATGGGCTCTTGGGCTGCTACCGGACAAGTGATCATGGACACAGCCTTAAAGGGCCATGCTGTTGGCAATGATCGCATGGAAAACCTTAAAACTGACCTTTGGATCCTTGATGGTCTTAATCCGGCTTGGAGTTGTCTGGGCAATGGCCCCTATCTCTTCAAGGAAATGATACGAGAAACAGGAGCTAAGGTTATCTTCATCGACCCATCTTATACCGAATCGGCAGCCGCATTGGGTGATGAGTGGATTCCTATTCGGCCTGGTACCGACCATGCCATGTTTCTTGGTATGGCCTATACCCTGCTTGTCGAGGATGACCCGGTAAACAAACCTCTTATTGATTGGGACTTTCTCCACCGATGCACAGTTGGATTTGATAAAGACCACATGCCGGCGGATGCCAAAGATCCTTCAGAAAACTTTAAAGATTATGCTCTTGGTCTTGACGAGAATGGTAAACCTGCACCCGATGGACACAAAAACTATCCACCCAAGACACCAGAGTGGGCTTCTGAGATTTGCGGGGTAGATCCATCTAGAATTCAGTCATTGGCTATCGAGATTGGCTCAACTGAGAACGTGGCTATTATCAGTGGAACTGCACCAGCCAGAGGTAAGAACCAAGACTCTTACCCACAAATGTTCATGACAATTGGTTGGATGACAGGTCATTTTGGGAAAGAGGGCAGCATGACTGCTGGCTCTCAGTTCCATAGAGCTTTTCTTGGCGTTGGTCCCAGGGTTGGTTGGGAGTTAAAGAACTGCTACCCCAAGGCCATGCCGATTGTGGGTTATGGTGTCAGTGGCGTACCAGGTATTGATAACCCAGCTGCTCCCAAATCTAATTTTTGGGTGAAAGATGCCCCGGGTTTCAGTATTAATGAGAATGACCTTCCTGATGCTCTTCTTACCGGTAAATTTACTGTGTCAAAAGATGAAATCAGAGAAATCAATATACAGATGTTTGTTGCCTGCGGCCCTAATGCACTTAGTAACAATGTAGGTCTGGCCAAAAATATAGACGGGTTACGCGGTGTTGAATTTGTACTTGGTGTAGATTATCTCTTGGGCACAGTTGCTAAGTATGCTGACGTTGTCTTGCCCGTTACACATCCTTGGGAGAGATACGGGACTGTGAATTTTGCCAACAGGGAAATTGGATTTGTCTGGGCAAGTCAGGTTACTGAGCCGATGTACGAAGCCAAGGATCCTGGATGGATTGATAAAGAAATCGGGAAGCGGCTGGGGTTAGACGTGGACTTGATTAGCCCATTGTCTGCTGAACAACAGATCTATAATAGGATATCAGGTGCAAAGATTATGAAAGGGGAGGTCCCCGGTTCAGTGCCAGACTACAAAAACTTGGTGACAATAACAGAGCAAGACATTGCTGAGTTGGGTGTTGTCGGTGAGGCTCAACAGGGACTCATTTCCTATAATGAGCTAAAAGATAAAGGTTTCTACCAGATGCCTAGAGCGAAGGATGATAATTATAGGCGGATTGCTTATAAACCATTCCGTGATGATCCCGAAGGCAATCCGATGTCTACTCCTAGCGGAAAATGTGAAATACATTGTCAGAAATTGGCAAACTTTGTAAATCAGAGAGGCTACTCGACAATCAGACCAATTCCTACTTACAATCCGTCAGTAGAAGGCTATGAAGCTTCCTTCTCAGACTGGGAAAATAAGATTAAGGGCCCTTATCCATTGCAAGTATTCAACGCGCATTACCCAAGGCGGTCACACAGTGATCTCGACCAGGTTCCTTGGTTGCGAAGGGCCTTCCCGAATCCGCTCTTCATGAACAGACAAGACGCCGAAGAGCGTGGCATAAAGGATGGCGACACGGTTTTAATCGAAAGTCCCCACGCTAAGTCTATGCGACCAGTAGAGTTAACTGAACGCGTAATTCCCGGAGTTGTTATTCTACCGCACGGTGCTTGGGTAGAAGTGGACGAGGAAACCCAAATAGACAAGGCAGGTACAGATAATTGGATTGGTGGGGCTGTACCTACAGGCCAGGGTATCGGTGGCTACAATACGAGCTTAGTTCAGGTAGAAAAATATGATGGCCCAATTAAACTTGAGCCTGACTGGAAGTGGCCTGCTAGAACAATAGATTACTTGGAGGAATAAGTATGACACAATTAGGTTTTCATATAGATACCAGATATTGTATCGAATGCAAGAGTTGTCAGATAGCATGTAATGATAAGAATAATCTGGGAGTTGAGACACTTTTCCGCCAGGTACATTATTTTGAAGGGGGCGAGTTCCCTAATCCCTGGGTTTGGCATTTGTCGATGTCATGTAACCATTGCGTTGATCCGCTGTGTGTCAAAAACTGTCCTACCGGTGCCCTATATAAACGGGAAAAGGATGGAATTGTACTACACGATCCAGATAAGTGCATAGGATGTAGGTATTGCGAGTGGTCCTGTCCTTACGGAGCCATATCTTTCTTAGAAAACGAGAAAGTAATAGGGAAGTGTAACTTCTGTGTGGATTTGATCGACGAAGGTAAGAATCCTGCTTGTGTTGATGCTTGCCTAATGCGTGTGCTGCACTTTGGAGATATAGAGGAACTTAGGAAAGAATTTGGTGGGTCTGGCGACATTGTTGGTTTGCCTGATTCGCATATTACCCAACCGTCACTATTAATCACTCCTAAGCCTGAAGCTGTACTTGGTAAAGAAAAAGAGGTGGGAAGATGAGTATAAGAGACTGGGCGTTGATAGTTTTTACAATCCTGGCGCAAACATCAGTGGGAGCATTATGGGTGTTGTTGGTTACTCGCTACTTTGCGGGGCGCAAGTACGAGATGGAGGAAGTCGATCGGCTGACCGACCGGGCGCTGATGGCTATAGGTCCGGTGATAGTGTTGGGGGGTGTGGCTTCGTTGTTCCATTTGAGCCGCCCGTTTAGTGCCTACCTTGCAGTGGTTAATATTGGTACTTCGTGGCTGAGTCGAGAGAGCTTTTTTGGAGCAGCCTTTGCGGCGTTGGTAATCGTTTTTGCTATATTGCAGACGCGCAAGATTGGAACGATAAGTTTGCGCAACGTGATCGCCGGGTTGACCGCGTTGGTCGGGCTGGGGCTCATAGTGAGCATGTCAAGTGTATACATGTTGCCAACGTACCCGGCTTGGGATAGTTGGGTGACGCCGGTAACATTCTTTACGTCCACTTTGTTGATGGGGACGCTGGCAGTGGGGGCCGCACTTGTGGCGAACTATGTCTACATGCAGCGCAAGGAACCGGATTATGCGGATGCGCAGTCTATGCTGCTGAGAGGGACATTGCGCCGAATTGCATTGGCAGCTGTGCTTCTGTTGGGAGTAGAGTTTGTGGTTCTGCCGATTTATCTTGCCTTGTTAGCTGCAGGTCCTCGCGCAGCCCTACTGAGTGCGCAGTTAATGGCCGCCGGCCCGTTTAGCTGGGCGCTGGTGTTAAGAGTGACATTAGCTTTCTTTGGCGCCGTGTTTGTCAGCATGTTCATGTACCAGAATACGATTAACCCTGGACAAGAGAAGATGTTAGGTAAGTTGACTTACGTCGCATTTGTGCTAGTGTTGTTGGCAGAAGTCTTGGGACGATTCCTGTTCTATATGACAAAACATCCTCTCACCTAAAATAAGCGAGGCATTCAATTTGGGCGGTGCTTGTCAGACACTTCCTAAACAATTACATTACAATTGACGGAGTACTCCATTTATTGGATGATCTTTGGACCTCGAAAAAATAGTGATGTTACAGGCATAAGCACAGAGTCGCCATGTAGCTTTGCTGGTGCACAGTAGCTAAGGGATAAGAGTCTTCGTTCTCGGTTGTAGTAGAAGGACATCCTTTCCGCCATAAAAACTTCGAGCTCACGCAATGCAGTGTCCGTATAACGACGCACAGGGAGCAATATTAGGCCTTGAAGCAAATATGTTGAAGGCCTAAGTTTTGGTGTTGTACGCGCCTACCTTTTAGGGTATGGAATATCCACATTTGATCATCCAGCCAAGCCGGTGAAAACCGGCTATTGGTGTGATTGTAGACCAGTACTTACCGCAGACGAAGACTACATTTCTTAAAATCTCACTGACTCAGGAAATCTCGCTGGGTTTTGGGGGACAGAATAATTACTGACAGCAGTTTATGAAATTACTATGATAAAAGGCATTATTTTCGATTTAGGTAGAACTTTAATTTACTCAAGAGAAAAACGCATGATAGTAGATCAAGAGGCTACTGCGGCATTGTTAGCTTACCTGAATGCAAATGGTATTACTCCGGAACTTGAATTTGTTACTAGTTTTCGAATCGCTCGTGAGCAAGGATTGAGAATCGCTGAAAATACGCATCTCGAGCAGAAAATGGAGATAGCATTACGCGCAGCCCTTCAGTTGACAAGTGAAGATGAACCCGTGTCAGATGGAATCTTACGGCGTGCTGTTGATGTTTACTTTGATGTTTATGAACAGTACTGGATTGCCTACTCTGATACTATCGAGGTGTTAGATAGACTTAGTGGACTTGGTATGCGCTTAGGAGCTATTTCAAACTTCGAGAGCGATAAAATGATGAGGAGAGTTTTGGATCGCTATGGAATTTCACCCTACCTAAGCCCCATAATTATTAGTGCAATGGTTAACTGGCGAAAGCCCAGGCCTGATATTTTTCAATTAGTTTCTCAGGAGTGGGAACTGAATCCTCACGAAATCGTAATGGTAGGCGATTCTCTTCGAGATGACATTGCTGGCGCTCACAATACCGGAATGCGTGGTATCTTGATTTGTCGTAGTAAGCAAGCAGGGCTTAAGGGGACAGAAAATTTTCGGTATAATCATGCTGAGATAAAACCCGATGCAACAATTAGTTCCCTGGAAGAAGTACAGGGAGCTATAGCTCGAATGGAATAGATTAAACAGGAGAGCAAACAGGAGAAAAATATGACTGACGTTTTCCCAGCCCAATGGCAAGAAACTTTAACCGGAGAAATGCTTTTGTTGAGTTTGTTAGGGCAGATTGCTTACAAATTTCCGGATAATAAGGAGAGGGGATGGTTCCAATCGCTAATTGATGAAGATGTCTTTGCTGAAGCGCCGTTCTCCGCTGAACGGGATGATGTCAAAGCCGGTCTCGAAGTTCTGCAAAAATGGGTAGAAGCCGGTCTCAGCGACGAGACCTTAAAACTGATGCAGGTGGATTACACGAGTCTTTTTATTGGCTCTGCCGATATCATTGCGCCGCCGTGGGGATCGGTTTACTTGAGTGATTCGCGCTTGATGTTTCAAGAGAAAACGCTGGAGGTACGCAACTGGTACCGACGCTTTGGGCTGCAGAGCGAAAAACTCTATTCCGAACCTGATGATCATATTGGCCTGGAGCTGGCTTTCCTGGCACACCTTGCGAAACTTGGGGTGCAAGCTATAGATGAGGAAGATCAGGAACAGTTTGTTGCTTTGCTCGATGCCCAACGCAATTTTATGTCAGAGCACATTCTTAGGTGGGCTCCTCGTTTTTGCGAGAAGGTTATTGCAGGGGCAAAAACAGATTTATACAGAGGTATGGCGCTATTAATTCGTGGTGCATTGTTCGATCTTGCCGAATTGTTGGGTTTAGAAATAACGGAGTTTTCCAAGTGAACTTGATTTCAGCCGCGGAACGCCCGGCAGCCAGTTAAGCCGCCATATTTATTCTGCAGGAAATGTGAATTCGGGTTGAAAAATCCTTGCGGATCCGCCTTTACAACCAGAGATATGCTTATCCGACCATCACTCAGCGGGATGAGATCAATCTATGATCAGAGAAATAAATAGGCACACATTAGCCGAAATTCAGAATATTGCATTTTCTAATTACGCATCTAAATACTTAGATGTCTATGATGACTTCATGAAACAAGTCGAGGGCACTGGGCTCGAGATATCGCAAGATGATCATCTTGATCAGGTCGCAGCTCTTTATTCTCGATTAGAAGAAAAAGGTGCTATCCTTCGCAATGACGAAAAAAGCATCTATATCAACCATATCTCTCCAGCCTGTGTCGCTTGCCGGGAGAGTATTGGCAGCGCCACCTTTTTCATCTCCCTGCAATGCAACCGAGATTGCTATTTCTGCTTCAATCCAAATCAGGAACATTATGACAATTTCACCAAGAATAAACGTAATTTAACACAAGAACTCGATCAAATTAAGGAGAATGGACATCAAATTCATCATCTTGCGCTAACCGGCGGAGAACCCCTAATCCACATGGAAGAATCTATAGACTTCTTCCAACACGCCAAAGAAAACTTTCCCGATGCACATTCTAGGCTTTATACATCCGGTGATTTTCTTGACAAAGACTCTTTGCAGCAATTTAAAGATACTGGTCTTAAAGAGATTCGTTTTAGCATCCGATTGCAGGATAGCGAGAAAGGCATACAAGAGACCCTTGAGAAAATTTCCTTATCTAAGGACTTCATTTCCTCCGTTATGGTCGAAATGCCTGTGCTGCCTCATACTCTGGATACAATGAAGAAGGTCCTGTTGGAGCTTGACGACCTCGAGATCTATGGCGTTAACTTGCTCGAGTTCTGTTTTCCATTCAATAACGCTAAGGTCTTCCGCAATAAAGGCTTTGAGATTAAAAATTCACCCTGTCGGATTCTGTATGACTATTGGTATGCGGGTGGTCTTCCAATCGCCGGTAGTGAGATAGAATGTCTGCAGTTGTTGGAGTTCGCTATTGATAATAATCTCGGAATTGGCATACACTACTGTTCACTCGAGAATAAACATACCGGTCAAATATATCAGCAGAACTTTGGTAAAAAGGTTCCCTCAAGAGCTTATTTCTCCGAGAAAGACTTCTTCTTCAAGACGGGTAAAGTATTTGGAGATGATGTTAAGAGAGTACAGAGGCGATTCAACTCCCTTGGCGAATATGATTGCTTTATTGATACAGATCTCAATTACCTTGAATTCCATGTCAATAAGATCCCATTGCTGCAGGAAATGAATCTCGAGGTGGGCATCTCATCCGCAGTGATAGAACAACGAGACGATGGAGAATGTTTACGAGAATTGAAGGTCGAATTGGTGTATCCAGAGACATTCCAACTAGAAATTGATGTCTAGTTGTTTGGCATCCCTGCTTTTCATAGAGGGCGCATCACTCCCTTGTGAAGTGATAGAAAGAATTATTATTCTTAGAGGAGGCAACACTTACGCCTTTCCGACTTGGTACGATAAAGCTGACAATCATCATGGTTATTATTATCTTGCTCTTTGGGGTAGGTCGCATCAGTAAAGTGGCTAAGGAGCTCGGAAGCGGGATTTAGGAATTCCAATCTAATCTAAAGAGTAATGATGGTGATAATGAGGCTGAGACACAAGCAAACGATGGTTGAACCCCTTAGTAAACTTATAAGCTTTTACGAACATAATTGATACAAATCAATTAGAGATACACTGGCTGAGAGTAAATTGTATAATCGAAAATGAAAAAACTAGACACGGATAATTAAGGAGATATTATGGCAGGCCTAGGAACTACTGAACTGATTATTATCCTGGTTATTGTTTTGCTTTTATTCGGCGTTGGACGGATCAGTAAAATCGCCGGTGAAATGGGGAAAGGAATTCAAGCATTTAAACAAGGAATTAACCCTGAAGATAAAAACAAGGAAGTAGAACAGGATAAAGAAGATTCCGCATAAGAAAGCTCGATATATGAGATGCACGGATTCGATAAACAATGAAACAAATCGGTTTGAAGGATAAGAAAAGAAGAGCCCAGTGGCGAAATTATTTAAGTGCTTTTAATCGGGCGCATAATAAAGCCAAACAAAAGCTTGATGCTTCACTTCCTCTTTTGGAGCATATAAATGAACTTCGCAAACGTCTTTTCAAGGCTCTTGGCGCTGTAGTGTTGACCACGGCGATCAGTGCCTACTTTGCTAGCCAGGTAATTGATTATTTAGCCGGTCCTATAGGCGGGCGGGATGCTTTGGTATCAATTGAAGTCACAGAAAATATCGCGATTTTTATGCGGGTTTCTCTATTAGGGGGACTTCTTCTGGGAATGCCGGTAATTGTTTACCAGATCGCAAGATTTGTGCTGCCCGGGTTGAAAAAGAATGAGAGCCGATGGTTGTTTATAGGAATTCCTTTTGCTAGCATCCTTTTTGCAGGTGGTATGGGTTTTACCTGGTTTGTAATGATCCCGACTGCAGTGCCGTTTTTGACAACTTTCTTAGATATCACTACTCAGGTCCGACCCCAAAATTATTTTGAATTTATCACAAAACTTATGGCTTGGATTGGGCTAAGCTTTGAGATGCCACTAATAGCATTTATACTTGCGAAATTCAAGATAATCACAGGGAAACAATTGCTAAAGGGATGGCGATATGCTTTGGTGGGGATCTCTATTCTTGCAGCAACAATTACCCCCACCGTAGACCCTGTCAATATGGGTCTGGTAATGCTGCCGTTATGTGGTTTATATATTTTTAGTATCTTTCTAGCTTGGATAGGAGGAAGGAATTAATGGAAATTTTTGATATAGGGGGAACTGAACTGGCCTTGATCATGTTGCTGGCTGTGATCGTACTTGGTCCTGAACGTTTAGTCGTCACAGCGCGAAAATTTGGTGTTATTGTGCGTGAAGTAAAGGCATATTTAAATAGCTTAACTGAAGAACTGAAAATTGAAACGGATATTCTGGAAGAATTCAAGGAAGTAAAAAATGATCTAGATGACTTGAAATAATATTAATATCCGAGATTTTCAACCTAAAGTAACTGAAGATAAGGATGCTATGGTTGGAAATACGTATTTACATAGATTTGTTTTGTGTAAATGAAGGTCTAGAACAGAAATGGCTGACCTCCCGAAATCTACTTCAGGGTAGATGGAATTGGATAGGAGATAATAATGGTTTTTTATGTTTTGCCTGCCATGATACCTCCTGGCAGGTTTTGTTTATTATATTGATTGAAGATAGAAGGTTATGTCGAAAATAACAGAACAGAAGATAATTGACATTAACAATATTAAAGTAAGCTATACCAATACAGATTATGTATTGGATGAACTTTCGCTTCAAGTATCTGCGGGGGAATGGATCCTGATTACCGGCCTGTCAGGATGCGGGAAAACCACACTGGCGCGAGCAATTAGCGGATTAATACCTCATGCGATATCAGCTTCAATTTCGGGAAAGCTTGAAGTCGATGGTGTAGACATTTTAAAAACTCCTTTGTCGGAAATAGCTCAGCATGTGGGAATGGTTTTTCAGAATCCCTCGAGCCAGCTTTTTCACCTGACGGTTGAAGAAGAATTAGCTTTTGGCCCTCGAAATTTAGGTTTATCTGAGGAAGAAGTTCAACGTCGAGTGGGCTGGATAATAAGCGAAATGGGATTACAAGATTTAAGAGAGATATGCCCAAATAAACTTTCCAATGGACAGAAACAGTTAGTAGCAATTTCTGCAGTGCTGGCAATGCAGCCAAAGGTATTAGTGCTTGATGAACCGACCGCATCATTGGATATTTCTAGCACTAGTAATTTGATGAGTGTGCTTGACAGAATGATTGAAAGATACGGTATTACAATCGTGATGATTGAACATAGGCTTACCTCCTCATTAAATAATGTAAGCCGCGTATGCGTGATGAGTGCTGGTCGTATTGTTGTTCAGGGATCTCCGAAAAAAGTGTTTTCA
>Ga0255385_10113_pt1 | contig 11653 bp, 8 predicted proteins | sample ANMaggSeSYBR01G3_FD_182103 | JGI IMG/M metagenome (GOLD analysis project Ga0255385, IMG submission 182103) | Sediment cell enrichment communities from methane seep in Santa Monica Basin, California, United Staets - ANME aggregate JGI... | ecosystem: Environmental > Aquatic > Marine > Cold seeps >...
CCCAAGTATGCCTTGCAGGGTTGAAAACGAGATGAAGATTGTCTCAAGGAAACCATTCGATGGTGGCAGTATCTCAGTAAGTGAGTAAACAAGACTGGCCACCAAAGGTATCACCAACAAGGGTAGAGTTTGGGAAAATCGGACCGATCCCTTCAACTCATATAAGATACTCTCATCGGTAGTTTGCTGTTTCTTCATGATCTGGAGGGGAACAAGGACCAGAGCGATTAAAACAGTTAGTTTCAGGATTGCCTTAGGCATGATTGGGAAAACCTGAATCCCAAATAACCCTACTGTTATGAAAAAAATTATTCCAATTTCCCACTTATTCATCTTGAAACTTTTCTGCCAGAACCCCCGGCCTAGCAACCAGTGCCCAGCCATCAACATCCCGGTAAAGACCGTTGTGTAGAAGACATAATCAGGGACTGGCCAGGCACCCGGTATAAAGTTTTCTCCCTGGTTAACCAGGGCTGAAAAATCCTGGACACTTTCCGGGAGTCGGTAAGGAAGAGACCACAAGCCCCAGAATAACCCAAAAAGAGACCCACTTAATAACAGGCTCTTCCATTTTTCTTCAATTATCCATTTCCGGATGAAAAACCACCCCAGGACGAGACTTAATAAGCCATGCCAACCAATAAAATAAGCAGGCATGACTGGATCCAGTAACCCCGCCTCATAGATCACTGGGGTTAACACTCCTTCAACAAGGAACCCAAATAGTGCCCCAACCAGGACTACTCCGGAAAACCGCTGGATCTGGAAGGCATCTATTGTCCATAAACACACAACAACCGGAACTGAATAAAAGAGAACCAATTCCACAATGGCATAGCCTTGGATGTACCAGAAGGTTTTTTCTGAGAAAAACACCATAATAGTGGTAGAGAGCAAAACAAAGAGCAGGCGGTTAAGAAGGTTTGAAATGGTTTTTTTATTCATAGTTATTGATGTCTTTGCGAGCGTAGCGAAGCAATCTCCATAAATAACCAGAGGATTGCCGCGCCTGATTTGAGAAAAGCCGAAGGTCGTGAAGCAGTGCTTCTCTCATCTCAATGATGGGCTATACAAAATGTCAATAATTCCTGCCAGGTGATCACCATCCGCGGGCTTTTGCTTCCGCTTGAAAAACCTGAAATCCAATTTTATCTTCACCGCTTCCGGGATAAGTGCGCAATCCAAGGGTGCGTAAAAATTCCCCGAAACCAGGATCAGTGAGGCCGTAATAATTTTCATATTCCTTGACTGACGCTTGAGGAAGATCTGTCAACCAGGCGTAGGAAATTAGCGTAATCTGAGAAGTATGATCATCCCAGGCTAAAAACATGTTATGGATAAAAGCTGCCTGCTTCTCGGGACTGCTGTTGTTTATTTCGCTGGTTGGGTAGCCGACCTCTGCGAAATGAATCTCTTGGTCAGAATACATTTCAGTTATACGAGCAAAGTCCTCCAAAATCACCTCCGGATCCTTCACGGAAAAATCTCCCTGCAGAGGATAATAAGTGACCATCACCAGGTCCGCATTTTGATTAAGGGACCAAGCGTTTTTAGAGGCTGACCCGGTCAGCCCCTCAAACATTATCTTGGTGCTCACTGGAACCTCCGGCCATAAACTCCGGGCATATTCTGCTGCTGGAGTAAAAAATATACTGTACTGCTCCCAAGCCCTTGAATCGCTGCCCAATACTCCGTCAATTTCATTCCCGATGGCCAGGGAAACTAGCTTCAAATCCGGAATCTGGCTCTTGATGAAATCGAGCAAAGCCCTGAATCGGCTGATGACCTCGGGATCTGCAAAGGATTTACCTGCCAGGTCAGCTGGCAGCCTGATCTCTGAAGTATCTAGCACAGAGATCACCAGGGACACTTGAAAATCCTGTCCGGGATAGTAGAGATTGGCAACTTCTAACCAGTTGGGGTCCGGGGTGAAGATGCCCGGTGCAGTTTCAATTTCATCCCAGAATACCGAAAAACTCACCGATTTCGCACCAACTTCTTTTACCAGAGCAATCGATTGATCGTAGTCTCCATTTTCTGCATCTGTGATATCAATTTCCAGTCGCCGATTTCCTTTTGGCACCACTTCTTCCGGATTAATTTCTATCACCTGGGGGGTTGATATTTCCGTTGCTGGGATATCAGCTGTTGAATCGCAGGCCGCGGTTAATAATAACAGGCAGGCAATGACACCCAGGAGATATGTTGTTTTAGGCATTCTGGGTTTCCTTTTTATTTGGGAATGTGAGCTTGACGGCTTTGACGAACATGATCAGGCTAAAGATGATTCCCCCAAACCAGAAGATCAATGCCAATGGGTGTGAGATCGGTGCCAGAATGAGTTCTCCGGCAGTTGTCGCCAGAGGGAAAATCGCAGCCAGAAGCAGCCAGCGTTTGTTCTCCCAGGCTGGCAGGCTGGATGCCCCTGGTTCTGGATCAATAGCGGCTGTTTGCCGGCTGCGGGAGAGTAAATAAAAACTTACTCCATACAGGATCCAGATGATCAGGTGTCCTCCCAAGCCGGGAAAAGCTTCCGGGCGGATAAGGATGCTCATCGCCAGGTACATGATTCCGGTGGGCACTAAAAGCCATTTGAACTGTTTCTGATTGGGAAGAAGTTCTTCCATGGTGTAGGTTTTGTCTTTTGTGACTCGTTTCCAGATCAATACCAGACCAACCAGCACCGCTGTAGTGGAAATACCGGAGACCAGTGACTCGCCCACAGAGGGGGAGTTGATGCTCTGAAAAAGGCCGCCAAAAATCATTACTGAGGCCAGGCCCCACCAGCTGTTCAGGAACTGCCCGATTTTTCCCGGAAAGCTGAGCGAGAGATCTGTGGATTTGGTGAGCAGTTTCTCAGCTACCAGCAATGGGATGATGAATGAGAACCAGGCATGCCACCAGAATACCAGCACCAGGGTTTCAACTGGAGCTATGCCGCCAACGTTCAGGGCTGCTCCCCAGGGGGGATCCCAGAGCACTTTGGTCAGATAAGCTTCATAGAGACCAAACAGCATGCCGGCAAAAACCAGGCTTGCAAAATGGGGTTTGGATGCCCGGTAGACCAGGTTGGCCAGCAAAATGATATGCAGCCCATAGAGCGGGACTACTACCAGCAACCCCCAACCTGTGAAAAAGGGAAACATATCGGATCCGGAAAAAACCTCGGCAAAGAAAGTGGAAAAAGCAGCCAGGATGATCCAGAACAGCCATTGGTGTTTTCTTGATACAGAAGTTTCGGTATTCATAAAAGTTCCTCGTTTGGCGGTTTTAACGCCACTGAATAATCTTCTCATCTATAAGAGATCCGGAAGGTATTTTCTCCGGATCTGGGGCCTTCTACTCTGTAATACAGGCAACAGGGGAAAAAAGTTGCACTCATCGGGTAATTGGTAAAAAAAAGCTGCTCCCAACATTTGGGAGCAGCTTTTGGTCAAGGGGTAATCTGATTGCGAATGAGATCAGTTTTCTGCTTCATCTGTTTTAGCGGCCTTTGGTTTTTTACGGAAGAGGGTCAGCACCACAGCGCCCACACCCAGGCAGATGGCATAAGGGAAGAGCAGGAACCAGCCCACTACAGGAAGCAGTCCGGTGAGAAGAAATACTGCCCCCGCCCGGATATCGCGCTGTACTGGTGTCCGTTCCGGGAACAGGCGTCCACCCAGCAGCTGAATAAACGCAGTTAGCCCGAATAGCAGCCCGATAAGGAAAGTACCAAAGATGGCAAAGGTTGGTAGATAAAAAACTCGATAATTATTACCAATGGACCCCAATCCCAGTACCAGGATGGTGATAAAAATCGTGTTGACCAATCCGAGCCAGAATGACCGTTTCCAGTGATTCTCCAGGGCTGACTGGATCAAATCCACTTTATGGGGAAATAGTCCGCGAGTAAACATAAATGAAGCTATCAGGGTAATCAGGGACAGAGTGGTTAGTAATAACACAGCAAAGGTTTCCATTAGATCCTCCTCAGGGAATTCTTATCTTTTTTGTTCAGTGTTCAAATGTGAAAAGTTTGTCTTTAGCAATAAACCATTTATCAAGACCCCCAATCCAACAGCCAAAAGTGTCCATATCCAGGGGGCGGGTAGTGCTGCAGGTATTTCCAGGGGAACCTGGAACGGTTCTACCAGGTGAGTAAAGGAAAATTTGAGCTGGGCCCACCACAGCATCCAGCTGCTGAATAATTGGGCCAGGAAAATATTTAGGCCAGCCTCGATTTCCAATTGTGCGTTTATCAGGCGTGGAATCCAGGGAGTGAATTGCAAGGCAGGGATGATCAAACCGAGGATGGCTCCCACAGCTAGCCCTTCGAAGACCAGGGTCCAGGTTAAACTCCGGGAGATCTGTTTCTGGTCGCGGATTATTTCTAACACATCGGGTGAGAAATCTTTGTGGAGAGGAATTTCCGGCAGGGTTTCCAAACGGGTGAACATTTTCTCCAGGAGGGCTATTTTTTCCCTGCAGGCTGGGCAGGATTCCAGATGTTCCTCCACTTCTCGCGAGGAACCTGGAACCAGTGCCTGATCAAGATAGGCTTGCAGATCATCCTGTTCGGGATGCTGATTTTTGAGTGGATTGGTTTTTAAGTTACCCATTCTTGTTTTCCTCCAGGATTTCTGCCAATTTCTGGCGTCCCCGGTAGAGATGGCTGCGTACTGTGTTCAGCGGCAGATTCAGGGCACCTGCCATTTCTTGATAGGATAAATCCTGAAAGTGGCGCAGCTCCAGGGCCATCCGGTACTGGTGCGGGAGTTCCCAGAGCGCCTGGTAGAGAGTTTGGTTCTCCTGAGAAATCTCCAAAGCTTTTTCTGGGCTGCTGTCAGGGTCTCTCTGGGGAAAATCCCGTTCATCTTCCAGCGGCACCCGGTTCAGCTCCCGGCGATTTAGTTTGTTATAGCACAGGTTTGCTGCCAGGGTGCGCATCCAGGGGCCAAAAGGGCGCTCCTGGTCGTAGCTTTTTATATTGTTGTAGGCTCGCAGGAACGCTTCCTGGGTGAGGTCTTCAGCATCCCGCCGGTTCCCTAGAGTACGATAGCAGACGTTGAATACTGAAGTTTGGTAGATTTGAACCAGCTCACCGAAAGCTTCCAGATCACCATCCAGCGTTCGCTTAACCAGCGTTTGATCCCCGGAAACAGCCATGTCTATATTGTAGTACAGGAAAGGGGAGGGGAAAGTTGCATAGATAAGAAGAGTTAGTTGAGGTTTCCTTGTCTGGGAAGGGTGGGGATGCTATAATTTTGGGGCTAGATACAGACCCCGGTAGCTCAATAGGATAGAGCGATGCTCTCCTAAAGCATAGGTTGTGGGTTCGACTCCCTCCCGGGGTATCCAATAAATGACCTCCTACACCGATGGGTAAGGAGGTTGTTTTTTTGGTAAAGCCTTGATGTATAACGGCGTTGTGCCGATAAAAGAAAAGCCTGTTTTCCTCATCCCTAACCCAAAAAACGATTGGGATCAGGATTACCGAAACACTAGTGACTTCCTTCTTTTGAGTGGAAAGGCAAGAAACGCGCAGCAAGGCTGAAGCCTAGCAGCCAATACGAGATCACACCTATGCCTACTGCCCATTCGGGCCAGGTTGGCAAATATGAATTGAGTTGAACGGACGGTGTGAAAGGATCATATGTAATGGAAGCGATCAAACCAGAAAAGTTGTAAGTCCAACGAAGTATGATCGCACAAATAACTGGGCCAACGGCTGCGAGTGTGAGTATTTTAAAATTACGCACGCGTTTGGATGATAGCAGCAGCGCTCCGGGAATTAAAGAAAATAAGATCTGCCCTATCCAAAAAGCAAGACTGTAAGGAGCAATTGTGTTTAATAGTTCTTTTTGGGTGGCAACTATATTATCAAAGCTGTAGTAGTTGGTTACAGCCCAGTCCCAGAGGCGGATATAAGTACAAAGTAACATCATGCCGCCAGCGATTCTTGCAACATCGTAAAGTGTTTTGTCAGTTACCAAACCTGGACGCATAACTCGAAAGACAAACACACTGAGAATAAACAAGAGCGCGGTTCCACCGCCCATGGCCGAAGTGACAAACAAGATGGGCGCAGTCGGGCTAAACCATAAACCTCGACCTGAAAGTACGCCATATGTTGCCCCTAATGAAGCTTGGTGCAGCAGGGAAAGCGACAATCCGATCACTGCCAATGCTGGCCCGGCTTTGTGCAATAAATGGGATAATTTCCTTAAAAAATCAGATACTTTCTTGAAGAAATTGTTATTTTTTATGAGGGTATGTTCACTAAAAACAGGATGTTCCAGGATGATAGGCAGTAACTCAGCGATCAGGATGCCCAGGTAAAGAATGACGCACATTGTGATTTCCCATAGCAAGGAATGAGACTGCCAGAAAACAGCCGGATGCCAGAAGCGTAAGGGTTGCCCAAGATCGAAAAGCAATACCAGGCTGGCGGTTGAGTAACCAAGAAAACCAAGCAGAACCGCTAATCGGCCAACGACTTCAAAGCGTTTTAAACGCAATAGATAAACGATGACACCAAAGACAAAGGCGCTGCCACCCAGGGCAATACTGGAAAGGTCAATGCTGATCCATAAACCCCAGGGAACCTGGTCAGTCAACCCGGTTACCTGCAGGCCATAGCGTAAAACCTGGTATGCACCTACGACGCCATATGCAAAACCGAGACTTAATACAGCGAACCAGATATAAAATAAATCAAACTCGCGTGAACCCAGTCGAATTTTTGGGATGCGGATGGTATTGTCCATTTACAACTCCTCTTCGCTGCTAGTGGTAACTTCAGCTTGGGGGGGGATGTAGTACACTTTTGGTTCCGTGCTTAAATCCTCACGCAGGCGAATTGGGGTTTTGGTGGAGGCCAGGATCTTGGATACCGGGCTTTCGGAATTATTTAGATCACCAAATACACGTGCTCCTGTTGGGCAAACATCCACACATGCGGGGGTGGCTGCGGCATCGATCCCAGGAACAAGACCGCGTGCCAGCCCAGAATCAATACGATGTTCGCAAAAATTGCATTTTTCCATTACACCACGCGGACGTCTTTCTACTTCTGGGTGACCGTATTCAGGGGTGAAGGCATTGGGTTCAACATGTTTTTTCCAGTTGAAGACCCGAGCATCATAAGGGCAGGCGACTGTGCAATATCGGCAGCCAATGCACAAGTCATAATCCATAGTGACAATACCATCATCTCGAACAAAAGTTGCGCCAACCGGACAGACATGCACACAAGGTGGGTGTTCGCACTGCATGCAGGGACGTGAAAGATAAAACTCTGCCCCGGTTTTAGTTTCTTCAAGGGTAACCTTGTTATATTTCATTTCTACTGGAAGGTCATTAACAGCTTGACAAGCATAGGTGCAATAGTTGCAGCCAATGCACAGGTTAATATCTATTACCATGCCCCATTTATGCGCTCCTGGTTCTGCCCCGCTGGGATTTCTGGAGGCTTTTGTGGGCTTATAGGCTTGCAGCATGATTAAAGCGCCAGTGGCTGAACCAGCTACGGCCAGAAAACCTTTACGAGGCAGCCCTGTCTTATTTGTGTTTTTATTCTCGTCGGTCATTTGTGTCTCCTAAGTATTGAGGATATGTGATTTGCATATCCTTAATACCTGTTCGCTTGCATTCGGCGTGGTTAAGGATGCCTGGATACTTTTGTAGATTATTTCATCCTTTACAAAGGACTAACTTTCTTTAGTATCTTCTTCGGCGTTGACCCTTTCAGCGCTGGTGCCGGGTTCTTTTCCAGCAATGAGCCAATAAACAAGAAGGCCAATAATGATGCCAATTAAGACATATCCCCAAGTTGAGATGCTGACGTAAGCGCCAATCGCTTCTTCCTTGATCGGAGCTTCTGTCGGTTCTGGTATTGTTAAGGCGGTGTCTTGGGCAGGAGAAACTAAAAGTAAGCTGTTAGCTGAGTGGATATCTCCACCATGACACTGCGTGCAAGAATCTGACTGTATTTCAAAAGTATGACCGGTGTTTTGCTGAGTAACTTTGTGGCAATCAACACAGGTCACGCCTTCTGCAGTGTGTGTTGAATGCACTACATCGTCTGCCTTGTTTTTATGACAAGCATCACAGGAAGTGGTTCCGTCTCTCGGGACGAGTTGGATAAGCGCATGAGATTCATGGCAGGATATACAAGCGATCGAAAATCTTCCATTTTCGCTGTCGGTGTGTTGGCTATTTGACCAATCATGATAGTCTTCGAGGTGGCAACCACCGCAAAGATTCGCCTCAAGCGAAACGGAGTAAGCAGTATCTGGATGGGTTCCTTCGCTCTCTAATTTATGGCAAGCAACACAACCGACATCATTTTGACCATGTTTGCTATCCGTCCAGTAATGGACTTGTTCCTCGTGGCACTCGGTGCATTGATCTGATTCTGAGGAAGAAATAATAACCATGCCCAGGTTAGCAGTGGGAGGGAAATGAGATAGAGCTTGTGCCTGGCCTTCTGTGTAGCCCAGGGCGCTAAAATCTAAGCGGCTATCTTCCCCAGTATGACAGTTTAAGCAGGTTAATGCTTCTTCTGCCGGTGCGATCATGTGGGTGATTGGCCAGTACATTTGAGTTTCGATAAAATCGTAGCTGCCGCTATAAGGAGCGCCAGCGTATGCCATTCCAGCTTCAATGGCCGCATCCCACTCAAAACTTTTCCAGTAGGCTGCGGAATCGCTTCCAAATAAGTGCGGGATTACCAGGGTATTGTTATCTGCATCGTAAGGCTGAATACCCCGGAATACTTTCATCGGCCAAATGCGGGAGGCTTCATCATCTCTGCTGCCCCCTGGTGGATTGATCGTCAGGATGTTTGCGGGATCGACGGTATCTGCTAATAGTGTGTAATCAACTTCACCATTAAACCAGATGTATTCCGGGACAACATTTTCTCCATATTCGAATTCACCTTTGCGGGAATCGTAAATAGTATGGCCCTCGTCATCTTTAATGATCTGGCTGATGCCGTCTTCATCCAGGATGCCTGCCTTTGACCAATCCCACCATGTCTTTGTGGCAATGCCACCACGAGCATATTCTGGGATGTGGCAGGTTTGGCAAGCGATCCGCTCAAGGTGTTGATTGAGAATTTCGTAGTTATGAGGCTCTGCGGTATGGCAGGTCTCGCAAGTCTCCTTGTCAGTAGAGTTCAATGAATAGCGAGAACCCTCAAGGAGGTGTCCATCGGTATTATGGCACGTGGTACAGGAAAAGTTCAAGCCGTCGGCATCCATGTGAACGTCAAGCGCAAAATCGGGATTTGAGAGCGAGGAATCTAAGTCACCATGTTTGACTGCATCAGCCCCGCCGCCATAAAAATGGCACGCGCCACAGGTTTGCCGGCTGGTATCCCCCACATTTTGGGCCACATAGGATAAATTTGGTGGTTGCCAAATCGTACCGCTCCCCGAAGGGAATTCGAGTGGTTCGTATGCTGGGTGGCCAGCGGCAGTGGGGAATTTTTTGTATGTTCCGGTAGTGTCGTGGCATACCAAACAATCTACACTATCTTCTTCTGAAAAATCAAAAGTGTCATCGGTCCAACCATAACCAACATGGCAGCTTGTACAGCGAGGTTCATTGGAATCAAGGGCTATACAAAAACTATTAATCACATTTTGTTTCCCCAAAATCTGTCCGGTCTCTGGGTGTTCATATTCCCAGGTCCAGTGTGTAGTACTCTGAATTTCCGCAGCCGCATCTATATGGCACGATAGGCAGGCTTTGGTGACTTCAGGCCCACTTGCAAAATCTTGTTGTAAGATTTCAAATTCACTGTGGTTTACTTCGACATCAGATTTTGATGGTTCTGGCGCTGTCTCTGTTGCCCGTTGTTGAAGAATAGTATTTGATTGGTTGTAGGCAGCCGGGCTGGCTTGGGTGATAGTTTGCTCAGATAGCCCAAAAATGATAAGAGTTATACCTAAGATAATTCCACCTGTGGCGAGGCCCCTTTTTTTCCGAGTAGTGATGTTCTTCATATTCCTTCTCCATTTTTTGAAACCAATATGTATTTGGATGTCACACCGAAGGGCAATAGAATTAAATAGAATACCCTAAAAAGGATAGAAAAGGTTAATTGATTTCCAGATTGCCTTCAATAATTCAATAGATTATTGGAAAGAAGGCCTAAATTAGGCTTTTTTGCCCCTTCTCCCTGTTTATATTAATAGAAACAGAGACCTCCGAGGTCGGATCGACCTCGGAGGTCTCTATGAATGGATGTGCGGTATTACTGAGAGTTTATCCAGTGCTTTTTTGAGAATTCAGATGGTTAATTACCTTGGCTTCTTTTATTCTGAATTGCTTTTTTCTAAGAGGAGATTTCTCAACTCTTCCATTTTCGTTTCATAATACTCAAGCTTAGAAGCTGCTAAAGTGAATTCATCATCAGTTTTCTAGTGAAAAAAAGCCAGGAAAAATTCCGAGTTTTGTCCTCCACCTGGGTAAATTTTAGAACATCTCAAGGATAGCCGTGGAAGCGATGCAAAGCAGCGCAGCCCCGGCCAGGGCGCCAAAAACATACCCGATGATAGTTAGCGGTGAATGTATTCTTCTTTGGCGAGTATCCTGCGCTTCCGCAAATTGAGCGATCATCTTGGCAGCCTGGCGAGCCATATCCTGGGTTGAGAGGTCGGTCAGACCAACCCAAAGCCAATCTTTTTCATCAACAGGGATAACCAGCCGAACCCCGGCATATTGCTCCAGCCAGGCACGGACAGTTTCTGGTGGATGAGTTAGTAAGTTAGAGGGGATCACAGCTGCAGCAGCTGAGTTTATACTCTCGTCAAATGGATCACCCGCTGGTTGAACTACAGCAGGCATGCCGGGTGCAATTGTCTTGAGTGCGCTCAAAATACTCTCTGCGAATTGGCCTTCACCAGTATCAAATACCACTACTGGGAAAGCCGCATACTTCTCTATCAGCGCCTCTGATACCCGTCGGCCATCCGACTGCAAGCAGCGCCAGTGATAGATGGAAAATATCACAAATAAAATTAATAAGGCCCCTAGCTCCAGGATGATTTGCAAGGAGTGTCTATCAGCATTTCCCAACACTAGTTGGATTACTTGAAACAGCAGCATGCCAGCAGCAATCATGGTGCCTATTACGCCGGCAAATAAGATCAAATACAAATACCCCTTGCGCACCAGGGAACGGCTGGCATGGTCTGTTTGTTCATCATCCATGAGTATCTCTATCTGGGCAGGCCGCCAATGGAAGATCCAGACTGGCAGACCTACGAATAGGGCTGCCAGCATATTAGCCAATCCCTCGCGTGGGTAAGCTCCCCATAGTTCCTTAGGGGGCACAAACATATCAATCAACCACATGGCCAGCAATTGCAAGGCTGTAAATGTTGCGATTAGGCCAGCCAGAGACAGAACGTAGTAGTACACCCGGCGCTGACCTGCTTTCTCTGAGATTTGAGGAAGGCTTTCTGTATCCTTCCATAAAGTCTGCTGGAAATAGCGCCAAACCACGGCAGAGGGGACCATGACGGAGAAGGCAAGGGAAATCTCTAGTAGAAAATTTACCCAAATTGCAGTTTCCCCAAAAATGCCGTTTAATAACAAGCCCAGGATCACTCCCGCTGGAATCAGAGTTGCCAAAGCCCCCAACAACGACAGGGTATAT
>Ga0255385_10114_pt1 | contig 11652 bp, 5 predicted proteins | sample ANMaggSeSYBR01G3_FD_182103 | JGI IMG/M metagenome (GOLD analysis project Ga0255385, IMG submission 182103) | Sediment cell enrichment communities from methane seep in Santa Monica Basin, California, United Staets - ANME aggregate JGI... | ecosystem: Environmental > Aquatic > Marine > Cold seeps >...
TTTGATGTTGAGGTGCCGGATTCCGGTCTGGAGGCCGATGCGGACATCGATGTCGACGGTGAAGTCGGCTTGGACGGTGACGCGAGTTTCCTCCGTTCATTTATGCACTTCTTCTATGTCGGAGAAGTGCCCACGATGGTGCTGGTGAGTATCCTCATGCTGAGCTTGTGGACGTTTTCCGTACTCGGCAACTACTATTTCAATCCGGGTAGCTCGCTCGTGGTGGCGACGCCCATATTCATTGCCAATCTTGTTCTCAGCGCGTTTGTGATGAAGTTATGTGCCGTGCCGCTGCGGAGGCTCTACACGATGCTGAACAAAGACTATAACGCCCCGGGTGACATCATGGGGAGAATCGGCAAGGTCATTACGACCCAAGTGAGCAAAGAGAAGATGGGGCAGGTTGAGGTGCCCACCAAGGGCGCGCCGATTGTGTTGAATGTTTTGTCCCAGGATGAGCACGTGTTCGCCAAGGACGAGGAGGCCGTTGTCGTCAGGAAAGAGGACGCAAAGGGAATCTATCTCATCGCACCTGTAGATTTGGAGAGATAAACATGTTAGCCGCCATTACTGACGCCGTACTAACCACCATCATCATTTTTATCGTTCTATTTGTCGCCGGTTTTCTGGCCCTCCTGGTCAAGTGCTACCGCAAGGTGCTCCAGGGTCAGGCCCTGATCCGCAACGGGATGGGGGGGACTCGAGTCAGCTTCTCGGGCATGTTCGTGATCCCCATTCTGCATCGCGGGGAGTATATGGACATCTCGGTCAAGCGCATCGAGATCGATCGCCGTGCCGAGCAAGGGTTGATCTGTAAGGACAACCTGCGCGCCGATATTGTGGTGGCCTTCTTCGTGCGGGTCAACAATACCGTCGAGGACGTCGTCAAGGTCGCTCAGTCGCTGGGCTGCGAGCGGGCGTCGGACCGACAGGCGCTGGTCGAGCTGTTCGATGCGAAGTTTTCCGAGGCGCTGAAGACCGTGGGCAAGCAGTTCGATTTCTCCGAACTGTACACCAATCGGATGCGTTTCCGGGAGCAGATTCTCGATGTGATCGGGACGGACCTGAGCGGCTACGTGCTCGAAGATGCCGCCATCGATTACCTCGAACAGACGGACAAGAAGCTGCTGAAACCCGACAATATTCTCGATGCCGAAGGTATTAAGAAGATCACCGTACTGACGGCCGAGCAGTTCGAGATGGCCAACGCCCGCGAGCGCGAGAAAGACAAGACCATCACGCAGCAGAACGTGGAGGCCCAGGAAGCAATTCTCGAACTCAACAAGCAACTGGCCGAGGCGGAAGCCAAGCAGAAGCGAGAAATCCTCACGATCCAGGCCCGGGAGGAGGCCGAGACGAAGAAGGTCGAGCAGGGCGAGCGCGAGAAGGCCGAGAAGGCCCGCATTGGGGCCGAAGAAGAAATCGCCGTGGCCGACGAGAACAAACAGCGTCAGATCGCCATGCGCAACAAGGAGCGAACCGAGGCCGTCGAAACGGAGCGCGTCGAGCGCGACCGCGGTATCGAGGCCACCGAGCGCGAACGCGTGGTGACGATTGCCCAGGTCGAGAAGGACAAGGCCGTCGAAGGGGAGAAGAAGGAGTTGCAGTCGGTCATTCGCGAGCGGGTGATCGTTGAGAAGTCGGTCGCCACCGAGGAAGAGCACATCAAGGACGTGCGTGAGTTTGCCGGCGCCGATCGTAGCAAACGGGTCCAGATCACCAAGGCGGAGGAACAGGCCGAACAGGCGTTGGTCAAAGACATCAAACAGGCCGAGGCGGCCAAGAAGGCCCAGGAGTTCTACGCCGAGCAGCAGATCATCGAGGCGCAGGCCAATCAGGATGCGGCCGAGAAGAATGGCGAGGCCAAGAAGACCCTGGCCGCGGCCTCGGTGAAAGAGCACGCCGTGGTGGGGACGGCTGAAGCCGAGGTCATGGAGGTCCGGGCGGTTGCCGTCGAGAAGGAAGGGACCGCCGAAGCCAAGGTTATGGAGCTGAAGTATCACGCCGAGGCCGACGGGATTCGCGACAAGGCCGAGGCGATGAAGATCTTTGATGCCGTCGGCAAGGGGCACGAAGAGTTCAAGCTCCAGCTCAACAAGGACAAAGAGATCGAACTGGCCGAGATCGATATTCGCCAGCAGATTGCCGCCGAGCAGGCCCGCATTGTGGGCGAGGCGCTCAAGTCGGCTAAGATCGACATCGTCGGTGGCGAGAATCGGTTCTTCGAGCGGCTGGTCAATTCCATTACGACCGGCAAGAGCGTCGACCGCTTGGTGACCCACAGCGATGTCCTCACGGACGTCAAAGGCGCCCTGATCGGCCCGGACATGGACAGCACGCGGAACCAGATTCAGAAGTTCGTCTCGCAGTTCGGCCTGACCTCTGAAGACATCAAGAACCTGACGATCTCCGCCCTCGTGATGAAGCTGATGGCCAAGGCCGACAAGGAGCAGAAGGGCTTCCTCAGCAGCATTCTCAAGACGGTCAAGGATCTCGGCATTGGAAACAAGCCTGTGAAGGACCTGGGATTGAAGGGCAAGTAGGCACATAGGGTGGCTTCGACCCTATATACCTTGATCTGTTGGCGGAAGCGTAGGGGCGAATAATCATTCACCCCTACCGGATATCCCCACGAAGGGTGTGACGATGGACGACAACAACACAGGCGACCGTCAGGCCGAGGCCCCGGAACAGGTTCAACTCCAGGGCGGGACCTATGAGATTCTCCGGGCTCGACTTGGGAGCCACAGCAAGGAACTGCGCAGCCGCCTCAATGAGCTGAATGCCGCGCGGAAGGACGTCTTCGGGGCCGTCGAGAACAAGCTGCTCTCCAGCGAGCGCATCTCGACGAGCAACAACTGTATCCCGCGCGACATGGTCCCGGTCGGGGACAAGTTCATCTTCGGATACAACGTGTTTGTGGGGCTCCGCGCCGAGACCGTACTGGAAGATGTCTTTGCCATCTATCAGTGGAAAGAGGGCACCTTTAGTCCCTGTCCTCTGGACCTGATCCGCAGCGGCGAATTCGAATCCGATTTCCGGAATCTGTACAAGTACTACCGGCGCACCGTTTTCGCCAAGTTCTCCGTCATCGGCCCGCATCTGTATATGGTCTTTCGCGTGGGCCGGGACGTCACGGACGTGAAAACGTTCAAGTGGCTCATCCGGGACGGGGCCCTTGAGTATATCGACAATCGCAGCGATCACGAATGCGTGTTTCCGTCGCAGCATGAGTTCGAATGGCGACGGGTGACGCAGGACATGTTTCGGGAGGGAAAGAATCCCCACATGTCCATCAAGGACCGGGTCTTCATAGAGACGATTCATGGCGACCTGACCGTCAAGATCGAGGACAACACCGAGACGGGCGAAGGCATTTACGCCGAACCGGTCGACAATCCGGATCAGACGCTCAGTGACGCCGAGGTGTACTACGCGATTGTGGGCAACGTCATTCTCCTGAAGGTGCGTCCGTACGAGGAAAAGACGTTCCGCTACATTCTCTACAACGAGAAGCTGCAGCGGGCCATTCGGATCGATGTGATCGAGCAGGCCTGTTTGCTGCTGCCTGAAGACCATGGGCTCGTCTTTCCCAAGGGATACTACCTCCAGACCGGTGAGCAGAAGCAGTTCGAGACCCAGATGGACGATATGGTCTTCGAAAAGCGTCTCCATTCTCCCAACGGCGAAGACTATCTCTACATCTTCTACAACCGCGACAGCGGCGTGTATGTGCTGCTGTCCTACAACATCATCGAGCAGAAGATCGGCACGCCCGTGGTCTGCAACGGCTACTCGTTCTTCGAAGATGGCACCTTGATGTACTTCCGCGCCAACGGCGAAACCAAGAAGCACCACGTTATTCAGATCTGGCAGACGCCCTATTACGGCCCCGATTTCACGATTCCGGTCCGGCACGAATCGGAACTGTACAAGATCGGCAACAAGGACATCGTGCGCTGTATGGCCGAATGCAATGAGGTCATGATGCTGATCGGCCAGGACGAGACCTACGCGGACCTCTATCTGGACATCAGCAAGAAAGCCGAGGAGATCCAGGATGCGTACTTCTGGATCGCCTCGCCCGAGACGTTCCATCTGGCCGAGCCCCTGGCAGGTATTCAGGCCGCGGCCTGCGCGGCTGTCGACGAATATGAGAAGGTCGCGCGCACCAAGGAAAATACGCGGGCTGAGATCGGGAGGGTCAGCCAGGAGGTCCGCGAGATCATCGAGGCCCTCAAACGTGACCAGATCGATGACATCGCCGGATTTGTCGAACGCCTGACGCAACTCCGCTCGGTTCGGGGAGAAGTCATCTCGCTACGGGACCTGCGCTATGCCGATACGGAGATGATCGAGTTGCTGGAGAGTGAAGTGGCCGAGCACACGGAGCAGCTCTCGCATCAATGCGTGGAATTTCTGCTCCGGCCCGAATCGCTTGATCCGTACCGCCAGACCGCCGAGCAACAGAAGCAGAAAGTTCCTGAGTTGAAGAAGGTCATGGAGGCCAAGGAACTCCAGCAGCAGGTGACCGAGACCGCTTCGGAACTGGAGATGCTCACGGAGATCGTCAGCAATCTCAAAATCGAAGACGCCACGGAGACGATCACCATCATCGACAACATCTCGCTGGTTTATGCCCAGGTGAACCAGGTCAAGTCGACGCTCAAGAATAAGCTCAAAGAAATCGGCATGGTCGAGGGTCAGGCCGAGTTCAGCGCGCAGCTCAAGCTGATCGACCAATCGGTGATCAACTATCTCGACGTGTGCGATACGCCCGAGAAGTGTGAAGAGTATCTCACCAAATCGATGGTCCAACTCGAGAACCTGGAGAGTCGGTTTGCGGACTTCGAGGATTTCGTCGTTCAACTGGCGGACAAGCGGGAGGAGCTTTACGACGCCTTCGAATCCCGGAAGGCCCAGTTGGTCGCCGAACGTAACCAGCGGGCGTCGGCGCTGATGGCTTCGGCCGAGCGCGTGCTCAAGGGCATCGAAAACCGGGTCAAGGGTCTTTCGGACATCAATCAGATCAATGGCTACTTCGCCTCGGATCTGATGATCGACCGCATGCGCGAGACCGTCGAGCAATTGCGGCGCCTCGGTGACACGGTCAAGGCCGAGGAGGCCGAGGGCCGGCTCAAGAGCATTCACCAAGATGCGGTGCGACAGCTCAAGGACAGACAGGCCCTGTACGAAGACGGTGAAAACGTCATTCGTTTCGGGAGCCACCGATTTGGCGTCAACCGCCAGGCCCTGGAAGGAACCATCGTTCGCAAAGACCGGCAGTTGTTCTTTCACCTCACGGGCACCGGATTCTTCGAGGCCCTTACCGATCCTGAGTTGGAGGGGACGAAGGACGTTTGGGATCTCGACCTCGTATCGGAGACGCCGGAAGTGTACCGAGCCGAGTATCTCGCCTTCAAGATGTTCCAGGATTTGCAGAGCCATCCACCCGCCGAGTTGGAGGCGCTAAGGACGCTATCCACTCTAGAGCTTGCCGCGCGGGTGCAGGCGTTCATGGGGCCGCGCTATGACGAGGGCTACGTCAAAGGCGTGCACGACCACGATGCCGCGAAGATACTCGAGGCCTTGATACAGTTGACATCCACGATCGGCCTGCTGCGCTATTCCACCGGTGCGCGGGCCTTGGCGATGCTGTTCTGGCATGCCGGCAACGTCAGGCCGGAAGAGAAGGCCATTCTTGCGGCTGAGATTGCCGGCATGGGACACATAAACAGACTCTTTGGCCCCAGTGAAGCACAGGGCGGTTACATCAGCAAGATCAAGACACGCCTGGACGAGTTCGTCAAAGACACGAGGCTCTTGGATCCCGCTCTTGTCGACGAAGCGGCCGCGTACCTTTTCCATGAACTAGCCGAGGGCAGCGGATTTGTCGTCAGCAAGATCGCGGCCGATATCAAGGAAGGACTGGAAAGACATCTGCAACAAAGCGCGTTCGCCGATAGCTTCCGGGAATCGACGGAGCTTCTGGCGCAGGACCCCATCAGTGGTTTCCGGCTGCTCGCAGACTGGGCCCGCTCGTACCTGATCGATGCCGGCCGGCGCGGTCAGAGTGAATACGCCGAGGAAGTGGCGACGTTGTTGCTGCCCGGACAGGGCGAGGGCCGCAAGGTGGTGGCCGAAAGCGTGGAACGAGAACTGACCGATCTGACGGGTTCGCATGCCCTGGTCGAGCAGGGCGCGTACCGGCTCAACTATTGCCACTTCATGGCCCGACTGTGGCACCACGAAAAACACGTCGTGCCCCAGTTCACGCGCTATCAGCAGTGCAGGAAGCAACTGGTGAAGCGCTACACGGAAGAGTTTCGCCTGGAAGAATTCCAGTCGCACGTTCTGACGACGTTCGTTCGCAACCGGCTCATCGACAAGATCTACCTGCCCTTGATCGGAGACAACTTGGCCAGGCAGATCGGCGCCGAGGGGCAGGACAAGCGGACCGACCGCCAGGGCATGCTGCTATTGATCTCGCCACCGGGTTATGGCAAGACCACGCTCATGGAGTATGTCGCCAATCGCCTGGGCCTGACCTTCGTGAAGATCAACGGTCCGGCCGTCGGTCACCGCGTCACGTCGCTCGATCCGGACGAGGCCCCGAACGCTGCGGCTCGGGAAGAATTGACCAAGCTCAATCTCGCCTTCGAGATGGGCAACAACGTCATGATTTATGTTGACGACATTCAGCATACGAATCCGGAGTTTCTCCAGAAGTTCATCGCGCTGTGCGATGCACAGCGGCGCGTCGAAGGTGTCTTCCGGGGTCGTCCGCGAACGTATGACCTCCGTGGGAAGCGCGCCTGCGTCGTCATGGCGGGCAACCCCTACACCGAGAGCGGCGAGCGCTTCCGGATCCCCGACATGCTGGCCAACCGTGCCGACACCTACAACATCGGTGACATCGTGGGGGACAACTACGACCAGTTTGCGATGAGCTATATCGAGAACTGTCTGACCTCGAATCCGGTGCTGGAAAAGCTGACGCGACGCAGTCAGAATGATGCCGACACGATCTTGAAGATTGCCGAGACCGGGCAGCAAGAGGACCTCGATTTCGAGGGCAACTACACCGTCGAGGAGATCAACGAATACGTGGCCACCATGAAGAAGCTTCTCGTGGTCCGGGATGTGGTGCTGAACGTTAATCGAGAATACATCCGCTCGGCCGGGCAGGCTCGTGAGTACCGAACGGAGCCGGCGTTTCTCCTCCAAGGCTCATATCGCAATATGAACCGCATCGCCGGTCGGGTCCTGCCCATCATGAACGATGAGGAACTGTGGACGCTGATCTATGCCACTTATGAACAGGACGCTCAGACTCTGACCTCAAGTGCCGAGTCCAACCTGCTGAAATTCCGGGAGTTGACCGGGCGACTGAACGACGAGCAGACGACACGATGGGAGGCGATCAGGAAAACCTTCCGCAGGAACCTTCTCTTGGGCGATGAGACCGACGACAAGGCCGGTCGCATCATACAGCAACTCAACGCATTCGGAGCCGGTCTGGATTCGATCAAAGATGTTCTCACCGATGGTGTCACGGCGATGTCGATCCGACCGGCGCCGGAGCAGGAGCCGTCCCACCGCGATGAGTTCAAGGTGGCCACTGAAGAGGTGCTGGGCAAGATGGGGCAGTTGATCGCCGAAATTAAGCATCAGCGCGCCGAGGATGTAGACCATCAGAAGAGTCAGCACGCCGAGAAAGTGCAAAAGGATTCCCGGATGTTGGTCTCGGTCCTTGAGGAGCAGTTCAAAGCCATGGAAACCTGGCTGCTCCCGATGGCCCACGGAGACAAGAAGGATAGAGAACGAACCATCGGTGAACTTCTGACGCGTTTCGAGACCATGATGCAAGGCTACGGCAGGTTGATCGAAGTGCTCAAGAGCAAACGCGATCAGATTGCCACACCGACGGCATCCAAGCCGCAGGCGCACCCGACACCGCCGGTGAAAGGCAAGACTCCCAAGGCCGCGCGCCGGAAGCCTCCGTCGAAAAACAAATCTTGACGAATGAACAGTCATACCGATGATTTTGGGGTGATAGACAGCCATCATGGGACGCATCGAGAGACTGAAAACGATAACGAGTAAGCGGATCGAGGCGTTTCTCGCGTCGCTCGAGACGCCCGAGACGGTGATGCCTCAGCTCGTCAGAGAAATGGCCGACCGAGTGGACGAAGCGGCCCGGGCGGAAGCGAAGGCCCTGACTGCCGTCAAGGCTGACCGGCGTCGGCTCGACGCCGCCAACGGTCGTGTGGATCGGCTTCGCCATGGAGCCCGGCTGGCCTTGCAGGCCGATGAACAGGCCACGGCCCGACAGGCCATCGCGGCACAAATTGAAGCCGAACGTGACGTCGAGCGGTGCGGCGAGAGTCTGGCGACCTCGGAGGCTGCGTATGAATCGGCCCGCCAGGTGCGCCAGCAACTCCAGGATCAGCTCAAGGAACTCAAGCTGCGAAAACAGGAAGTCCTCTCCCGCGTCCGCACGCTGCGACAGCAGCAGAGTCCACAGCGGTTGCGACAGGTGCGGGTCGGGGCTCGAACTCAGGGCGTTCTGGAGATGATAGCCCGCATGGAAATGCAGGTGGAAGAGGCGGAAGCGAAGGTGGAAATACGAGACCAGATAAGCCAGACGCTCGGCGTGACATTTCCGCACGAACGGGTCGTCGAGCGGGAAAACGACGCGGAGGTGGACCGCCGACTTGAAGTACTGAGAAGCGAGATGGACAGAGCTTCGGACTAGCAGCTTGATTCTCTTCGGCTTCCTGTTGCGAAGGATCTTGTCTCCAGTTCGATTCTGTGCCCGCCACGGACTATGTCGCTCTTTAGGGGGCTTGGTTTTGTATGTTTCTTGACCCCAGAATTGCCCGCACACGTGCCATCTAGACCGGATGTAAGAGCTTTTGATGTAGGGACTTAAAGATGTAGTTTTTCCGCCAGAAGGCATCGCTTTTGCCCGTTTTTTTCATCACGTACCGTTCTCGCAGACCACCCAGAATTAACTTACACAACTGATATCATAGTATATATAGGGCTCATCCGGTTTTTGCGTACTTCTGAGTTGAAAGACGTGGACATGCCGACTTATCCAAAGGTTTTTCAAGGACTTAAGGATAGGAGTCAAGCATGTCCACGAGCTTATTGTATCATGGGTTTGGGATTCGCGGCTACCACTATGTGAAAACCACATATCAGGGCGGCAAGGTGACATTCCGCATTCGTCAGGAACGGGAGGATCTTCGCTGTCCGGCCTGCCAATCTCGTCGTATTGTACGGCGGGGCTTTCAATCGCGTTGCTTTCGAAGTCTTCCCATCGGCTGTCGACCGGTTCAGATCAGATTGGATGTGCCGCGGGTCGGCTGTAGCGACTGCGGCGAGGTTCGCCAGGTGCGTATAGACTTCGCCGACCCGCGACGCAGCTACACCCGAGCCTTTGAGCGGTACGTCTTGGAACTGTCCCGACACATGACCATCCGGGACGTGGCCGAGCATCTTCAAGTCGGCTGGGACCTCGTCAAGGACATCCAGAAACGCTATCTGGGTCGCATGTTCCGCCACATCAAGCTCAAGCACTTGCGTCGAATCGCGCTTGATGAAATCTCCATCGGCCGGGGGCATCGCTACCTGACGGTGGTTCTGGACCTGCTGTCCGGAGCGGTGGTCTTTGTCGGAGAGGGCAAGGGGGCCGATGCTCTGAAACCCTTCTGGAAACGCCTGAAACGCAGCCGGGCCAAGATCGAAGCGGTGGCCATGGATATGTCGCCGGCCTATATCAGCGCCGTGCAGACCCATCTGTCCAAGGCCGTCATCGTCTTCGACCATTTCCACCTCATCAAGTTGTTCAACGAGAAGCTGTCGGACTTGCGTCGCGAACTGTACCGCGAGGCCACCGAACAGTTGCACAAGAACGTCCTCAAAGGGACTCGATGGCTGTTGTTGAAGAACCCCGAAAACCTGGACAACACCCGCGACGAATCCAAACGCCTGCACGAGGCGTTGACGCTCAATCAACCCCTGGCCACCGCCTACTACCTGAAGGAGGATCTACGCCGGGTCTGGGAGCAGCCCGACCGCTCGGCCGCCCAACGCGTGTTGGACGATTGGATCCGCCGGGCCGAATGCTCCGGCATCCGCATGTTGATCCGCTTCGCTCACACGCTCGCCGCCCATCGCAGCGGAATCCTCAACTACTATCGCTACCGCATCTCGACCGGACCGCTGGAAGGAACCAACACCAAAATCCGCGTCCTGCAACGCAAAGCCTACGGCTTTCGAGATGCCGAATTCTTCAAACTCAAGATCTATGCCCTGCACGAAACCCGCTATGAACTGGTAGGCTGAGCCGATGGATAAGTATCCAAAAACCGGATGAGCCATATATAGTTAAATACTGGTATATCGTGGTGTTTCTGGCAGGACATATTGATGAACATCGACACGAAGACCCTAAACCAGGAATTTGAAGACGGGATTGGAACCTTCATTATCAGTGGGTTTACGAAACGCCCGGGGCACCTTGTTGTGAGCAGTGGGCACGGCGCGTCGGGGATACTCCAACAGCAGCGTGACCTTTTCGCTTTTCAGATTCAGCTTACACAAGTTCCTGCGCGAACCGTAGGCCTTGTCGTTTACATCGGTGATCGCAGACCCCAGGTTCTCATACCAATGAGGGCCCTGGGGTTGGCGTACAGCAAAGATGATCTCCTCGATCGCGCCTGATTCGCTAGTGGCCAGCGCGCGATCGAGACCTGCCGGGGTGGCAAGCAGCAGCACCTGCCCAGCCAGAACAGCGATCATGTTAGCGAGCGCCAGGTTCACGGTATGCTCTTTCGACTTAAGACGTGAACTTTTGCAAAATGGAGATTAGGCTTACTTTAGGGAGGAAAAATCTTCTTCGTGATTTTTCCTCCCGAGACGGTAAGCGCCTAAGGGCACATGACGTAAGGTCGTTCTTCAAGGAAATCAAACCGACGATTTCCTTGAAGAATATAAGCCTAATCTCCATTCTGCAAACTCTTGTTAAGACAACTGCCTCGTTAGCAGCGTTCAACGGGGCAGACCCAACTCAACATTATAGCACAGTTCCTTCGGATCTGCCGGTGACTGGCTGCGCTTCATGGACGTCGCCCGACACGTCGAGACGCATAACGCCGGCGGGATACTGAAAGGCGGGGCCGCGAGTGCGAAAAGGGCTTGCATGGTGACAGAAACGAGAGACAATAAGAGCGCGCAGGTGCGCGGCGGAGGGGACACGCTGAGCCGGCGCGCGCAGACGTGGAGGTGTCATGACTATGGGTATGAACAGACGCGATTTTCTCAAGGGATTCAGTGCGGTGGCAGTCGCGTTCGCGGGGGCACGCGGTCGTATGGTATACGGCGGCTCTGCCGAGAAGCGGCCACCCAACATCCTGCTGATCGTCTCCGACGACCAGGGCTACCACGACTTGGGTTGTTACGGAAGTGACGAAATCAAGACACCTCATCTGGATCGACTTGCCGCTGAGGGTGTGCGGTTGACCGATTTCTACGTCACGTGGCCGGCGTGTACCCCATCGCGCGGCAGTCTGCTGACCGGACGCTACCCCCAGCGGAACGGGACCTATGACATGTTCCGCAACGATAAGGTCGACTACGACT
>Ga0255385_10117_pt1 | contig 11520 bp, 12 predicted proteins | sample ANMaggSeSYBR01G3_FD_182103 | JGI IMG/M metagenome (GOLD analysis project Ga0255385, IMG submission 182103) | Sediment cell enrichment communities from methane seep in Santa Monica Basin, California, United Staets - ANME aggregate JGI... | ecosystem: Environmental > Aquatic > Marine > Cold seeps >...
AATAACCATCATTATGGTTTCCCATGATCTCAGTTTTGTTCCATCAAGATGCACACGCATTATTGTTTTAGATAAAGGCAAAATTATCATGGATGGAGATAAAGAGAAGATTTTAACATCTGATACAATCAACAGTATTTTTCATAAAAAAGGAGAGGGACAATGATTGAACTCCCTATTGTACTACTCATTACTTCTATTCTTGGAGCGGTGCTTGCCGGATTTGCCTGTTCTACCATGGGCGTCTTTGTTGTCAGAATGAATCTTTCCTCGATTGGATATTGTATGTCTCATGCTGCATTTGCAGGAGCTGCGTTTGGGCTGATGATTTCAATTGATCCATTGATAAGTGCTGTGCTGTTCTCATTTGGAACGGCGTTGATTCTTGGTCCACTTGCTGAAAAAGCGCGACTTGAAAGCAACGTCGTAATAGGTTTTCTTTTTTCCATAATGATTGCTTTGGCGTTTATATTTCTAAATTTTATCCCGGGTCAGGCTGCTAGTGGAGCCGCATTACGGATCCTATGGGGAAGTATTTTCTCAGTAGGACACAGTGACTTGATGTACTTGTTTTTGCTTTCTTTTGCTCTTATCCTCTTTATCACATTATTTTACAAGGAATTGCTTGCTGTAATGTTTCACCGAAAACTAGCTGAATCGTCAGGGGTTAATACCAAGCTGTTTCATTTTACCGTGCTCTTTTTCACCGGTTTTGCTGTTTCACTTTCGCTACAATTGGTGGGTGGACTATTGGTATTTGCACTGATTGTAAATCCAACCTCGACGGCATATCAATTTTTCTATGATTTTAAAAAAATAATAGTAGCTTCTCCAGTGATTGGTATTGTCAGTTGTCTTGTTGGATTTTGGTTATCATTGATGACAGATTTTCCCATAGGTGCATCGATTGTGATAATATCCGCAATATTTTTTGCCATTGCTATTGCAATCTCACCAAAAAGAAAAAAAGGAAATGGAAAAAAGAATAAAATAAAGACTAGATCTGTGCGAAGTTAAAACAAACTATTCAATTTCTTTCCCCTTCTTTTCTTCCAATTTCCCTTGTGATATGCATAGCTGGCAAGCAACGGAAATGTAAGAGTTGCTTCAGAAAATACCATTTGTTCATAAAGGGTATCTACTTTACCCCAAGAATTTGCTTCTTTTAATGTTGAACCAGAAAGCGCCCCATCTTTTTCGTCCGCTACGGTTAATTGTATCGCATATTTGTGCATGGGCGTGTCAACACCCAAAATATCGGCAGCAACTACAGTGTCTTGTACAAAGTTTTTAGGAACACCTCCGCCGATTATAACCAGGCCAGTTTCCTTTACTTTTATCTTAAGTTCGGTAAGTTCTTTAAAATCCTTGACTGAATCAATTGATATATGTTCTTTTCTCTCAGTTTGATGAAATACAAGACCAAATCCTGCACTAGAATCAGAAAAAGCAGGACAGAAAATCGGCACATTGTTTTTATATGCAGTAAGGACAAAAGATTCGGGATTTTTTCCATGTTTTTCTAAGTATTTTCCCATTTCGATTATGAATTCTCTTGATGAATATGCTTTAGGTGTCATTGAATCAGCAATTTTTCCTATCGTCATATCGCAGATGCGCAAGTCATCTTCATCAATAAACGTATCATAAATTCTGTCGATTGACAGTTTCCTTAGTTCGTTGTCATCTACATCTATAAATCCCCGGTAATGGTAAAATCCCAATCCTTCGAAGAAATCTTGGTCAACTACGATTGCACCAGTTGAAACAATAATGTCGACCATATTGTGTTTAATCAAATCAACGATGATCTTTTTCATGCCTGCACTGACTAGTGAACCAGTCAAACAAAGAATAACCGTACAGTCTTTGTCTTTTAACATTGTATCATAAATCTCACATGCTCGTGCGAGATTTCTTGACTGAAACGCCATATGATCAAAGGAATCGATGAGAGGAACGCTGTTAAATGTTTTAATGTCTATGTGTTGAATTTTTTGTTTAAGCAGTTTTTCTTTTTCATATTTCATATATACTTCCTAAAGCGGATATTTCCATATGCTTTTTCTATTTTTCTACAGTAAAATTTAAACCAGGTTTTTCCCTATCCGATTTCCATATGCATGAATGGGCACTTGCTGAATCAATACTTGTTGCAGCGGTTGAGGCTGCTGAGAAAGAAAAACTGAAAATAATCAGTGAGATCAAGATAAGTATAGGTGAATTACAGCAAATAGAACATGATATTTTTGAGTTTGCTCTTGAGGAAATTATAAAAACTCAAGGTGACAAATTGAAAAATGTAAAAACTGTCATTGAAACTGAAAAAAGCACATTGAAATGTAAGAGTTGTGAACATACATGGGATTTTAGCGATATGAAGAAAAAACTCAACGAGGATGAATCAGAGGCGATACATTTTATACCTGAGGTTGCTTTTGTTCATGCAAGATGTCCAAAATGCGGCAGTCCAGATTTTGAAATTATGACCGGACGAGGAGTTTCAATAACATTGATTAAGGGAGAAAAGTAGAAAACTATGGATGCCAGAATTAGTGTTATAGAAAAACGATTGAAAAACATTAAAAGAATCATTTCTGTAGCAAGCGGTAAAGGTGGCGTTGGAAAAAGTCTTGTTGCATCCAGTCTTGCACTAAATCTATCGAAAAAAGGATTCAAAATCGGGCTCTTAGACCTTGATTTATACGGTCCTTCTTCACATATAATTCTAGGTGTTAAAGATGTATTCCCTAAAGAAGAAAAAGGCATCATTCCCCCTAACGTTCATGGTATAAATTTTATGTCAATTGTTTACTTTACTGAGGATAAACCGTCTCCATTTAGAGGTGTTGACATTTCAAATATAATCATAGAACTATTAGCTATTACTCAATGGGGATCACTAGATTTTCTTATCATAGATATGCCTCCGGGCATAGGCGATGAAACTCTTGATGTTATCCGACTTATTAAAAAGAGTGAATTTCTTGTGGTGAGCACTCCCTCAAAGGTTGCAATTGGTGCAGTTAGTAAACTTCTTAAGATACTAAAAGAGCTGAAAATTCCAATCATTGGTGTATTGGAGAATATGTCAATGACTAGATCTTCATTTATTAAAAATGAAATTGACAGTATGGATCTGCCATATCTTGGATGTATCTCCTTTGATAATGCTCTTGAGGAATCAATTGGAAAAACCAATAAACTTTTAGAATCTGATTTTATGAAAGATTTAGACGATTTGTTAGAAGGAATCAATCTTTGAAAGAATGGAATGATAATTTAATTTGACATGAAAGGCAGCTATATTTTGATTGTTGAACTCAAAAACGATTCGATAATATCAATTGGCAAAAAAGGAGAAAAGCAATTTAACAAAGGATATTACATATACATCGGCTCAGCATTGAATGGATTGAATCAAAGAATACAACGACATCTGAGAAAACAAAAAAAAATCCATTGGCATATTGATTATCTGTTGAAACATGCAGTAATTATTGATGTGTTTTACAAGGAAAGCAAGGTTAGGGTGGAATGCAATATTGCAAAAAAGCTGGATGGGCAATTGTTTTCAATTCCTGGTTTTGGTTGCACCGATTGTCGATGTAAAAGCCATCTTTTTTACGGATCTTTTGAGGAGGTTATGTCTGCCGTTGAAAAATTGCAGATGAATTCATACCATTTTGATGCAAACTATTAAAACTCTTTTTACTTTATATGTAGACGTGAGATAATATGGTTGTAGTTGTTTATACTACGATAGATAATATGCAAGACGCTAGGAAGATAGCTCATACGTTAGTTGAAGAGCAACTTGTGGCATGTGTCAATATAATTCCAAATGTAGAGTCGGTGTATAGATGGAAAGGCAATATCGAAGAGGATACTGAATATATCCTTATTGCAAGAACAATCGATGATAATGTGGAAAAAACGATACAGAGAATAGAACAGATTCATACTTACGACCTTCCGGATATCATTGTTCTACCTGTTACAGGTGGTCTTAAGGATTATCTTGATTACGTTTCTAATGAGACAACATGAAATTTGTATCATTAATTTCAAGCGGGATAGACTCTCCAGTTGCTACATATCTTCTTTCAAAAAAAGCAGATGAGTTAATTCTCGTTCATGCAGATGGTAGACCTTTTACTGATAATAGAGAGATTGATAATTTTGTTCTTATTGTCAAACACATTAAGAAAAAAATTTCTTGCGATGTTAAAACATATGTTGTACCTCACGGGAAAGCACTTCATTCTTTTAAGCAAAATTGCGATGACAAGTTTACATGCGTGTTTTGCAAACGAATGCTTTTAAGATATGCTGAAAAAATAGCTATGAATGACGAAGCTGATGCTATTATTATGGGAGATTCGCTTGGCCAAGTCGCGTCTCAAACCCTTCAAAACATTCGTACTGTTGAACAGGCAATAAATCTTCCAATTTTGAGGCCGCTTATAGGGTTTGATAAGGAGGATATCATAAAAATTGCAAAAGAAATAGGCACATATGATCTTTCTATTCTGCCCTCTGATTCATGTAGTGCTGTTCCACATAAACCTTCAACCAAAGCAAAACTCGAAAAAATCTTAGAATGTGAAGAGAAAATAGATGTCGGTGAACTTGTTAATCGCGCGGTAAATAATTTAGAGGTAGTCTCGCTCTAGATTCGTTTTTTCAATCCATCCTGAAATAGCATCTGTTTTCACATCAAGTTTTTTGATATAAGGTTTAATATCCATTATGGGTGTCCCTTCTATTGCGTCTAGCCCTCTAACAGATAATATGTTGTCTTTTTGCTCAACTAGTTCTACTACGGCATGTCCTATGGGACTTGGTCTGTGTGATGATCGTGTTGTAAAGAGGCCATGAGATATTGTGTCCCATGGGGTGGTTACTAGTAGAGAAAATCCTTTTGATTTGTGAAGCCAGTAGAAGACATGTAGATGTGTAAATCCCTCTATGTCTTTCAAACCACCTTCATATTCCTTGGATATTTCTATCTTTGAGATTTTATCATTACCCTGAAATGGCGCATCTGCTGTTGTCTTATATGGTGAGTGAACAACCCCTATGATTTTTAGATCAACTGACATTTGGGTCAAGTACTATAGCTCCATTCTCCTTCTTTTAAAAAGTTCTATTTTATCAAGCGGATCTGTCATCGGTTTTGTACTATGGTAAACAGAAATTGTGTTTAATCCAGTAAACGATTTCTCTATATTATCTAATTCTTTTTTTGTCAAAGGTGGCACAGCACAGGGCCGAAGTGGAGTATTGATTTGTACCTCATCCGGCTCTATTTCTCGCGAAAGTTCTGCAAGTTCGTTCGCATAGTTTTTGTTTTCATTGATAAACATTATTTGAAGGGCAAATTTTCCATGGAATTTTTTTTTCATTGCCTTGATACCACTGAGTGTTTTTTCAAAGGTTATTCCCTCCGCAGGGTGACTTATTTTCTGGAAAAGTTCTTGATTTGGCGCATCAAGTTTTGCAACTATAATATCCAGATTATGGAGTGTTTTCTGTACGTCTTCATCATATAGTAAGGAAGAGTTTGTAAGTATTGCCAATGGTATGTTGGTGAGTTCTCGGATTGTTTCAATTGCTTCATGCATATTATTTGCTAGGGTTGGTTCCCCCATTCCAGAAAATGTGATGACATCAGGAGTTGTGTGCTCAATGGCATTTTTTACCTCTTCACTTACTTTGTCTATTGAAACAAAATTGTCTCTTTTTGAGGTGATTTTTTCTGTTTTTTCTAGCTGACAATAGATACAGTCAAATGAACATATCTTTTTTGGTGAGCATATGAGGTCAACACCTAGCGATTTTCCAAGTCTCCATGAAGCTACGGGCCCATATACAGTTTTCATAATGTCCGGTCTGGATATTGTTTTGTGTTTTAATATTGTTGTATGCTGCAAAGCAGCCAGAGTTTTTATGATAAATAATTCTCCCACTTTATCAATGAGATTTTTATTCGAATCTGGTCTTGATTGCTGTCGATTTTTAGTAAAATGGAAAGATTTAAAAACCCCATTTACTATACCATATACTGTAGATTTGTGTTTTTGACATACAATATCTTGTGTCTGGTGTGATTGGAATGGAGTGTCCATATTGTCAACATCCTGAAACGAAAGTTACTGATTCCCGCGATACTGGGACGTATACAATTCGAAGACGGCGAGAATGTCTGAAATGCAATAAACGATTCACGACCTATGAGTACGTTGAGATGACACCGGTATATATCATAAAAAAGGATGGTAGACGGGAAAAATTTGACCGAAATAAGATCAAAAAAGGCCTAATGAAGGCCCTGGAAAAACGCCCAGTTGGTCATGACCGGATAGAGGAAATGCTTGATTCTATAGAAGAGAAAATAAGAAGAACCGGTAAGGAAGAAATCGAAAGTTCGGTAATTGGAGAATATGTTATGAATGCCCTAAAGGAGATTGATCAGGTTGCATATATTCGGTTTGCTTCTGTTTACAGATGTTTTGCCGATATTACTTCTTTTGAAAGGGAAATTAAAAATCTAACAGAATAGAAAATGGTGAAGGGGAAATAGAATATGATACGAAAAATTAGGAAAAGAGATGGGAAGATTGCTGATTTCAACCCTATAAAAATAACAGAGGCTGTTTGGAAAGCTGCTCAAGCAGTTGGTGGAAAGGATTACCGGAAGGCAGGTGAACTTACAAATAATGTGATGGATTTTCTTGAGAAGAATCTTAAACGCGGTGAGATGCCAACAGTGGAGCAAGTACAGGATGCTGTGGAAAAGATACTAATCGAAGAGGGTCACGCGAAAACTGCAAAAGCCTATATTCTTTATAGAAGGCAACATCAGGATATTCGTGAAATAGGTGGTCTTCTTAAGGACATAGATGTGGTTGATGGTTATCTTAGCATGATGGATTGGAAGGTGAATGAGAACAGCAACATGAGTTATTCACTTCAGGGATTAAACGTATATGCAACCGAAAATATTGTTTCTAATTATTGGCTCCATAAGATATATCCTCCAGAGATAGGAGATGCTCACTCCAAAGGAGATTTCCATATTCATGATCTTGGAACTCTTGGGGCGTATTGTGTTGGATGGGATTTAAAGGATATACTCCTGCTAGGCTTCCAGGGAGTAACTGGCAAAATCGAGAGCAAACCGGCAAAACATTTTGGTACTGCTCTAATGCAGATAGTAAACTATTTGTATACATTGCAGGGAGAAGCAGCAGGTGCCCAGGCATTGTCAAATTTCGATTCGTTGCTCGCTCCGTTTATACAGCATGACGGCTTAAGCTATGCAAATGTTAAACAGGAGATGCAGAAATTCTTATTCAACATGAATGTTCCAACAAGGGTTGGCTTTCAGAGTCCTTTTACAAATATCACCATGGATCTTACAACACCGGGTTATATGGTTGATGAACCTGTCATTATAGGTGGAGATCTCATGAATGATAACTACAGCGACTATGCTGATGAGATGGACGTGCTGAATCATGCGTTTGCAGAAATCATGTCTGGTGGAGATGCAAAAGGAAGACCATTTACCTTCCCGATTCCAACCTATAATATCACCAAGGATTTTGACTGGAATAATGATGGTCTTGATTCTCTTTGGGATATGACGGCAAAGTATGGCATACCTTACTTTTCAAACTTTATAAATAGTGATATGAAACCTGATGATGCTAGGAGTATGTGTTGTCGGCTTCGTCTCGACAACAGAGAACTTCGTAAGCGTGGAGGTGGTCTATTTGGTGCAAATCCAAAGACAGGTTCCATTGGCGTTGTAACCATAAATATGCCAAGGATTGGTTATATTGCAAAGGGCGAAAATGATTTTTTCGAAAAACTGGATGAGTTAATGACTCTGGCTAAGGAAAGTCTTGAGATAAAACGGGAGATCATAGAAAACTTGACCGTTAGTGGCCTTCACCCATATTCGCGATTCTATCTGTCAGATGTAAAGAAAACTTTTAGTGAATACTGGAAGAACCACTTTTCTACAATAGGTATCATTGGAATGAACGATGCATTGCTGAACTTTATGAATAAGAGTATAGGAGATAAAGAAGGTAAGAGATTTGCAGAGAAGGTTCTGGATCACATGAGGGATAAAATGGCAGATTTCCAGGAGGAAACTGATAATATTTTCAATATCGAAGCAACGCCGGCTGAGGGAACAAGCTACCGCTTAGCCAGAGTTGACAAGACACAGTTTCCAGATATAAGAACCTATAACCAAGAGGTATATTCAAACAATGGTGGTGGAAATGTAGAGCCATATTATACAAACTCTACTCAGCTACCTGTAGGCTATACAACAGATGTTTTTGAGGCACTTGATCTGCAGGATTCATTACAATCAAAATACACAGGCGGTACTGTCTTACACATGTTTCTTGGAGAAGAAGAACCATCCCCGACGGCTACAAAAAAACTTGTAAGAAAGGTAGCAGAAAATTATTCGCTGCCGTACTACACTGTTACACCTACTTTCAGTGTCTGTCCAGATCATGGATACGTAGCAGGTAAGCACCATAATTGCCCAACATGTAAGATCGATAACAAAACTACTGAGTGTGAAGTATATTCAAGGGTGGTAGGATATTTGAGACCCGTGAATCAGTGGAACAGAGGTAAAAAACAGGAATTTATTGATCGCAAGACATTTGATATGAAGAATAAGGAAGTAATGGTTGTACAATGAAGATAGGGGGAATGATGCCTTTTTCTTCTTTAGGGAATACATCTTTAACACCTAGAATTATATGTGAAGAAGGACCGTATAAATCAAGGTCTAAGAGCCCGATTTTGAATCCTTTTTTCGATAGATTTAGTGCAAGACTGGATGCAACAAGACTTTTTCCAACGCCACCTTTACCGCTTGCTACAGAAATGATTCTTTTAATGTTTTTCAATCGTTTTTCTATAACACTAATTCTGGCATCCATAGTTTTCTACTTTTCTCCCTTAATCAATGTTATTGAAACTCCTCGTCCGGTCATAATTTCAAAATCTGGACTGCCGCATTTTGGACATCTTGCATGAACAAAAGCAACCTCAGGTATAAAATGTATCGCCTCTGATTCATCCTCGTTGAGTTTTTTCTTCATATCGCTAAAATCCCATGTATGTTCACAACTCTTACATTTCAATGTGCTTTTTTCAGTTTCAATGACAGTTTTTACATTTTTCAATTTGTCACCTTGAGTTTTTATAATTTCCTCAAGAGCAAACTCAAAAATATCATGTTCTATTTGCTGTAATTCACCTATACTTATCTTGATCTCACTGATTATTTTCAGTTTTTCTTTCTCAGCAGCCTCAACCGCTGCAACAAGTATTGATTCAGCAAGTGCCCATTCATGCATATGGAAATCGGATAGGGAAAAACCTGGTTTAAATTTTACTGTAGAAAAATAGAAAAAGCATATGGAAATATCCGCTTTAGGAAGTATATATGAAATATGAAAAAGAAAAACTGCTTAAACAAAAAATTCAACACATAGACATTAAAACATTTAACAGCGTTCCTCTCATCGATTCCTTTGATCATATGGCGTTTCAGTCAAGAAATCTCGCACGAGCATGTGAGATTTATGATACAATGTTAAAAGACAAAGACTGTACGGTTATTCTTTGTTTGACTGGTTCACTAGTCAGTGCAGGCATGAAAAAGATCATCGTTGATTTGATTAAACACAATATGGTCGACATTATTGTTTCAACTGGTGCAATCGTAGTTGACCAAGATTTCTTCGAAGGATTGGGATTTTACCATTACCGGGGATTTATAGATGTAGATGACAACGAACTAAGGAAACTGTCAATCGACAGAATTTATGATACGTTTATTGATGAAGATGACTTGCGCATCTGCGATATGACGATAGGAAAAATTGCTGATTCAATGACACCTAAAGCATATTCATCAAGAGAATTCATAATCGAAATGGGAAAATACTTAGAAAAACATGGAAAAAATCCCGAATCTTTTGTCCTTACTGCATATAAAAACAATGTGCCGATTTTCTGTCCTGCTTTTTCTGATTCTAGTGCAGGATTTGGTCTTGTATTTCATCAAACTGAGAGAAAAGAACATATATCAATTGATTCAGTCAAGGATTTTAAAGAACTTACCGAACTTAAGATAAAAGTAAAGGAAACTGGCCTGGTTATAATCGGCGGAGGTGTTCCTAAAAACTTTGTACAAGACACTGTAGTTGCTGCCGATATTTTGGGTGTTGACACGCCCATGCACAAATATGCGATACAATTAACCGTAGCGGACGAAAAAGATGGGGCGCTTTCTGGTTCAACATTAAAAGAAGCAAATTCTTGGGGTAAAGTAGATACCCTTTATGAACAAATGGTATTTTCTGAAGCAACTCTTACATTTCCGTTGCTTGCCAGCTATGCATATCACAAGGGAAATTGGAAGAAAAGAAGGGGAAAGAAATTGAATAGTTTGTTTTAACTTCGCACAGATCTAGTCTTTATTTTATTCTTTTTTCCATTTCCTTTTTTTCTTTTTGGTGAGATTGCAATAGCAATGGCAAAAAATATTGCGGATATTATCACAATCGATGCACCTATGGGAAAATCTGTCATCAATGATAACCAAAATCCAACAAGACAACTGACAATACCAATCACTGGAGAAGCTACTATTATTTTTTTAAAATCATAGAAAAATTGATATGCCGTCGAGGTTGGATTTACAATCAGTGCAAATACCAATAGTCCACCCACCAATTGTAGCGAAAGTGAAACAGCAAAACCGGTGAAAAAGAGCACGGTAAAATGAAACAGCTTGGTATTAACCCCTGACGATTCAGCTAGTTTTCGGTGAAACATTACAGCAAGCAATTCCTTGTAAAATAATGTGATAAAGAGGATAAGAGCAAAAGAAAGCAAAAACAAGTACATCAAGTCACTGTGTCCTACTGAGAAAATACTTCCCCATAGGATCCGTAATGCGGCTCCACTAGCAGCCTGACCCGGGATAAAATTTAGAAATATAAACGCCAAAGCAATCATTATGGAAAAAAGAAAACCTATTACGACGTTGCTTTCAAGTCGCGCTTTTTCAGCAAGTGGACCAAGAATCAACGCCGTTCCAAATGAGAACAGCACAGCACTTATCAATGGATCAATTGAAATCATCAGCCCAAACGCAGCTCCTGCAAATGCAGCATGAGACATACAATATCCAATCGAGGAAAGATTCATTCTGACAACAAAGACGCCCATGGTAGAACAGGCAAATCCGGCAAGCACCGCTCCAAGAATAGAAGTAATGAGTAGTACAATAGGGAGTTCAATCATTGTCCCTCTCCTTTTTTATGAAAAATACTGTTGATTGTATCAGATGTTAAAATCTTCTCTTTATCTCCATCCATGATAATTTTGCCTTTATCTAAAACAATAATGCGTGTGCATCTTGATGGAACAAAACTGAGATCATGGGAAACCATAATGATGGTTATT
>Ga0255385_10118_pt1 | contig 11449 bp, 5 predicted proteins | sample ANMaggSeSYBR01G3_FD_182103 | JGI IMG/M metagenome (GOLD analysis project Ga0255385, IMG submission 182103) | Sediment cell enrichment communities from methane seep in Santa Monica Basin, California, United Staets - ANME aggregate JGI... | ecosystem: Environmental > Aquatic > Marine > Cold seeps >...
TGAATCGTCCACAAATAGATAATTGCACACAATAGTCAAACACTTTTGAAATCGATGGGTATAGACTCAGTATTAAAAACTAAAAAATGTATAGCCATATACACAAATAAGCGGATTTTCGCCATCGTCATCCCGCCTTAAGGATGGCTGAATAGTTACCATATTTATTTATATATCCAAAACGTACTTATTCGTCTATTAAAAGAATGAGAGGGTAACAAGTTCTATTTCGGGAACGTATCCCAAACACAGTGCATGTTATCCCTCTCGACCTACCTATTAAAGTAGGCTGCAAGATACTTTTATTGTTGCTCTTGCAATAAGGTGTATATACGAACACGGATTAAACAGATTTTTACGGATTTATTTTCGTATCCGCGCGCATCCGTGTTATCCGTACAATCCGTGTTCTATCACAATATTACTCTTAACCGATGACACATGAATTGAATATCAGTCTTCCAGATTTCACTTATCAACCATATCAAATGGCATCGGAGCACCTTCAGGTATTGAATGAATATACCTGTTCCTGAATTCCTTGTCACGCATCAGGCATGACGGGGGAGTTTTCCTGTAGGTTTTACCCATACGTTTCCAGATATCTTTCAACGGTTCGTTCCTGATATTCCCGAACTTAAGCGGCGTATAAGCACAGGGCAGCACGTCGCCTCCAGATGTTATATGTACCCACCTTCTACCTGCAAAACAGCCGAACATGTCGGGCCCCATAAAATATGGGAATGCAGTAATACGGGGTCCGCTCCTGAGCTTATTCTTATCTTTCTGGAAACGTCCCAGCCTGTCCACGTCACCCGGGCCAATGGTCTCGTCCTCATGGTCCAGCCAGCGCCCTACTGCAATGATCTCATAGAGTGACATCTCATGCATACCCTTATTCTCTGCAAGAGTATAGAAATCCTCAAGCTCGTCAATGTTATCAGGCGAGACCACCACGAACATATCAGTAAGGATACCAGCCTCAAGGGCATTATCAATACCTTTCATTGCATCATCATATGAGCCTGCCCGCCCCCTCACCCTTTCGTGTTCCTCTTTGCGGGGGCTGTCAATACTGATCCTTACGGCATACAATCCTGCCGCTTTTAGTTCTTCAGCCTTTTTTGGTGTCAGTCCGTACCCGGACGAGAAAGAGGTGGCGATGGCCTTAGACGTATCCACATGCCTGACCATATCGGCCAGGTCATGCCTTAGCATAGGCTCGCCGCCGTCAAAGGATATGAGATATGATCCCAGTTCAATGGATTCATCGATCACCCTGTTGACCTCAACTAATGAGAGTTCCGGGTCTGCAATGATATCGGCGGCGCCGCAGTGGATGCACTTGTTAGGACAGCGCATGGTTATGCCGATCGATGACTGGTCCGGGACTCTTTTTTTCAATACTGAAGCAATCTGGGCAGATATCAGGCGGTCAAAGGCAGTACTGGGTATAGGGGGAGCCCAGGAAGAAAAGATGATCTTCTTGTCGTCAACAGAAATGGGTTTTTCTTCCAGGAATATCTTGTTAATACGGTTGATGATTGGCTTTGCCACAGTTGAAAGTGTGCCTTCAGGCACCAATTGCACTTTACCGTTCTCGGTATTGGCATTTAGTTTAATGTATGATTTATCATATACTCTCATTTATTCCTAACATCCTTTTCGAGCCAGAGTGAACATGAAGTTATATCCCATACCTTGAAGGACATCCCATTACAAGGAAATTAGCCTCTACTTTATTCCCTGATACCAGAATACCTCTTACAGACACTTTCTCACCTTCGCCCAGTCCGTCTGGTCGATCACCACGGTATAATACCTCGATATCTGCATTGTCATCTGTCAATATGAAACCCGTTTCTTCTGTACCGATACTTAACGTAGCCTGCTTTACTCTGCCTGTGATATATACAGGCTGGTCTATATAATCTGAAGTGTGCTCTGTTACTTCAGTCACTGTGAGGTATTCTGATGAAAAATCCAGCCCCCACATTCCGATTATACCTATAAGTATGATCGATACAACAGAGATCGTAACCTTATCTTTTTTCCTCATGGTATTTTTTTCCGAATATCTAATCCTTAAGGTGTCCTAATAATTCCATCTGCCTGTTGATCTGTTTTCGTGTCTGTATGAGCATGAATATATAGACAAGTAAAACAATCCATACAATACCAAATGCTGTCAACATGGATCTGGCATATACTAGGTTTGATATTAGAGTTTCCACAATATCGAATCTACATGTATTTATGGAGCTTATATTTAATCCAGGTATTTTAGAGACTTTTTATTATTTTCTGATAATGGCTAACATAAATGTTATTATTTAAATTATTTTCAAATTTCATGTCAATACTGAACAAATATTCGTGATGCTCCATGTAAAAAAATCAGCTAACCTCTCGAATTCATCTGAACTTAATGTACCCCCCTCACCACTTATTGATCTTATAAGTTCAGGATATTATTTTAACTCATCATCAGTTATTTCGAAGTATGTGCCGTTGCCAATATCTTCTATTTCATTAATATTTATTATCGCGTGATACTCACTAGTGTCAAGTCAACATCCAAATGTCGGATTAAAAAGTGTATTGATGACCTATTTGGGTACATTGTAGAGTTGACTTAACACTAGTACAGCCAGAAATAGAAGCGACACCAATTATTAAAATACCAATTATCAATAATTTCTTCATTTTAATTCCATTATTCAATTTATTCATTTCCTGAATTTAAATTATCTCATATCAAGTTTTCCAATTTCTAAACATTTGCCAAAATATGCATTTACACTTATAGCAATAACCCCATGCATACGCACCAAGTCCGCACCCCCATGTCCAAGCAGCCGGACAAGTACAACAGGGGCAGCGCAGGCGAGTGGAGAATGGCGGGCGGCAGGAGAGCCGAAGCAGGGATCTGGGCTGGAATGAGCTAAATCACAACCGCAAAGGGCATCTGAGAAAATTAAGAAATTTTCCTCATCACCGCCGCCCGGCCAAACCCGCCCACACCAGCAAGCTCATAACCGCCACTGCTGCACCAAAACCCGGCATATCCAGAGTCTGTATCGGTTCGCCATCAGTCGGTGCATCCACACCTTCAGGTTCAGCAGGAATCCCGCCAAGCTTTATCAGCCAGAAATCAGTACCCTGTTCACTGAACGTATCCTTATCCCCGGCCACAACCAGGCCGCCGTCAGGAGCCAGCAGGACAGACCTGGCCACATCATTTTGACCAGTCCCGCCAAAGGTCATCTCCCATTGTACATATCCATCAGGGTCTGTCCTGACCAGCCATATATCATAGGATCCAGTTTCCGACGACCCGGTCTTACCTGCGATTATATAACCGCCGTCGGGGCTTTGCAGGAAAGAATAAGGACTGTTATCCTCATTAGGTCCAACAATCGTCCTGTTCCATTGCTCATTTCCGCTTGAATCTGTTTTCACCATCAACAAATCATAGTGGTTGGTGAACGATCTAGTCATTCCTGCAAGTATATAGCCGCCATCAGAGGTCGGTTGGACAGAAGATGCAATGTCATTTTCCTTACTTCCGAATGTCCTGTTCCAGAGCTCAACTCCATTTTGGTCAGTTTTCACAAGCCAAAAATTGTATGGATCTGTTCTGGTTGAACGAGTATCTCCACCAAGAATATAACCACCATCAGCGGTCTGCTGGAAAGAGTTCAACCAATCAATGCTGTCCCCTCCAAATGTCCTGTTCCACTCTTCATTTCCTTCAGAATCAGTTTTCACCAGCCAGACATCAGCGGGACAGTCCCAGCAGGTACTAGTGCTTCCTGCAATTAAATAACCGCCATCAAAGGTCTCCAGGACAGATTTGACATGGTCATCACTGCATGTCCCTCTTTCAAATGTCCTGTTCCACTCTTCATTTCCTTCAGTATCAGTTTTAACCAGCCAAAAAGAGTAGGTGTCGTGTTGCGTGTCGGCGCCATAATATGAACTTGAACTGCCTGCATTGATATAACCGCCATCAGAGGTCTGCTTGGCTAAGTACACTTCATTTAAATAAATATAGATGGTCCGGTTCCACTGCTCTACTCCTCCAGCATCAGTTTTCACCAGCCAGAAATCACTACCTGTCGTGCCTGCAAGTATGTAACCGCCGTCAGATGTATGCTCCAACGAGTACGCCCTGTCATCACCCCACCCACCAAATGTCTTATCCCATCTTATTATGGGAGGTGCCAATTGCTGGACTGTAATCTCCCGGGTAATTGAACTCACTTCATCATTATTGCCTGTCACTGTTAAACCCACGATGTAATTGCCGCCTTTATCATAGGAATGCGTAACTGTCCTTTGAGTGGTGTTCACATAACTCCCGTCACCCAGGTCCCACTGGTAATAGGTTATGTTCCCATACGGGTCATGGCTCGCAGATGCATCAAAAGTTATGGTCTGGTTTGCGCCAGGATTTCCAGGGTCGTATGTAAACTGTGCCGTGAGTACCGATCCTTCTGCCATTAACTTTACCAGCAAAAGTTTAGAGTTAAAAATTCCCGCAAGTATGTAGCCGCCATTCCCTGTTTGCAAAACCGAGTTCAATTCATCCCATTCTATTCTTATGTCCCACTGCTCGTTTCCATTTGAATCGGTTTTTATTATGGGAGGGTTATATGAATCACCCTTAATGATGTATCCGCCATCAGGGGTTTGCTGAAAAGAATCCAATCCATGGCCCTTGAATCTCCGGTCCCATTGCATATTTCCATCTTCATCGGTTTTTATGAGCCAGTAGTCACCATCATCAAATGAAAACGTCCTTCCACCAAGAATATAACCGCCGTCTTGACTTAGCCGGACAGAGGGGCTGAATTCATGGCTTACTCCTCCAAAAGTCCTGTACCATTGCTCAGTTCCGTTTGAATCAGTTTTCACCAGCAAAAAATCACTGTGGTTGACATCGACCTGAGTAATTCCTGCAATGATATAGCCGCCATCACGGGTCTGTTGTATAGAGTGTTCATCCCCGATGGATCCTCGGATGGTGTTACGCCACTGTACTTCTCCCTTTGTATCGGTTTTTACCAGCCAGGAGACTGAGTATCTGACACCGTATGATGTTGTATATCCTCCAATGATATAACCACTAGGGATCTGGCTGACTGAAGATGCTTTATCTTGCCCGATTCCCGGGAAGGTGTTATTCCATTGTATATTCCCGTTCGAATCGACTTTCACAAACCAGATATTGGAAGAAACTGCACCGTACGAATCCGTATTTCCTATGAGAATATATCCCCCATCTGCGGTCTGCCGGACAAACACCATTTCCTCATCACCGGTTCCTCCCAGGGTCAGGTTCCACTGCTCCTGTCCCTGTGAACTCATCTTTATCAGCCATACATCATCGAGACAGTTATCCCAGCAGGCACTGGTGCTTCCTGCAATTAAGTAACCGCCATCTAAGGTCTGCAGGACAGATTTGAAACGATATTCACTGAATGTCCGATCAAACGTTCTATTCCATTGCTCTGACCCCGTTGGACCGATCTTTAACACAAAGGCATTTGATCTCGTATTTCCGGCAATTATGTAACCTGAGTCTGCTGTCTGCTGGAAACTCCCAACACTTGTTATGTCACTCATTTCATAGGTCCGGTTCCATTCCTCAGCAGGTGGAGAAGCACTTGCATATCCTGTACTTGTAAATTCTAGGACTGTCAGCATGACTGCAAAGATCAAAATTTTTTTATTTAGTGCCATTTATCTACCACCCGCACTGTTTCTTCTTGTTGAGTCATTCCAATCCCACTTATGATCAAGGATATTTTTCAATTCCATGATTTATTTTCTTTGACAACGCCGATTTCAGTCCCAGCAAATTGTTACTGACGAAAGGTTCACTACCTGCCACCCTTTCCTCAGATGCACCCCCCTCTCGGTCCGTATAGATGTTACTTCCCGTTGTATGCGATTTCCGGGGTCAAGTGAATAATCAAAACTGATTTTTTCGACTTCAGTATCCGAATACACCCATACACCAATCTTACAGAGTTCGCTATCAGGTTGTTGAATGAAAGGCTCAGGGGATGTGTAGTTATTCATGCTGATTGTGAACCCTTTTAGAAACTCATCAGATGTTTGTGTGTCTTCTTTGAGTATTCCATGCTTCTCAATAATGCTAATTTTATTATTGTTTCCTGAATATATGTTCAACTGGCCATTCTCTTCTTTTGTAAAAAACAGACCTTGTCCAAACGTCTCACGCATAAAATTTTTGTTAACACCATGAAACTCCAATTCTCCATTATCATTAAGCCAGTATGTCCATGTACCTCTTCCAGAGACTGTTATAGTTCTATCATCATCGGTTTTGCTTATGTCCAGTTTTTCCCCTGGCTGTACATGTCCTTTACCCTCCAGCCACATTACAAAAAGATCAGTATCTTTCCCCGGGACTTCATTCCAGTTAAACAAATAAACTTCAGACATCCCATCCATATCAATGTCCTCGACACAATAAAACTTCAATACTCCCTTCTCATTAAGCTGGTATATCCTTGTACTTCTTCCAGAGACTGTTATAGTTCTACCATCATCGGTTTTGCTTATGTCCGGTTTTTCTCCTGGCCGTACATCTCCTATACCCTCCAGCCACTTTACAAAAGGATTAGTATCTTTCCCCGGGACTTCGTTCCAGTTAAACAAATAATCTCCCGACCCCGATCCACTTATCTTGAGAGCTTTTCCATATTGTGTATCTATGATAGCGGTTGATACGTTACCTGTAATTTCAGGGTTTTCATACATTTTCAATACATTCTTGTTTTCATCTAGCAAAACCGGAACATAAATTGTTATATTCTCAGCGCTGGATTCAATGTGAATTGATGTAGAAGTGGTTGCATCATTCTGAGCCCCAAAGAAAAATAACAAGCTCAAAGAAGAGTTTGCCATAAACACTGCACTAAAAATAATAAAGATAGTGCCAAATGAGACAACGAATGCTGTCAGCGCAAATTTCATGTGGCGATCATATTTAAAAATAATTAATCCTGTGGCAAATATAATTAAAAGTAAAAAGAGAGGAGCCCAATATCCAAAAATAAAACCAATTAAGAAAAGGATAATAGATGCAGCAAGTGTCGCAAATACAAAAACAGAAGAGTACTTCTCAGTGCTATAATATTTAATGGTAAGGTGTAATAAATACGAACAAATCGGTAATGGGAGTAACATTACTAATAGTCCCCCATCAAATAATGGAAAACGACCTATAAAAAAACCGGTAAACAATGATATGATGCCTACAAATAAAAATATAAGATCTATCCACCATTTATCTTTTTTTCTTGTGCCATTCATTTTTCGAACCTCCTTGGATGAAATACCCGGCTCCCTTGTCCCGGTTTTGTTTTGTCATTTTCGGCTTGTTTCGTCATTCTAATCCCTCTCATGGTCATGGTTATTTTTCAATTATATGATATTTTGTCAATCGGCAATTTACAATTTACTCCCGCCTTTTCTTCAAAGTTGATTTTTCAAATATTCAGGGAATCAGACCTGTAAGAAGCACCATTTGCATTTTCAATACATCCGCTTCTCGCTCCAAAAGCCAACAAGAACGATCTATTTATGAATATTTTGTATCCATTTTAAAAAGCATGGTATTTTGACCGGATTTACAGGATATTCACGTTGCAGTATATCCTGTCGATCCTGTTAATCCTGTCTAATAATTTTTAAATTACCTTTAGATTTGAAGTGGATACAATATTTTCATTATTTTTTGGTTAATATTTGTACTCCTCTCAATTATCATCTGATCTTTTTATCTTCCTTTTTTGCCATAATCCATAAGCAAGAAACGAGATGCCGGCAACAAAAATTACTGGCAGGATCATAAACAACAACAATCCCATACCCCATCCGGCTTCAGGGATATACTCAAGCATCATTATATTTGATAAGAACAGCACCACTACCAGAGCCAGCAACCATGAACCCAAAGCCAGGGATTTATTCTCTCTTTTTCGTATAAACACTATCAGTAATACAAGCATGACAAAAGCCGCAAACAATGGAAGATAGCCAACTAATGAAACATAGATATCCTGAATACCCGACTCACCGTGCTCAAAAGCGTATAACCTGCTATCAGAAGCACTCATGTACAATTTGCCGTGGGACAATATGGGTTGGAATACTTCCTGCCCGAATGTCTTGCCTCCCTTCCACACCTGTTCACCTGTATTCCCATCTAGCACAAGCAGGTTTTCATTTCCAGATATCCCCACATAGACCAGGCCGCCGTAAACTGATAGTGGTCCTGAACAGTCCTGACTTTTCCAGACTAAAGAACCGTCATACGCATCCAGGGCTACCACATCAGACCCGGCAGATGCAAATACTTTCCCGTCAGCAACAGCATAAATATGCGGCCATGAAATATCTGCACTCCAGATGGTTCTGCCTGTGTCAAGAGAACGTGTAACAATTTTATCTTCAAGTCCGAAATACACCAGGTTATTGTAAATGAAAGGAGTTTTTCCATTTAAGCCGGAAACGCTATTTATGGAATAGTTCCAGATTTCCTCACCGTTTGATGCATTGAGAGCGAATACCCTGGTAAATGTCTTTTTGTCAGGTGCAGGTGTGTCTTGACCTTTTGTCTCCGGTTCAATAGGAATATCTTCTCCCATGACTTCTATGTACTCTACCACAAGTGCATTTGGATCTTTTGTCCCGGGTTCAATAGCAACAGGTATGATCATTTCCCTGTATTCCAACTTTGCAATGAATACGATAATATCCTCACTCACTGCCGGAAAGGTTGAATCGTAACTGATAAAGTATTCTTTATCCAGAGGTTCCTGCCCAGGATTGAACGTATATATCCATTTCAACGCACCGGTTTTGGCATCTATGGCAAGAACCTTTCCGGCATTATTTATTTTAGTATAAACGGTCCCACTATACACCTCAGGACGCACTTCAGGTGCAGAGTTATATTCATCCCGGTAAGGTTTGAGGTTGAACTTCCATTCTAAACCACTGTCCCCGAAGGCATAGATATTCTCAAAATCCGATGCAAACACCAGACCTTCAGCATATACTACATGATTATGGAGTTCCCATGACCCACCGGTTTCATGGCTCCAGACAAGTTCGCCATTTCGTGTATCTATGGCATTGATTGTTTGCTTTTCCCCTTGTGTGTCCAGGTCATATTGAGATGATGTGTAAAATATTAGTTCGCCTGATTGCGATACCACAGGCAGGCGTGTGTTTCTGTATCCCCCGATGGAAGATGACCAAATACTCCTTAATGGAGGTCGTACATTCTCACTATGCAGATACTTACTTTCGGGACTGATTTCCAACCTGAGATCATAGAATTCAAAGTCATCATAATCGGAGCGATCAGCATTGCATCCGGATGAAATTGTCAGGTTATTTTCTCCGGGATGAAGTAGTTTTGTGCTGAAATAGATGGTCAAACTTCTGGGTAGATTGTCCTGCTCTTTGGCTTCGATATAATCATTCAGCTTTCCCACTTTATTTCCATTCACATACACCCAATCATAGAACAGTCCGGTTCCGGCAGTATCGGTGGGAACAACACTTTTTGTGGTCAGTGTTATACCAGCGGTGTTACCATCGATCCCGTCCGGAACAAATATTTTCGTATAAACCGTACCTTCAGCATCGACAGGCATCAATTCAGGTTTTACCCCATCGCCCAGGTGATGATGGCCCGCATCTAACACATACACAGCTGTGGACTCAGGGTTTAATTGTCCTGACCCCTCATTATCAGGCAGGGCACTGCCAGTCATTGTGAAAACGGCAAATAATATGAGCAGTACCAGTACCCCGAATGATAGAGTTTTTGTTGTGAACCTGATACTCTCCTTTGATAATCCCATAGTTTGCCACCTGTCTTAATATTTAAAGCTCAGATTTGAATATTATTATTCATATGGGAATAAATCTATTTATATGTTACGATTTATAGTAAAATCTGATTCTAAATACCTTATGTCGAAAACAATTTGAATATATCCTGATCCGTTGGGCAATCTTCTTTATGGATTCCATATCATGAAGAGCAGGTACCTGTAAATCATGTGGGAGCAGATCGGGACGGGCACCTTGTTTCACATTTTTCTTTCTATTCGAATTGATATGTTACCGTCACATAAGCACTTACACTGGCATCCCCAGGCATTAATCTTTGAATTTAGTAGGTGCACTTACTTCATTGGACTAAGTATAACCAATAGAAAGTAGTTAAATAACCAAATATTAGTTAAGAATGTCTATTAATCGGAAAATTTATGTATTGATAGAACTATTATAAGAATTATTCTTAGAAACGAATGCCTGAATTAAGCAATTAGATGGGAAAAAGGAGAACTAATGAAGAAATTATCGGTAATCTGTTTATTAGTAGTAGGAATTATTCTTATTTCTGGCTGCATTGATGAAGAAAAAACGAATTCTAAAACATCAACCAGTTCACAATCATCAATAAATGAAACTTCAACATCACCTTCAATATCAATCCCCCCGCCTTTAGATAATAATTCAAGTGCATCACTGCCTGGAATATCCCAGCCCGAATTGATGCCGGGTGAATTTGACATCAATATAACCTCGTATTATTTTGTATATCTGAGGGATAATGATGGTACATTTGATCTGGTTGAAAAAAATTATGTCATATACCATCTCTCAATAAAAAATAATGATACAAATGCCCTCAACTTTAGCATGAATAAACTACAATTACATACCGGGAATCAGGTCTTTACTCCTGCAGATCCAGGCACAATACTTTTCATGGGGTGGGTATCCTCAGAGATTGAAAATGAAAACAGGTTGAATGATACTTTATTACATCCTGATCAAAACCTGGAGGGAATTGTCATTTTCCAGGTGGATAATTACACCACGTTATTCGACAGATTATTTTCACTGAGGTACAATACAACATCCATACCTTCAACATCGTATGAAAAAAGCCTTGAAGCCCTTACCGTGGCAGAACAGTTTGATTACTACATTGCATTTCACATTCCTCCTTATGACATGAATTCAAATGGAGATTATTCATACGATCCTCCTGAACCCGGGAATTACTATTTCTGGGCCAACTGGGTGAACAGATCGGTATTTGAATCTTACAAAAAACATGATGAAATGTCATTGCCAAAACAGAAACCCGGGAATATACCCAGTGTTGAAATTGCCTATGCCATGAAAGTTATTCCTGAACAGGATCTGACCGTTTGTCAGAATACCAGTGTGACGTATTACAGCCCAAATGGAGAAAAAATCATGAGAACTCAAATGTATGTGGTTGATGATACTGGAGAAGAACTGTTCAATAAATCTAGCAATCCCTGGGACGACGATCGTATCGGTTTGGCAATATTAGATAACCAAACATACAGGCCTT
>Ga0255385_10121_pt1 | contig 11352 bp, 8 predicted proteins | sample ANMaggSeSYBR01G3_FD_182103 | JGI IMG/M metagenome (GOLD analysis project Ga0255385, IMG submission 182103) | Sediment cell enrichment communities from methane seep in Santa Monica Basin, California, United Staets - ANME aggregate JGI... | ecosystem: Environmental > Aquatic > Marine > Cold seeps >...
TTTTGGCCGGCATGTTAATCGCGAACATTCTATTGGTTGGCCAACCATTTTACGGTAGTACATTACTCCTTCAGAGTCTTTTCTATCTTAGTGGGCTGATAGGCGCGACCCTGGGGAAACTGGGTTCTCTGCCGAAAATCATTGCGGTACCGAGGTACTTTATCGCTATGAACGCAGCCATCCTGCTTGGCCTGGCCCGATTCCTGACTCGCCGGCAGCCGACCACCTGGGCCAAGGCAATGCGCCACCGACCCGACTGACATTTTTCCGATCTTTACAGAACAGTTGACAAAACCCCCTTCTTTGTAGTAGAATCACTATATATACCGATCCTGAATGAAAACACCCGGTAGCGGCTGGGTGGCATGCTTTACGCGCAGCTTATGCAAAGCATAAGCCAGCTTAAGCATGGTTTCCCAATTCGTTATTGATCTTAATTTTGTATGAAAAACGAACTCAAACTTCATAACAATGATCGAGTGGCCGTCATCGGCGCCGGCCCAGCCGGCAGTCTGTTCGCATATTCCCTTTTGCGTCTGGCAAAAAAAGAAAAATTATCTTTACAGGTTACTTTGTATGACCCCCGCGACTTTTCTCGGTGCGGCCCCAGTGGTTGCAATAAATGTGCCGGTGTTATCAACGGCAGTCTTTGGCAGCGGCTTAAAAGAATCGGTATCGACCTGGATCAGGTGGAAAATTTGATTCAGAGCAGGTTAGACGGTTATCTTTGGATTACCCCGGCGGGTTGCCTGCAGATAAAAATGCCGTTTGGTTGGCAGCCCAGCCGTACTGTTTTTCGCGGCTGCGGACCACGATTCGACTATCCCGGCAAAAAAGTCGGTCTGGACAATTACCTTTTGCAGTTGGCTTTGGAGAATGGGGCGCATTATCAGCGGTCGCGTGTAATGGATGTGTCGCTGCCTGAAAAGACAGATCAGCCTGTACAACTCAGGTTGGAAAGAGGCGATGAGCAGTTTCGCATTGAGGCGGAGCTTATCGTGGGTGCGTTCGGGTTAAATCCTGTCCTGTTGAATCATTTTTATCAATTGGGCGTCGGATACCGGCCTCCGCGTTATGTCCGCGCCGCCAATATGGAACTGGTTCGTCGCCCGGACGCCGGACCAAAGGCTTATGACAATTTTATTCGTGTCCACAATGTCTCTGACTGTCGTGTACGGCAACTGGTACTGACGCCTAAGGGCAAATACGCCACTTTGACTATGTTGGCGCCGTATGATCTGTGTGCTGAAGACCTCCACGAAATCAGAAAATGTCCGGAAATGCAGAGCATCCTTCGGTCCGGATGGGACTGGCCCGATCAATTTTGTCATTGCCTGCCGTTGTTACTCAAGCGAAGCGCCAAAAATTTTTATGGTAATCGAATCGTTTTAGTCGGAGATGCCGCTTGTTGTAGATACTATAAAAACGGACTCGAATCGGCTTTACGCAGCTCCGGAATTTCCGCGGCTGTCGCTGTTCGCTATGGTATCAGCCGCCGCGATTTTCGCCGTGAGTATTTTCCGCGTATCAGGCGTGAAATCATACACGATAACTTTTTTGGCCGCCGGATACTTTGGGCGCACAATCTTATTACTTCCTGGTCGCCCCTGATGAAACTGTTTATTCAGGTACGTTCTGAAATAATCCGACCTGGTATGGTCCGTGAGCACGATGATATTTTATGGGACATGTTCACTGGAAATCGGCCGTATCGCCACATCTTTTTTCGTATAATTCAACCGTTGTTCATTATGGAAATGGCTCTTCATTTGGGCCAGGTGATGGCCCGGCGTTTGCGTGGGATTATAAAACGAATGTTTCGCTTCCTGCCGGTCGCTAAACATTCTCACAGTCCCACCCCGTCCTACACTGACGAAATTCTGTCGGACCAGAACGATAATCAGCCTTGTACTTGTCATATTACGCCAGCCAGTGTTCGTAAGCTGGGTTTGTCGGCGCGAGTCAGTATTATTGGTGGCGGACCGGCCGGAACCGCATGTGCCATAGCCTTGATGAAGTTGTCGCATCAACAGAAATTCGATCTGCGCGTTACCATACATGAATCGAAGGATTTCGCTGCTGCTGCTTCCTTTAATCCCAGTGGCACCCCTTATTATGACGAAAGAATCAATCCGTGTATTGGTGTACTTTCTCCTCCTATTTACCATATCCTGACTGAAAAGCTGGATATTAAATTTCCTGAACAGCTTATACAAAAATATATTCTGGGTTACGTCCTTCACGCTCGGCAAAACAGCATTATTTTGGACGAGTTGTTCGGCGCTTCTTATGCTGTTCGTCGAATCATGTTTGACGATTATATGATGCGCCAAGCGATTGAATGCGGTGTTTGCCTTGACATGGCAACGGTGGAGCAAATCGAAAAAAATAACGCTTCTTTTAAAGTCATTACGAACAGGGGAGCAACTGATGCCGACGTAATGGTCGGTGCTTTTGGTGTCGATCAAACGGTAGCCGATATTTTTCAGCGATGTTTTGGGTATCGTCGCCCTGAGTATATGCAGACGATAATCACCAAACGTCACCCTGCCCCTGATTTCTTACGTCGTTTCGGCCTTTACATTCACGCTTTTTTGCCGGATATGCCTGCCGTCGAGTTCGGTGCTATAACACCTAAATTCAATCATTTCAGTATTAATATCGCCGGTCGTAGTGTTGACAACAGTTCAATGCTGGAATTCCTCAGACGTCCTCAGGTCGCTCGCCTGTTGCCGCGGGAGTATGATGAAAAGGGAAACGAAACTTTTTATTCAGGCTGTTTTCCAACCAGTCCTGCCGCCAACATCTTTGCCGACCGCATGGTTGTTATTGGTGACGCGTCTGGTATGCTTCGGCCGTTCAAGGGTAAGGGCATCAACTCTGCCATCCTCAGCGGCATTGCTGCTGCTCGTGTTATGGTTCACCGTGGTCTTACTGCCGACGATTTTCGACGTTATTATCTTCCTGTTTTTCGTCAGGTTACGCATGACCTTTGGTATGCTCGGGCCTCTCGTTTTTCCACCAATTTGTTGGCGAATCATGGTGGTATGGATACGCTTTTGGCTTTGGCGCATAAATCACCCAATCTTAAACATGCCTTGGCTGAAGCTGTATCGGGCGCCGGCTCTTACAGGTCCATCACGCACCGCATGGCCGCAGATCGCATCCTTTGGCGCAGCATACCACTTTTACTGACAAAACTTCTATCAGGACGGGCTTAGCGGCTGTGTTCTCTCTGTAATGAATGAAAAACCTTTTGGGTGGCACCTTTCCGCCGAAGGCGAACTTGTCCGCCAAAGGAGGAGAGGTGTTTTGTAAAGATTTATGATACACAGCCTGGTAGCAGAGAGGTTACTATTTGTGCGGAACGGTACAAAAAAACAGGCCCATATCGAAGAGTGATACGAGCCTGCATTCTGAACATTCTTACTGCCTGATTGCGATTGCTTTACATTATGGTGTATAGCATTCCGGTACCAGGTTACATTTCATCCAGTCTGTGGCAAGCACAGCGAAATCTTCCAGGTCCACCCGGCAGTCATCGGTAAGGTCATATTCGGGATTACCGCCGACACAAAGATTACCGCCCATCACATTAGTGTAGAGTACTGCCACATTTTCCGGAATCAGGGCGTAGCTGTAGATACTTGCCTTATCTAACAGGCCGGCGTAGGGAAACGCACCCAACAAAATATCATCCGCACCAAAGACCACCGGCTGATCGTTTATCGGGGCCCTGTCTGCGTCAACAAACTGGCCTTCCACCAGGCCGTCCACATAGACCGCACCTGTCCCTGTCACGGCATCATACGTGGCGGTTACCATGTGCCACTCGTTATCGACAATATCAGAGGTGCCGGTAGCGGCTCCGACCTGCCATAAACCAGTTTCCGCCCTGTTCGCGTTGTCGCAAGTCAGCGCCCAGCCGAAATAATAATCGCCTCTGATACGCTTGGAGGCTATTGTACCCCATTCGTTGACCTGTTCGGTCTTGACCCAGGTGTTTATCGTATAGCCCTGCGGATAGAAGTTGAAGAAATCCGCACTGTCTGTAATCAGCATATAACATGGGTCATCGGTCAATTGCAACGACTTGCCGCTACCTGTACTGCACGGGTCGTCAGAGACATAGACAGCCGTTGGAGTATTGAATTCGTTAGGATCGGTATAGGTGCCGGGCCAGTCGCCCGTTTCATCGTTTAGATTGTCTTCGAATTCCCAGCGGGCGACCAGTCGCCTTGTCATAAGATTCACTCTTGCCGTCTCTACAGGGGTGATGGTGTTTTCGTTTTCCAACTCACACCAATAGACGTCTTCATCGGCTTTCTGGACATTATCAATTGTCAAAGTGGACTCATTGATAGTGCCTGAGATCGAACCACCCAGTCTTTTCCAGAGATAACTACCGACGTCTGTCGCCTTCACTCTGAGCACCGCCGTCTCGCCGGCCGCAACTGTCAGACCGCATGGGTCTTCTGTAACGACAGGTATTATCGCCTTCGTGGTAAATTGCCATATATCACCTTCATAAACGGTAGTGTCCACACGGGCATCGACACGCCAATAATAAGTCGTTTCGGGATCCAGAACAGCCGAAGGAGTGTAAATCTCAACTTTACCCTCTGTTGTGCCATCCACCACTTTAGGATTATTTATAAAGTTCGGATCGTCCCCGAAATATACATCGCAGTTGGTTACAACGGGAGCAAGCTCCCATTCAAGATTCGTGGTTGCAACAACATTCTGTTCCATGTCGCACGGGTCCGGGTCATAAGCGAAATTCGCTATTGTCAGCCGAACGTCGTCCATGCCCAGCCAACAGCCGTTACTGCCTGTATATGAAACACCATAAAACTCTATTCCAATGTTCTTTCCAACAGCCGCAGGGCAATCAACGTCAACGTCAAGTTCCAGAGTATAGTCGATCCATTCGCTCCGCAGGCCTTTCCAGTTGGGGTTCTGGTCCCTCATATCAATGGTCGTGGTCATAACCACATCCTGTGTCTTTGCCACAACCCTTGTGCCACCGTTATCGTAGTAGATGGTCATCCTGAAAGTGGCAGTATCACCTAACACTGCTCCTTCTCCGGCAGTCCCCGTGCTCATCCAGCCGATTCTCGCGATTACCGCCAGTGTAATTACCTCTTCGCCGATGGAAACCGTATGATTAGTCAACTGCCATACGGGGGGGTCAGCGACGTGATGATCAGGACAGGTACCTGCCATCACATAACCATTCCAGTCACCAACATAACCGTTGGTCTCAACACCGGAAGACGCAGCCTCCGTATCACTGCTCCAGTCTGGAACATCGGGATAATATTCAGGTGGCTCACTACCGGGGATTATGCGTTCACCGTCCCAGCATCTACACTTAATTGTGCCGGGATCCTCAAAACTGTAGTTTTCCACAGTAATTGGAACAGCCTGAGCGACTATTGCCATACTCAAACACAAAACCAGACCAAAAATTAATTTCTTCATCGTAAAATTCTCCTCTATAAAAACGTGTTTAATACTTACTATTCCTTCAAAACCATGTCATTCCTGCGGAGGCAGGAATCCATCTTCCAAGCCGGGTATCACCTTTCCGCCGAAAGCGGAGAGATGTTCTTTAACCAATTTTTTTTTACGTGCCAGGCATACTCCGCGTGGCAATCCTCACTTTATCATTGTCTATTTTATATTTTATATTCTTCGCCGGGTGCCACCTTTCTGTATTTCAGAGAGGCGCTTTCGTATAGGGCAGCATGCTTTACGAGATACGTTCCGCCATCGCCGGCAAATCAGCGCACCCACCCGCCGCAATTGACGGGTGGACGCACCAAAAAACAGTTCAGTGGGTGCCGATGTACCACTCCACTTACACCTATCCCCCGGTTTTACTGGGGGTTACTCACACTTTACAGCAAACTACGCGCGACGGCGTTTCAGTAACGCCAGTGAGCCAAGACCCAGCAACATCATCGTCGCAGGCTCCGGAATAACTTGCGCATTGTCAAAGTGATGCCAGGAAGCGGAACTTGACGCATTATTGAATTCAATACCCAGGTTCTTGCCAATATAATCCTCATCCGCATCAGCGGTGAAGGAAACGGAATATGTTTCCCACGCACCATGTACGACCTGTCCTGATATATCATGTGGTTCCCCGGTAATCAATACTCGCGGATTGACACCATCGTGATAATTGAACATCAAGCTGACTTCTGCACCACTTTCGTCTCCATTCAACTGAACATCCATCGAAAAAGCATACGTTTCGCCAGCGACAATCACATAACCCAGGTCCTGCCAGGGGCCTGATGCATGTCCGTCGTCAACATAAACCACATTCTTACTGCCGTCAGGAGAAAAGGAACTACCAAGCTGGCCGCTATCAAGCCACCCGGCACCAGCATAATGTCCCTCGATGTCGTAGTACCAGTCGTCAATCACCCACACGTCGTCACCATTGCGATCGCTCCAGTTATCCGATTGATCACGTTCAGCATCGAAGGCGGGTACCTCAAAACTCTGATTGGCCACAGTAATAGCCTGAGCCGTTCCGGCACATACAAAACTCATTACAACTAAACTAATCAACAACTTCTTCATTTTTCCGTACTCCTTAGTAGAAAAAACACCAACATTAAATCTCCCTCCACGAAACACTTCGTGAGGGGCCTGCCGCATAATCCCTTAACACCGGGACTATATAATCGGCACACGTCCGGAGAACACCTCCGCACGTTTCGGGGCATATTCGGCCTTAAAGCACCAAATTTACCCCGCGATCAACTTTTCTCCATAAGCATCCCTCCATAAAACCAACTGACATACAACACACGTTTTTCTTCTGTTCAATATATATAAGGATGATATTCCGGCCAGTGCATCCACAGCCATTTCATATCTTCATTCCCAGGAGCATCCGGATCGGGGATCGAACCATAATTTTGTGGATTCAGAGAGAACAACCGTGTTTCTTTATGCACCCAATTATGCATCTCCACATGGCCGTCGAAAAAGCTGTAAGTGCCGGCGTTATTATGGAAGTACGGCAGCACATCCCACCATTGATTTGTGTACCAACCACCGGTAGCCCCATTGGGCCAAGGCTCGAACGACCATCCACCGTGATTGAAGACCATCCCGGCGCCGCCACCATATTCCGATCCGCCTGCAAAGGAGTCCTCCACAAAGCTGTACCGGCTGGCTGGGTTCCTGATCTGGCTCATTTTTCGAAATGGTTCGGGATTCCAGAACATCACATTCTTGTCGGTCGCAGCCAGAATGTCAGGTAATGAATAGCTTCGATACATATAGAAAAAATCTTTCAGTGGCGCGTTATTTTTTGTTCCTTTTCTGATTCTGCTGTCTCCCGGACAGTGATATACCTCATGGGTCTGCAGATACTTCCACAGTTTGCCCTTTTCAATACCGTTTTTTCTGTCCTTCAGCGAGGGTACGGTTCCGCCGTACACATCCGTCGGGGTTCCATTGTCGTCCTGCGGGTAAAAGACCCACTGGTGTTTAGCTGCTATCTCTGATTCCATTGAAGTAACAACATAGCCACCTACAATTCTGTCGTCATTCTCGTCGGCGTACATAACGTAGGCCAACATCAGATTCTTTTGATTAGCCATACATACTGAGCCGGTAGCCTGTTCACGGGCCTTGTTCAGGGCAGGCATCAAAATCGAGATCAGCAGGGCAATAATAGAAATCACAACCAGCAGTTCAATTAACGTAAAACCTTTTTTCTTTCGCATAGCAATAATCCTTACAAACTTAACCTATTTTCTCTAACGTGCCAGGCATACTCCGCGTGGCAATTCTCAAATTATCATTGTCTATTTTATATTCTTCGCCGGGTGCCACCTTTCTGTATTTCCCAGAGGTGCTCTTTTCTATATTTTCTCTTTTTCTGTCTTCCGGTTTCTTAATTTCTTCTTATTCGACGTTGAACGTTGAGCGTTCGACGTTCAAATCTTTAATTCTTCTCTTCTATCTTCTGCCTTCAAGCATCAGGGCCGCGTTGGCAAATATCCCCCAGTCGCGTCCGATGGCGTTAGCATTCTCGCGCAGCTTACCTCCGTCCGTAACGACCAGGGTGAGAAACTTATCCTGTTCGTTCAGTCTGAGGCGGATATTACGAGCCTTATGCTGCCGGGTGGCGCCTTTCCATTCGAAGCGTTTTTGGCCATCGACCAGCACCCAGAAATCAGCTCTGAAAAGCATGTTAATAGGACTGTGGTCGCCTATTCCACACAGCGATATAAAAGAAACTATCCGGCTGCCAGGCAGTGATGCGCGTATTTTATCGAGATCGAAGGTGATACCCGCGTTACTATGAACGGTGATGGCCGGGCATGTGAATGTGCCGTACTTCCTGCCGTCCAGAAGCGTGCTATATTGATCGTCGAAATTGGTGGCGTCGCCGTTGAAAATATCCCAGCAGTAGTTGCCGTCTGTATCGGGGCATTTGTCGAATGTATGCCCATCGGAACTTACTACTACCGTGCCGGCACCGCCGTCTGGAACAAACACACCATCGATGATATCCAGATCGGCTATCGGAACATAGTCGCTCGTACCGCCAACGTCGGTGTGATTGTGCGGATAAAAGCCGGACCGCCTTTGTCCGTTATCTGGGTTGATTGATTGGTTCGGATCACCGGTGCCGAATCCGTTGCCCCCACCTATAGCGTCTGCCAAATCCAGCCGCTTGCCTGGTCGGCCGTAAGGCATCTTTTTCGGGATGCTGCGGACGAAACTTCGAGGCGTTGCTTTATAGGCCTTTTCTGACAGTTGTCCGTTTTTATAGATTATGCCTGCCTCGCCGGTACGGAATGTCTGTTTATATATGTTCCCGCCGGTTCTCTTATCGGAAAACAGCTTGACTTCGCCCTCGAAGACATGCAATTCGCTCTGTCCGGTTTCTGCAACAATCACTCCGAACTCCGTGCCGAGGTCTATCATCATCGCGTTGGGTGTATTAAGTTTGAAGCCTTCCGCTCCGGGCGGCACTTTGGCGGTGAGCCTGCCGTTTTGCAGGAACATCTGTTCGTCGGTTTCCAGCTTAAATCGAGCTGGTGCCTGAAGGACAACCTTCACACCGTCTGTGAATGTTATTTGCGCATAACCTTCGATAAGTTTCATTTCACCCGCGAACAATTCACTACCTATAGTTGTCGGCAGGGTTCTGTCATCCCATTTAGCGCTAAGTGTCCTGGTAAGAGTTGCGACAGCTTGCGGAGCGGCTGGAATATCCGAAATATTGGGTTCACGGCCGAAGTACAGGACTGACATGACGACAATCAGTGAGGCCGCCAATGCCATTAGTCCAAGGGGTCGCTTATTCAATTTGTAGGAATAGTACCTGGACTCGGTTTTTTGGCTTAATCGTTGTTCCTGATCCTGAAATTTCTTGAATGCGGCTTCAGCGGCTTCTTTTGCGGCCTTTCGCATGGTGTCAGAAACTTGTTTTGACTCTTGGGCGGTATGTTCCGCGGCAATTTTTTCGCCCTGTTCGATCACCTCGAGAATAATCTTTTTTATATCGGACTTGTTTATGTTTGATGCGTCTTGTGTTTGTGCTGGAACGGTTTTCGGTGATATGTCTGTCTATGAAGGCCTGCTTGACAAGGTAAGCATTTACAGTTACGCCCTGAGTCAGATCGATGTGGCGGTGCTTTACACTGATGTGATGACAGGCGAATCAATTTGTATGGAACAGATCAAGCACGATTATAATGGTGATTGCAGGGTTGATATCCTGGATTTCGCCATGTTCGCCGCCGATTGGCTGGAATGCAACCTTGTGCCGGAATGTATGCCATAGGGTAAGCGGTCATAATCAGAAAGTAAGAATGTTCAGAATGCAGGCTCGTATCACTCTTCGATACGGGCCTGTTTTTTTCTGTCTTGTACGCCATCCATCCTATTTTATCTATCTTAACTCCCAATTTTGAACCGATACTAAATTTCTGTTAATTTTTCATTTTTTTTTCAGTTTTTTCGAGCAGGTCCAAGTTTCATATAACCCATTGAAAATAAAGGAGTTCGGTTTTTTAGAAGGACGCAAAATTTTGCAGGAAGCCACAAATCGGCTTTTATCTTATGTAAGAAAACCAGCCAAAATGTAGATAATTAATGTAGGGAGGTTTCTTTCTACAAAGTTACGCTGTTTTGCCGCCTGGCAAAGGGTAAGTCCTGTCAGGTTCCGCAATAAAGACGCCAGCGCCAATAAGAAGACGCCAGCGTCAGTAAAGAAGAGGATGTCAATGGGCCAATCCGAACAAAAAGGCAGAGAAGAACTAACCGTCTATTGGACCCAGGCCCAGCCTATAGTGTCAGCATTCATCAGTTCCATGGTACAAAGCTTTCAAGACGCCGAAGACGTGCTCCAAATGACCGCGATTACACTGGCAAAAAAGTATGACCAGTATGATCGGAACAGGCCGTTCGTTGCCTGGGCCATCGGAATAGCAAAATATGAGGTGCTGACCTACCGTCGTCAAAAAGCTAAAGACCGACATGTCTTCGACGATACAATAGTCGAACAAATTACCCAGGCATATCAGGAAACAGCCCCAGAACTGACCGGCCTCCGAAATGCGCTGCGAAAATGCCTCAAAGAAGTGAAGGGCCGAAGCCGAAAAATGCTGGAACTGCGATACATCAGAGAACTCAAGCCCACCAGGATCGGCCGACAATTAGGCATGACCACAAACGCAGTGTTCGTCGCACTCCACCGTATCAGAGTCGCTTTGCGTGACTGTATCGAACAACGCCTTACCACAACGGAGGAAATTCGATGACAGAACCGCAAATTCTAATCAGCAGCTACCTGCACGGCGTTCTGACAGAAGGCCAAAAAACAGAGCTGTCCGACTGGATCAAACAGGACCGTGAACACCAACGGATATTCGCTCGCGAAACGTACGTTCACCGATGTCTTTATGACCTGTTAGTCGGCAACGACACTCAGGAACAAATATTCACTACCGAACCAGATACCTCAGAAACCGGCAACCCAACCCTGGAAAAATTGAGTTCCAACACCAATAACTTCGACGAACCTCAAACGCATCCAGCACATCCCACCATTGATCTATGTACCAACCACCGGTAGCCCCATTGGGCCAAGGCTCGAACGACCATCCACCGTGATTGAAGACCATCCCGGCGCCGCCGCCATATTCCGATCCGCCTGCAAAGGAGTCCTCCACAAAGCTGTACCGGCTGGCTGGATTCCTGATTTGGTTCATTTTCCGAAACGGTTCGGGATTCCACCACATCACATTCTTGTCGGTCGCAGCCAGGATGTCAGGTAATGAATAGCTTCGATACATATAGAAAAAATCT
>Ga0255385_10123_pt1 | contig 11319 bp, 9 predicted proteins | sample ANMaggSeSYBR01G3_FD_182103 | JGI IMG/M metagenome (GOLD analysis project Ga0255385, IMG submission 182103) | Sediment cell enrichment communities from methane seep in Santa Monica Basin, California, United Staets - ANME aggregate JGI... | ecosystem: Environmental > Aquatic > Marine > Cold seeps >...
CTGGAAAAGCAAGACCGCATCACGATCTGGGATGACAGGCAGATCGATCCCGGAGGCGAGTGGTTCAACGAACTCAAACAGGTCATGGACCGTGCATCTATGACCGTATGCCTGATCTCGGCTGATTACCTGTCCTCTGACTTTTGTACGAAAGAAGAGATCCCCTACCTGCTGGAACGCCGTGAAAAGGATGGAATGATCCTGATTCCGGTACTGCTACGACCCTGCCTCTGGAAAGCCGTCCCCTGGCTAAAAGAGATCCAGATGCTGCCTCGTGATGGTAAATCGGTCTCCAGAGATTTCAAGGAGGAACCGGATGAGGTCTTTGCCGAAGTGGCAGAAAACATTTTTGAGATTATCGACAACCCCGAGTACAAACCTCCAGAGCCAATCCCGCACTGGTCCCCTCCCAAGAAAATCGACATCCGCCGTCTCCCGATGACAGGGGAAGAGCTCTTTGGCAGACAGAAGCAACTGGAGATGCTGGATCAAGCCTGGGGATCGGATCATACTCATATTGTCAGCTTTGTAGCTTGTGGCGGGGTGGGAAAATCCACACTGGTCAACAAGTGGCTTGAGCGCATGGGGGCTGATAACTACCGCGGGGCAAGCCGGGTCTTTGCATGGTCATTTTACAGCCAGGGGACTGGTGAGAAGGTCACATCACCCGACCTGTTCATTGCTGAAGCGCTTGACTGGTTCGGTGATCCCGAGCCCAGCGCAGGCTCGCCATGGGATAAGGGAGCGCGGCTGGCTGGGCTGATACGGAAGAATAAGACCCTGCTGGTGTTGGACGGACTGGAACCGCTTCAATCCCACTATGAATACGAGCGCGGGAAGATCAAGGATCCTGCACTGGCAACTGTCATTTCCGAGCTTGCCCGCCAGAACCCAGGCTTGTGTGTAGTAACCACCCGTGAAGCAGTGGCTGACCTGGTACCGTTTCAGGAGACAGTCTGCCAGGAGGACCTGGAACTGATCTCGGTTGAGGCAGGGCGGGCTCTTCTGCGGGTGAGCGGCGTGCAGGGAACTGATCTTGAACTGGAGAGGGCTGTTCGTGATTTCGGCAACCATGCCCTTGCCGTCAGCTTGCTTGGCGTCTACCTGCACGAAATCCCGGGCCATGACATTTCCAATGCTTCCGGGATACCGGACCTGGACATTCCGGAAGAAGAAGGACGACATCCGCGCAGGATGATAGCGGCGTTTGAACGACGCTTTGGCGAGGGACCGGAAGTGGAAGTATTGAGGATGCTCGGTCTCTTCGATCATCCTGCCGACGCCGGAGCTATCGCTGCACTTGCAGCAACTCCGGCGATTCCGAATCTGACAGAGCACATCCAGGGGTTGTCTGAGGCTGACTGGCTGCGCCTCATTCACAGGTTGCGTGAGAAGAGACTGATTGCCTCCGAGAGCAGGCACCAGCCTGACATCCTGGATGCTCATCCCCTGGCACGGGAACATTTCAGCGAGCAGCTTAAGGGCGAGTACCGTAAAGCCTGGCAGGAAGGGAACAAACGTCTTTATGAACACTTTAAACAGATTGCTGAAGAATATCCAGATACCATCGACGAGATGAGTCCACTCTATTCTGCAGTGGCACACGGTTGTCAGGCGGGCATGTACCAGGATGCGATGGATGAGGTGTACTGGCGCCGGATTCAAAGAGGGGGTGAGGCTTTCAATGTCCATAGGCTTGGAGCGTTTGGCGCTGATCTGGTTGCAATCTCCGGGTTCTTTGATTCACTCTGGGACAAGCCAGTTGCCGGGCTTATTGAAGCTACTAAAGCCCATGTTTTGAACGTAGTTGGCTATGATCTCCGGGCGCTAGGTCGTCTGAAAGAGGCAGCACAGCCCATGAAAGCCGGGTTAGGGTCTGATATTGTGCTGGAAAATTGGAAGAACGCTACTATTGATGCAGGCAACCTCAGCCAACTCTACCTGACCACTGGCGACATTGCCCTTGCCCTTGAGTATGCCAACAAGAGCGTTGACCTTGCCAACAGAAGTGGCGATGCATTTGAGCGAATAGTCAATCGGATGACTCTGGCAGATGCCCTGAATCAGGCTGGCAGCCAATCTGAAGCCGAATCTCTCTTCCGTAAGGCTGAGAAGATGCAAAAAGAGGATCAGCCTGAGTATCCCTTCCTGTATTCATTTAGGGGGTTTAAATACTGTGATCTGCTGCTGGGCCAGGGGAAATATCAAGAAGTGCTTAGCCGGGCTGAGCAGGCGATTGAGATCGCAAGGAGAGATAACTGGCTTCTCGACATCGCCCTCAACCATCTCTCTATTGGAAGAGCATATCTCCTCCAAGCTCTGCAAGAGGGCAGCCAGGATCTCACTCAGGCAACAGAGCACCTAAACCAAGCAGTAGATGGGCTGCGGCAGGCAGGACAACAGGATCACCTTCCCCGCGGACTGCTTGCCAGAGCAGAGCTGAACAGGGCGCAAGGTGAATTCGATAATGCGCAGCACGACCTGGATGAAACGATGACCATTGCAGAACGCGGAGAGATGGGGCTGCATCAGGCGGACTGCCATCTGGGATATGCACGGCTGTATCTGGCAATGGGCAAGAACGAAGATGCACGCAAGTGTCTGGATACTGCCAGGGAGATGGTTGAGAAGAGGGGATATCACAGGCGGGATCGCAAAATGGATGAGCTGGAGGCTATGTTATGAGTAAACTCACACTTAATCAGGATAAATCAAATTCCACCTTAGCGTACGTATGGGGAAAATACCGAGAATATGCACTTACATCACGTAAACGAAAGGCTGAATTAACTACATGGCGTCTTCGCGTTTTAATATTCGGCATAACTGGTGCGTTCTTTGGCACGCTTTGTCAGGAATCAATACGATTGGGTTTCAATGATATCAGCAATTTGAGTAGGGTACCATTTATTCTGGGTTTGTTAAGTGCTGCTGCCATAGGATTAGCCACTTACTTTGGCAAAGAAATCGTAAATCCATATCAGGAACAGAGTTGGATCCGTTCTCGTTCCATGGCAGAGGCACTTAAGTCGGAAATATATCTATTTCTTTCGAATTTACCTCCTTATGATACTGACAATAAGCCAGAAAAGTTAATCGAAAATGCTGTAGAACTGCTAAAAAAAGTCGATGACCTGCCTACTGAGGTTATTTCTGAGGAACAGAAGCGAGAAGGTCTTCCAACAGAAGATTTGACTGTAGAGGAATATATTGAGAATCGTGTTAATAATCAGATCAATACTTTCTATAGACCAAGCTCAGATAAACTGAAACAAAAGATGAAGCGAAATAAGAACATAGGCCTGTCACTCGGTGTTTTTGCTATTGTCTTAGGTGCGCTTGGGTTAACAGGTTGGACCGCAGGATGGATCGCTGTCATCAGTACAATTGCAGCATCTATAACAGCATTTGCTTACGCAGGAAGATATCAGTATTTGATTATCAGTTATCAAACCACTGCCAATAAACTTGAAAGATTACGTGTATTATGGGAATCTAAAGGAAAGACTGATACAGATACCAAGGAGCGTAACGAATTCATCCTTGAATGTGAAGAAGTGATTTCAATCGAAAACAGTGCTTGGATGGCAGAAATGGCAAAACAGAAGGAATAAATAGCTTTGGGAAAAATGTCTTTTAAAATTGTTATATTCTACAATTTACGCCTCAAAAACAATATCTGAAAAAGGGAGGATGTATGGAAAGCAATGCAATAGCAAAACCCACGATCTTCATCAGTTACAGCCACAAGGACGAAATCTGGAAAAATCGCCTGCTGACCCATCTGGGTGTGCTGCAGCAGGAGGGGCTTATCGATCTGTGGGATGACCGCCAGATCGGTGCAGGTGAGGACTGGTATCAAAAGATAGAGGAAGCCATTGCAAAAGCCAGTATGGCAGTACTGTTGGTTTCGGCTGATTTCCTCACCTCACCATTCATCTCAGTAAAAGAGGTGCCTCGCCTGCTGGAGCGCTGGGATGGGGAAGGAATGCGCATCTTTCCTGTTATCATAAAACCATGTGCATGGGATGAAGTAAAATGGCTGGCTAGAATGCAAGTCAGACCAAAAGATGGTGAACCACTATCTGCTGGAAACGATCACCAGATTGACGTCAATTTGGTGGCAATCGCAAAGGAAATTAAGTCCATGATTAGCAGAAGTGGGCAGGAAGCTAAAAACAAAGATTTTATCCCTCTTGCTCCAGAAAAAATCTCCCTTGCCAAACTCCCCTCCACCAATCCCGAACTCTTCGGTCGTGAAAAGGAACTGGCGATTCTCGATGCAGCATGGACAAAACCCCGGACCAATATCGTCAGTCTGGTGGCGTGGGGCGGTGTGGGCAAGACGGCGTTGGTCAACTCATGGCTGAGCAAAATGCGCCATGACAATTTCCGCGGAGCTGAGCGGGTGTTCGGCTGGTCATTCTACAGCCAGGGTGCATCAGAAGCAAAACAGGCATCTGCTGACCAGTTCATTGCATCCGCATTGAAGTGGTTCGGCGATTCCAAACCAAACGCAGGATCACCCTGGGAAAAGGGTGAGCGACTGGCAGAATGTATCAGGAAACAGAAGACGCTGCTCATTTTGGACGGCATGGAGCCGCTGCAGCACCCTTCAAGAGAAGAGGAGGGGCGTATCCGAGATCCGGGTCTTCAATCCCTGGTCCGGGAGCTCGCCAACCACAACCCAGGGCTCTGTGTCATAACCACCCGGCTGGATGTGGATGATCTCAAAGGTTTCACTGGAACAACTGTAGAGAACAGGCATCTCGAACATCTCTCTTCTGAAGCGGGTATACAGCTTCTCAGGCATCTGGGTGTGAAAGGAACAGACAATGAGATCAAGCAGGCTGTCCGTGATTTCAAGGGTCACGCCCTTGCCTTGATGCTGCTTGGCACCTACCTTTCCATAGTGTATGACAGCGACGTTAAGAAACGTGATCGCATTGCAAGGTTGACCAAAGAGAGAAAGTATGGAGGTCATACCAGACAGATGATGGAGTCCTACGAAGCATGGTTCGAAGACCAACCCGAACTGGATATTTTACGGATGATGGGGCTCTTCGACAGACCTACCGAGGGTGGCGCAATTGATGTGCTGAGAGCCGCGCCTTCAATCAAAGGGCTGACCTCAAAGCTGAAAGATTTGTCCTATGAAGACTGGCGGTTTGCGCTCAATAACCTGAGAAAGGCAGGTCTTCTGGGAAAGGAAGATCCGGTCATGCCAGATGCCCTGGATTGCCACTCGCTCATACGGGAACATTTTGGTGAGAAACTCAAAGGAGATAACCCTGAAGCATGGAAAGAGGCTCACAACAGGTTATACGAGTACTTTAAGAATCAGGCAAAAGAATATCCCGATACCATCGAAGAGATGAGTCCACTCTATGCTGCAGTGGCTCACGGCTGCCAGGCAGGCAAGTACCATGATGCGTTAGATGGAGTGTACAAGCGCCGGATTCGAAGAATGGGTTTCAATACTGCAAAACTTGGAGCGTTTGGCGCGGATCTGGTTGCAATCTCCGGGTTCTTTTATTCACTCTGGGACAAGCCAATGCCTGGGCTTACTGAAGATAATGAAGCCTTCGTCCTGAACAAGGCTGGCTCTGATCTCCAGGCGCTTGGTCGTCTGAGAGAGGCGGCGCAGCCCATGAAATTCGGGTTAGAGGCTCGGATTGCGCTAAAACATTGGGGGAACGCTGCCATTGCAGCCAACAACCTCAGCGAACTTTATCTGGCCATTGGCGACATTGCCCTTGCCTTAGAGTATGCCAACAAGAGCGTTGACCTTGCCGACAAAAGCGGCGATACTTTTCAGCGTTATAGTAAGCGTACAACATTGGCTGATGCCCTGCACCATGTCGGCAAGCAGTCCGAAGCCGAATCTCTTTTTCATGAGGCTGAGGAGATACAAAAAGATTGGCAGCCTGAGTATTCCTTCTTCTATTCGTTATGGGGGTTTCGATACTGTGATTTGCTGTTGAGCCAGGGGGAGTATCAGAAAGTGCTGAAACGTCCAAAAAAGTTCTTTGACCGACGTCTACCACCAAATTCCCTTCTCGACATTGCCCTCGACCACCTCTCCATTGGAAGAGCGCATCTTCTCCATGCCCTACAAGAGGACAGTCAGGACTTCACACAGGCGAAAGAGCACCTGAAAAAGGCAGTGGATGGGTTGCGGCAGGCAGGACGACAGGATTACCTTCCTCGCAGCTTGCTTGCCCGAGCAGAGCTGTATAGGGCACAAGTAGATTTCGAGAGGGCGCAGCGCGACCTAGATGAGGCGATGACCATTGCCAAACGAGGGGAGATGGGGCTGCACCAGGCGGACTGCCATCTGGAATATGCACGGCTGTATCTGGCTATGGGCAAGAAAGAGGATGCACGCAAGTGTCTGGATATCGCCAGGGGGATGGTTGATGAGATGGGATATCACAGGCGGGATAAGGACATCGTGGAAATAGATGAACAGCTATAATATTCCGCTAACTAAACAGTCGAGCGCAGGAATAGAATTATAGAATTTTGCAATCCTGCAGAAATACAAAACCATGAGCATCGACGGGGGTGCTCTGGAATTTCCATTCAGATGGGGGTACAAATAGCACCAAAGATACCAGACCTATTCCTCGATCACTAATGCACCGGTGTAGCTGCAGTCCTTGCACTGGTACTGGCATCCGGTTTTCAAGCCAAGCCAGTATATGACGTTCCTTGAGCCGCACTGCGGGTGCTCATGTTCTGAGCTTGGGTTGGGGGTGGTGTGTACAGGTGGTGGCCTCAGGTGTTGGCGGGTGCTGCCGGTGGTAGGTATGGCTGCTGAAGGTGATGTTTCGGCAGAACGTTTTGATTGAGGATGTCGCCAGGGCTTTCAGGCTGGCGTATACGCTGGAGTGTAAGGGCATTACTGTGTACCGGGACCGCAGCCTCAGCGAGCAGGTACTTACTACGGTCGAGGATTTGATGTAGGATTGTGAGTATTGCGGGGCCGTGCTGAATCCGACGTGATGTCTGTGTATGGTTAGGATGTGATATTTACAAAACTATTATTATCGTTCAAAATATCTCAATAAATATGAGCACTGCTATTGACAGAGAAATAATAACCCATTTAATGCAAATTGAAGGGCAGCTCACTTTAATAAATTTAAAAATCGACCATTTCCTGGGCTTTGAAGACCTTTCAGTAGATGAAATGAAAGAGCTCGATGGAATTGAAGATGATATGAAAAAAGGTAATAAAATATCTCTTACTAATCTTTCATGACTTTTAGATTGTTCTTAAGCAAAAAAGCTGCTGGTTTTCTTGAACGTATTTCTAATGACGACAAACGCAGGATTGTCGCAACGTTTGACTTGAAGTGGATACAAAATATTCATATAATTATTTCCCTCTACTCAATACACTCAATGGACACCATCTCATAATCCACAAACTGTACCCGCCAGTCACGGGGTAAGTACATCCGCTCCCCGCCAAGGTGTTTTGCCAGAGTGTCCAGCCCCGAGATGTCAGCCAGCCCTTTAAATCGCAGTATCACGATGCCGCAGGGGTCCCTGTTGTCGTCGATAAAAAAGTTCACCCCTTCCACGTTCAGTTCATACACTTCATGCAGGAATAAGTGGGACCCCTGTGTAGTCCTGAACTTATAACCGGTATCCATCACCAGGCTGTTCAATGTTCATCACACACCCTGAAAAAGTTCAAGAGGAGTTCATCCCCTTTTTCGGTATGGCTTACCTCAGGATGCCACTGCACACCGAACAGCGGCCTGGTCTTGTGCCTCATGGCTTCTATCTCACACATATCACTGCGGGCCAGCTGCACGAAGCCAGGCGGCAGTCCTGTGACCTCATCGGCATGGGACGCCCATACACTGATGCTGTATCCCAGCTCTTTCAATATCTCATCCTCGTCCAGTATCTTCACCTGGACGGCAGCATACCCACCCTTGTGTCCTGTGGCAATCTCGCCACCATAGGCCCTTGCTATCAACTGGTGACCCAGGCAGATGCCAAGTATGGGCAGGTCAAGTTCCTGCACCATCTCATTGGCCCGGCCTATTCGGTCTATGCTGGGCCCGCCGCTGATAATGAGGCCGTCGGGTTCCATTGCAAGTATCTCTTCATTGCTAAGGGTATTGGGAATGATGCTGCTCTCTACATCCAGGTCGCGCACTGCCCTGTGGATGAGGTGGCAGAACTGGCCGTAGTTGTTTACTACAAGTATTTTCAGGTCACTCATAATTGTAATAAAGTTATCAGGGTAATTGATAAATCTATCTTTTACCATAAATGATAATCTTAAAAAACACTTCAACTGCTCAATCAATCAACAGCAATCCGAAGAAAGTTATCTGCTCTTGATATGATGTGCGAACTTCTAATTCATATCCTGCTGCCCTCACTGTCCTGAAAACATCTATTCCACATGCCTCCATAGATGGTCTTGCTTTATCCTGATGCTTACAGAATCGCTTAGCTGCGTGGTCTAAAACAAAATCCTCTTTCTCTGGCATACAATCACGACAAAAGGAGCAAGGTAGTGCAGCCATTGCAAACGCTTTGTAATAGCCTGCAAGGAAGGCATACCTTTCTAATTCAAACATCGTATTGTGTATTGTTAATATCGCATCCCATAGGTAATGATGGAGATGCGAGGGCGGCACCTTTAAATTCGGCCCTACATTATTAAATCGTACGATAAGCGCTTGTTCATAGCATTTTATTAATTTTCTTGTGTCTTCCGGTCCTGGTGCATAAGGCGGACATGTCAAGTGCTTCCCAAATGCTTTACATCCATATTCACATTTCCAGCGCACCCACTCGGCTACTTCTATATCCTTAACAGGAATAAGTTTAAAATCATCATGTATTCCTTCTAATTCCTGCATTAGTGTATTTAATTTCATGAATTCCATCCTTCCTATTATTCTGGTAAACATTTCCTAACGAAACAATGAAGTTATAATACTCATATTACTTTCCAGATTCAAATTAGAATACCGTTAATTATTGGAGAATATGACATGAAGGTTCTTGTTAGTGACTCATTATCTGAAAAGGGTATAGAAATACTGGAAAAAGGAGCAGAAGTTGACGTAAGAACGGGCATGAGCCCGGAAGAATTGAAGACATGTATAGGGGAATACGATGCCCTGGTGGTCAGGAGCCAGACCCAGGTGACCGAAGATGTTATCGGGGCTGCTGAAAACCTTAAGATCATAGGCAGGGCCGGTGTGGGTGTGGATAATATCGATGTTGAAGCTGCCACCCAGCAGGGTATCATTGTGATCAATGCTCCGGAAGGCAATATGATCTCTGCTGCCGAGCACACCATAGCCATGATGATGGCCTTGTCAAGGAACATCCCACAGGCAAACCAGTCCATGAGAGCAGGGAAATGGGAACGTAAACTCTTCATGGGTGTTGAAGTAAGGGGCAAGACCCTTGGTGTGGTAGGACTTGGACGAATAGGTACGGAAGTGGCCAAGCGCGCACAGGGACTGGAGATGAATATCTTGGCCTATGACCCATTCATCAGTGAAGAACGGGCAGCTGACCTGGGTGTCAAGCTTACCACTGTGGAGGATATTGTGTTAAATGCAGACTATATCACTGTGCATACACCCCTTACAAAAGACACCAGGAACCTCATCGACAGGAAAGAATTCGAAAAAGTTAAACCAGGGGTCAGGATCATAAACTGCGCCCGCGGCGGGATAATCAATGAGGAGGCCCTGGCCGAGGCCGTGGCTAGTGGTAAAGTGGCAGCTGCCGCCATTGATGTTTTTACCAGCGAGCCGCCAACTGGTTCACCGTTGCTGGAACAGGATAATATTATACTTACGCCACATCTGGGAGCATCTACTAAAGAAGCCCAGGTAAATGTGGCTGTAGACGTGGCCGAGCAAATCATCAACTTTAATCAGGGGCTGCCTGTAAAAAACGCCATCAATATGCCATATGTGAAACAAGAGATCATGAAAGTGCTGCAGCCCTACCTGCCGCTGGCAGAGAAGATAGGTAAACTTGCCGCCCAGCTCATGGAAGAAAAATATGAGAGGATAGAGGTATCATACAGCGGTGAGATCGCTGACTGGGATACAGGACCCGTAACCGTAGCCGCCCTTAAGGGGCTGCTTGAGTTCGCCATGGGGTCATCCGTGAACTATGTCAATGCTCCTGTCATTGCCAAAGAACGCAAGATAAAAGTGGTAGAGAGCAAGTCAAAGACCACGGAGAGCTACTCCAACCTGATCATGGTGAATATTTTCAATAATGGAAAGGTAAAGACTGTGGGAGGCACCATGGTAGGTACCAATCCCAGGATCGTCCAGATCGATGAGTTCAGCATTGATGTTCAGCCCTTAGGGCATATGATTATCGCCCTCCATGAGGACCATCCAAACATTATCGGCCCATGCTGCATAGTATTGGGCAATCATGATATCAATATAGCAGGCATGCAGGTAGGCCGTATAAAAGCAGGTGGGACAGCCATTATGGCACTAAACGTGGATTCAGAGGTGAATGAGGAGATATTAAATGAGATAAGAGCTGTGAAAGGTATACTGAATGCAAAGATGGTATATCTTTAGATAGTTCTTTCTGTGCTGCAGTCTGGTACTGCTAAAATAAACCAAATCATTAGTCCACCTGGTGAAAATTGATTTACTATCATGAACAATCAATAATTATAAGTAGTTGAATCCTATACTCTTACATATTATGAAAGTAGTATTCCGTATAATCGGTTCGGAAGAAGATATAGCCAGCCTGGAGCCTAATGAAGAATATATCCACTTCTGTTTCAGACCATCAGAAAAAGAGATATTCAATGTGGTCCGCATATGCCCTGAAATTAAAATAATCCAGCTTCCCATTTCTTATTTCAGGACGTTATCAAATACAACTAAAACATTAATGTCAATGAACAATATTGAAATAAGGGTCGGCAATGTGTGGGGGCACAGGACTGATATTGATACACATAAGACCTTGAATATTTAGGCTTACCGGGCATGCAGATTTTAGAGATCGTTCTAATGTCTTTGATTTTCAACTCCATCAAAACAGGACCACACAGAATAACTTATTATAAGATGTAGACATGATCAGTTTGGTAAAATATTTTTATTTTTTATAATTTTAAACGAATATTTGATTTGGCAATAACCATAATATATCTGTCTTTTTCTGAAAAAAATATTAAATATCCATATATTTTATAATGTATGCCGTGATTTACCATATAAATTATAAATACCCTTAATTTCATTTTAGTTCAATTGAAACATTTATATATTATAGTGATAA
>Ga0255385_10125_pt1 | contig 11259 bp, 13 predicted proteins | sample ANMaggSeSYBR01G3_FD_182103 | JGI IMG/M metagenome (GOLD analysis project Ga0255385, IMG submission 182103) | Sediment cell enrichment communities from methane seep in Santa Monica Basin, California, United Staets - ANME aggregate JGI... | ecosystem: Environmental > Aquatic > Marine > Cold seeps >...
ATAAAGCTTATGATAGAATTATTATGAGTTTTTTTAATAAATAAGGCTATTAAGTTAAGTCAGCAAACCTCAATGGCGATGAAGCCATTACCGCACATGCCAATCTACTGAATATTTCACCATGTACAAACCTACGGTTAAACCGATAACAGAACTCATCCAAATAGCTTTGCAGATGCTTTTCCCCTAAACCGTGGAATGTTTCTAACACAAACGCTTTTGTGTTTCCGATGATAATGTGTAGCCAATGCAACATATCGGCATCCGCATCGAAAACCCGATAATCGTGCAGATATTTCTCTGCTAATGGCATTCGATAACTGCGGTAAGCATCGCTCTGAACAACAGCGCCTTCGGTAATTGAACATTTGGCAAACTTGCCAATCGTCTTTCCTTTTAGGTTCGGTACAACCTGCATTTTGACAAACTGCGGATTGTCGTCCTCATCCTTGGATAACGCCACTAAAACCTTGGTTTTCGCGGTTCCACGACCTCTTTTGCCGCCTTTTTTCGCTTTTCCGAAGTAAGTGTCATCCAATTCGACGATGCCGCTGAGCACGTAATTATCATCCCGCTGCGCCATCGCTTTCCGAATACGGTGAAGTAGAAACCAAGCGGTGTTGTACGGCAGGTTCAATTCAACAGAAAGTTGCTTCACAGAGTATCCGCGTTTATCACGCGCAACCAGATAGATTGCCCATATCCAAATTCGCAAGTCCAGATGGCTTCTATCCATAACCGTACCGGCGGTAACAGAGGTTTGATATCGGCAGTTTTTGCATTGATACTTGTTCCGTGTAGAAATCTGATAATACTCTCTGCATCCGCACCTGGGACAAATAAATCCATTCGGCCAGCGAAGTTCAAATAAGTATTCTCTGCAAGCCTCTTCGCTGTAAAATTGCTCTTGAACCTCTCTGAATCCCATCCGTTTTTGCTTTGCCATAGCCTTTTTCCGTCCTTTCCGTCACTATGGCATCATTTTATACTCCGTATTGTCCTGTTTTATGGACTTTTCTTTTCTGCTTTAAGCTAATAGCCTTATTAATAAATAGTAAACGAGGTGCCGAATGATAACAGAATTGTTTGCGATATAACTTCCAAACCGCCGGCAACTATAGAGTGGGAATAAAGCACAACACAAAGCGTTCGTAAAAACACGAACGTTTTTTATATTTCATAAAAAAAAGTATGCCATTAACGTTGACACGGCTTGTGTGTGTAAAGTAGACTTAGACATGGGGAAAAACAATAAATAACACTATTGAAAATTATTAGCAATAAATATATAATAAATATAGTTCTTAACTATTGAAAAGAGGATAGAAAATGTATAATAGAATGATTTATAATTTAAAGACTAGAATAGGCATTGCCGTAGTAATACTGGGGGCTATTGCTTCTGCTATTACTTTATATGGGTACACAGGCTCAGTTACTTTAGGCATCATTGTTACTAATGCTTTCTTGTTTATATTTTTTATACTTTTTCTAATTGATAATATTAAAAAAAAATCTAGTATTTTTAATATCAGAAAAATTAATTTAGTAAATGGAATATATGACGTGTTTAAATATTTTAAAAATACTAAAGATATAGTAAAAACAATTTTTGTTTTAGGAAGTGGTACTGAAACTTATTATGGCATAATAGAAAATTTGTTAAAACAAGGGCAAATTAGTAAGGGTATTGAAATAAATATTGGCTACAGAATAGGTAAAAGTGAAATACGTATAAAAAAATTGAATGATTACAATATAAAATGGAGAGATTTGTCGGAATTATATCAATTAACAATAAAGTATTATCCAATGAAGGATTTTCAATTTAATTTTAGAGGTCTTGTAATTAATAAGAGTGTGGGATTTATAGGTTTTTATCATAGAATAAATAAGAAGACATATGGTAGCAGCGAGAAATGTATGGTTCTCTTTAAGGATGGGGCTATAGGTACTTATATAATTGATAATTTTATTAAAACATTTAAAACTATTGATGAATGTTCGGAGATGATATATGAAAACGTTCATTAAAAACACAAAAATTAAACTTATAATTTTTGACTTTGATGGAACACTTTATCCAAGAAATATATACTTAGATGAATACTATAATTTTGCTTTAAAAAGTATTATGAAATTATTTGATAAAACACAGGAGGAAGCATTAAAGATATTGAATGAGAATAATATACAAATAGAAAAAGAACTCCGAAATGGATCCATAAGTAAAACGATGATGAAGTTAGGGTTAACTATAAAAGAATGGAATTCTTATCGTGACAAAAATTTTGATGTATCATATAAGATTAATAAAAATATGGTTTTAAAAAATGAACTTGATATATTAAGGAAGCTGTATTCTTTAGCACTTTTTTCTAATAATAGTAGCTACGCATTAAGTAAAATTATAAATAAGTTGGGAATCCCAAAAAAATATTTTAGTATTATCCTAACAAGTGATTCCAAGACTAAATTAAAACCAAGCATTGAAGGTTTTCGTTTTATTATTAAAGAATACAAAGTCCTATCAAAAGAAGTTCTTAGCATAGGAGATAGGTACGAAATAGATATTCTACCGGTTTTAAAAATAGGAGGAAACGGTATCTTAATTGAACACGAAAAGGACTTACTTGAAATAGATAAAATATTAGATAATTTAAAAGCATATATATCTCCTCGACATACATAAAATATTATTTTAAAATGTAAACAAATTTTAAAAGCACATCATATAAATTAGCCTTAAAAACAAGTATAGTGCTAAAATTATCTAGGACTCGAACCCCTGTTTTCAGAATTAATTGTTTTATCCTTTTGCTTGCGAAGCTCATTCAGCTTCTGCTATAAGAATTTTATGCATTTATATTTTCTCATTATCAAAATATTTTCACAATTTTTTAAGTAGGTGCACAAATTTAGTATGATATATATTAGAGCAACCTTTTTTATTTGGAATATATCAAAGAATGAAACCTTAAAAAGCTATTTACCGAATGGAAGCAAACTGATGATTTCAAATATTTCTAAAAATACGAACGTTTTTTATATTATAAGAAAAAAAGTATGCTTTTCCGTTGACACGGCCTGGTCTGTAAAGTAGACTGGACATGTTGTGGAAATCCAAATATTTTATGCCATATATATAAGGAGTAATGAATGAAAGTAGCGGTAGTAATGGGTTCAATTTCAGATTTACCTGTAGTTGAGCCGACAATAGATACGCTTAAAAAATTTGGCATCAGCGTTGAAGCACATGTAATGAGCGCTCACAGAACGCCTGACAAGGCGCACGATTTTGCCGTATCAGCAAAAGAAAATGGCATAGACGTAATAATAGCAGCTGCAGGAAAAGCAGCTCATCTTGCGGGAGTGCTTGCGGCATATACTATACTGCCTGTTATAGGTCTTCCGATAAAATCATCAACGATGGATGGACTCGATTCGCTGTTGTCCACTGTGCAGATGCCTCCGGGTATTCCTGTTGCAACGGTTGCTATAAACGGCGGCGAGAATGCTGCATTATTAGCAATCCAGATACTATCGTTAAAATATCAAGATTTAGAGCCAAAGCTAACCGAATATAAAGCAAATATGGCAAAAAAGGTTAATGAGGCTGATGAAAAATTTCAAAAGGAGCTGAAATTAAAATGAAAAAGATGGAACAGATTTATGAGGGTAAGGCAAAGAAAGTTTACGCGACGGACGACAAAGATTATGTTATTGTCGACTACAAAGACGACGCCACTGCGTTTAACGGACAAAAAAAGGGTACGATTATCGGCAAGGGTATTGTAAACAACAAGGTTTCTAATCATTACTTTAAGCTGCTGGAAAAACAGGGTATACCTACGCATTTTGTGAAGCAGCTTTCGGATAGAGAGACTCTTGTTAAGAAAGTCGAAATTGTACCTGTTGAGGTTATTATCAGGAACAAAGCAGCCGGAAGCTTTTCCAAACGTGTCGGCATAGAGGAAGGCACAGAGTTAAAATGCACCATCATTGAGTACAGCTATAAGAGAGACGATCTTGGAGATCCATTAATAAACTCTTATTACGTTCGGGCCATGGGTCTTGCTACAGACGAAGAGATGGAGAAGATAAAGAAATATTCATTTATGGTGAATGATTTTTTGACTGAATATTTAAAAGAACTCGGTATTGAGCTTATTGACTTCAAACTAGAGTTTGGACGTTTTCATGGAGATATTATTTTAGCGGATGAAATTTCGCCTGATACTTGCAGGTATTGGGATATAAAGACGGGCAAAAAACTTGACAAAGACAGGTTCCGAAGAGATCTTGGTGACGTTGAAGAGGCGTATAAAGAGATAATAAGCAGATTGATGGGGGAATAGTATGCCGCTTAGAATAAAACTCCCAAAGCCGTACCAAAGAATAAAACCGCCCGGCGATTGTATGCATGAAGAATGCGGCGTTTTTGGTGTTTGGTGCGCAGATGACAGCATTGATCCGGCAGAAGCTGCATATTACGGACTTTTTGCGTTGCAGCACAGGGGGCAGGAAAGCGGCGGCATCGCTGTTGTTAAAGACGGCAAAATTGACTATCACAAAGATATGGGGCTTATATCTGAAGTGTTTAAGGACGGCCTCGGCAGCCTGACGGGCGCACGCTCTGCTATAGGTCATGTAAGATACTCTACTACTGGTGACAGCCATTTAGCCAACGCACAGCCGCTCGTTATAAGCTCTAAAAAGGGTAATCTGGCTCTTGCGCACAATGGTAATTTAATAAACGCAAAAGAGCTTCGAGATGATCTCGAAAACAACGGTGCTATATTTCAAACATCTATAGACTCTGAAGTTTTGGCAAGCCTTATTGCAAAAAACGGCCGTAACGGTATAATTGAAGGTATAAAAACAACGATGGAGCAGCTGAAAGGCAGCTACGCTCTTGTAATAATGACGCCTGATCAGCTCATTGGTGTCAGAGACCCAAAAGGAATACGCCCGATAGCTCTTGGCAAGATAGACAATTCCTTTGTATTTGCTTCAGAGTCGTGCGCTTTTGACACTATAGGCGCAGAATTTATAAGAGATTTGCGCCCGGGCGAGATTATTGCTATAGATAAAGACGGTTTAAAATCGTATCAAGGCACAAGGGCAATGGATACCGCGCTTTGTATTTTTGAATTTGTATATTTTGCAAGGCCGGATTCTGATATAGACGGTATATGTGTTCACAAGGCAAGAGAACGTGCCGGCGCTATGCTCGCTATAACAAATCCGGTAGACGCAGATATTGTTGCAGGTGTGCCGGATTCTGCACGGCCCGCAGCTATGGGCTATGCCGAGCAATCGAAAATACCCTATAAAAAAGCGCTTGCAAAAAATCGTTATGTCGGAAGAACTTTTATTCAGCCGGCACAGGGAAAAAGAGAAGTCGGTGTCAGCCTTAAGCTAAACGCGCTGAAGCGTAATGTTTATGGTCAAAGGGTTATATTAGTTGATGACTCCATAGTCCGCGGTACTACTTCAAAAAGAATTGTTGAGATGATTAAGCTTGCGGGAGCAAAAGAGGTTCATATGCAGATAAGCTCTCCGCCGATAAAATACCCTTGTTTTTTTGGGATAGATACATCTTCTCATGACCAGCTTATTGGTTCAAAAAATTCTGTAGAAGAAATTAAAAAATTAATTTGTGCAGATTCGCTTAACTATCTTAGCATAGAAGACCTGCTGAAAACTGTTGAAGGTGCAGCTTGTAATTTCTGTGTTGGCTGCTTTAGCGGTGAGTATCCTGAGAACGTAGATCATCTGTTGAAATGCGGGAAGAAAAACGTACTCGATTAACAAGGAGAATATATGGCATATACATATAAAGACGCAGGCGTAGACGTGGAGGCCGGCTATAAGGCCGTCAGTCTAATGAAAGAGCATGCTGCGTCTACTTTTGATAAAAACGTTCTGCAGGGGCTTGGTTCATTTGGCGGTATGTACGATAACGGAGACAGCGTGCTTGTTTCGGGAACTGACGGAGTAGGCACAAAACTAAAGGCCGCTTTCGCATTTGGAAAACATGATACTGTCGGAATAGACTGCGTTGCGATGTGCGTAAACGATATTATTTGCCATGGCGCAAAACCAATGTTTTTCCTCGACTATATTGCTATGGGGAAGCTGGATCCTAATGTCGCAGCCGATATTGTATCCGGTGTCGCCGAAGGTTGCAGACAAGCGGGCTGTTCTCTTATTGGCGGAGAAACCGCAGAGATGCCGGGGTTCTATCAAGACGGCGAATACGACATGGCGGGTTTTTGCGTAGGCAGTGTTGATAAGAAAAAGCTGGTAAACGGTAACATCATAATCAAAAGGTGGATTCTCCGAGCGGCACTGCTTTGGATATTGCCGATTATATCAACGAAGCGTACTATGATAAAAAAGAATATATTTACGGCAGACATACAAAGACGCAAAAACGCGGCAGAGAGATTTGCATACATGCGGTGCGAGGTGGAACAATTACCGGCGAGCACAGTGTCCAGTTTATAGGAGCAGACGAGATAATCGAAATAAATCATATTGCACAATCTAAACAGATATTTGCATTTGGAGCACTAAGGGCAGCAAGGTTTTTAGAAAAAAAGGCTGCCGGATTATATAATATGAACGATCTGATATCCCAAATCGCTATAACAAATATTTACGAAGATGACGGTCAGGCGATGGTTACGTTGACAGACATGACTTTTTCACCTTCCAAGATTGCAAATGTATTTGCGGATATTGCGGAAAAAAATATAAAGGTAGATATTATCAGCCAGACAGCCCCGTATGGCGGACAGGTTAGCCTTTCTTTCTCAATGCCGCACGCAGATATGGAAAAATGCAAAAACGTTCTTGCGAAATATAGGACGGACGAAACTAAGATTGTGTCAAACTCAGCGCTTTCAAAGCTGACAGTAGAAGGTGCCGGGATGCAGCGTCAGTCGGGAGTAGCTTCAAAGCTTTTTGCGGCGCTTGCGAAAAAAGACATTGGTATATATATAATTACCACGTCTGAGACAAAGATTTGCTTCTGTGTTGACTCTGCAAGAGCAAAAGATGCAGTAAAAGTTGTTTCTACTGCATTCTCTCTATAGGCCTAAAAAAACAAAGGGGCTGATGATAACTTCATCTGTCCCCTTTTGGTATTCTTAGGTTATATTATTTTATACCTATATCTTTTCGATATTGAGCGCCTTCAAAACTGATAAGCGCTGCCTCTGCGTATGCTTTTTTCCGCGCTTCTGCCATATCAGCTCCAAGCGCGGATATACCGAGCACTCTGCCGCCGTTTGTAACGTATTTCCCATCCTTCGCAGCTGTACCGGCGTGAAAAACAATTGCTTCTTTTACACTGTCAAGGCCATTGATGACAATGCCCTTATTATATTTGCCGGGATATCCGCCCGAAGCCATTACGATGCAGACAGCGCTTTTGTCATCCCATTCTAGTTCTATATCGCAAAGCCTGCCGGCGATTACTGCGTCTATCACACTTAGAAGATCGTTCTTCAAACGTGGCAGCACTACCTGTGCCTCCGGATCACCAAACCGCGCATTATACTCCAATAACTTTGGACCGTCCTTTGTAAGCATAATACCAAAGAAAATAATTCCCCTAAATGGCCTCCCCTCGCTGTTCAGGGCATGCAGTGTTCTTTTAATAATCGTTTCCTCAACTTCTGCTTTAACATCGCCGGTATATTTAGGAGACGGGCAAAATGTACCCATACCCCCCGTGTTCGGCCCTTTGTCGCCGTCAAAGATACGCTTATGATCCTGCGCACTTTCCATGGGCAATATTGTTTTTCCGTCACAAAACGACAAAATAGAAACTTCCGGGCCTTCGATAAACTCTTCAATTATAACGCTGTTTCCGGCATCGCCAAACACTTTTTTAACCATAATATCATTAAGCGCAGCCAGAGCTTCTTCCCCGGTTTCACAAATAATAACTCCTTTGCCAAGAGCAAGCCCGTCCGCTTTTACTACAGTTGGAAGTTTGCAGGTTTCAACATAAAGTACGGCTTTGTTATAATCAGCAAATACCTCATAATCGGCGGTTGGGATATCATATTTTTTCATGAGCCTTTTCGCGTAAACCTTGCTTCCTTCAATTTCGGCTGCACTTGCGGTTGGTCCGAAAGCTCTTATTCCTTCGCTTTGGAGCCTGTCAACCATTCCCATATATAAAGGGTCGTCTGGAGCTACGATAACAAGGTCGAACTTTTCTTTTTTAGCGTATTGCAAGATGCCGTCTATGTCTGTCGCCTTAATATCAACGCATTTCGCAACATCGTTTATGCCGCCGTTACCGGGCGCGCAGTGTATATCAGTAATGTTTTTATTCTGCAAAAGCTTCCATATGATAGCGTGCTCTCTTCCGCCTCCGCCAACAACAAGTATCTTCATTGTCCCTTTTCCCCCTAGTGCTTAAAATGCCTCATTCCTGTAAATACCATCGATATTCCAAGCTCGTCGCAAGCCGCAATAGATTCTTCGTCGCGTACACTTCCGCCCGGCTGTATAATCGCTTTTATTCCATACTTAGCAGCCAGCCGAACACAATCATCAAACGGGAAAAATGCGTCTGATGCGAGCACCGCATCTTTTGCGCCCTCCCCCGCTCTTTCAAGCGCAGCTTCTGCCGCCCAAATTCTTGAAACCTGCCCGGGCCCCAGCCCTAAAGATTTTTTGTTTTTTGCGACAGAAATTCCGTTAGATTTCATATGTTTAACAAGCTTCCAAGCAAACTTTAAATCTTCTGTCTCCTGCTCAGTCGGGACTCGCTTTGTAACAACCTTCAGCTCACCGTCAAACAGTTTTGTGTCAAGCTGCTGAACAAGCAAACCCCCGGAAGGTTTTTTTATATCAACAGCAGTATCTTTAACTTTTGCACTTATGTCCGGCAATAGCAATATGCGCAGGTTCTTTTTGATTTTGAGCACATTTAGCGCATCTTCAGAAAACGAAGGCGCAATAACTATCTCTAAAAATATTTTTACCATTTCATCAGCAGTCTTTTTATCTACCTCTTCGTTAACAGCCACAATACCGCCGAAAATGGATACCGGATCGGCAGAATATGCCTTCATATACGCATCAAAAACGGTATCAGCGCTTCCAACACCGCATGGGTTTGCATGCTTGCTGGCAACGACTGTCGTTTCCTCAAACTCACGAAGGCAGTCAAGTGCCCCATTTGTATCGTTAATATTATTAAATGACATCTCTTTTCCCCATAGCTGCTTCGCGTCGGCCAGCGTCCCCTGCGTTCCAATCGGCTCTCGATAAAACGCAGCGCTTTGATGAGGATTTTCTCCGTAACGCATATCCTGGGCTTTTTCATACGTCAGCGTTAGCTTTTGCGGGAATCCGCCACCGTTGTTTTTTCTCAAATAGCCGGAGATTAATGCGTCATACGCCGCCGTGTGCTCAAAAACTTTAGTGCATAAATCGAACTTTGTTTCCTTAGTAATTCCGCCATTCTTAAGCTCGGCTAAAACTCTATTATAATCCGCAGGGTCTACAATAGAAGCAACATCCTGCCAATTTTTTGCGGCGGCCCGAAGCATAGTCGGCCCGCCTATGTCAATGTTTTCAATTGCATCTTCAAGAGTTACATCCGTTTTTGAGATAGTAGCTTTAAATGGATAAAGATTTACTACAACTATATCGATAACTCCGACATCGAGTTTTTTTATCTGCGCCATATGCTCATCGCTTGAGCGCATAGCAAGTATACCTGCATGTATTTTCGGGTGAAGTGTCTTTACTCTGCCGTCAAGACATTCCGGAAAACCCGTAATATCCGAAACATTAGTTACGCTGATGCCGGCCTTTTCAAGTACACGCTGCGTGCCGCCGGTTGACAAAATCTCAAAACCTTGGGCTGTAAGCCCTGCCGCAAAGTCTGTGATTCCTGCTTTATCGAAAACACTGATGAATGCTCTTTTCATATTTTTATCCTCCAAAAAATTTAAATGCTTTATCGTCCGCGAGTTATTTTTCTTCTGCCTCTTAATAATCGCTTTATTCCCGAAGATTCCTTTTTCTCTTCCTCTATATCAATTCTTTTTCCTAAATAGTTGCTGTCTTTATTGACAAGCCTTTCGAAAATTCCAGAAGTCAAAGACTTGTATGCAGCAAAACTAAATAACAAAGTTACCGTAATGGGTAAAAAAACCGCCAGCCATACGCTAACTGAACTTAGCTGTCTCCAAAAAATAAAATAGCCCAAAACAAAAGAGGCAATAGGCAAAAGCGCTATTATTACAGCAGCCAGCCTTAACGCCTCAATTTTTATCAAATCATTGAATTTTGTATTACTCATTATTTATCATAACTCTTCTGCCCTTGAGCTCCAGCCTTCCTTCGCAAAGTCTCGCAATAGAAGCTGCCAATATTTCATGCTCTACTTTGAGTACTCTTGCGGCAAGCGTTTCGGGAGTATCATCATCCATAACATCTACACTCTTCTGCATGATAATTGGACCTGTATCCATTCCTTTGTCTACAAAATGGACAGTGGCTCCCGTAAGCTTTACACCGTAATCAATAACTGCTTTGTGTACTCTTTTACCATAATATCCTTTCCCGCAAAATGAAGGAATAAGCGACGGGTGTACGTTTATGATTTTATATTTATTCACAACTTCCTTGCCGAGGATTGACATATAGCCTGCTAAAATAATCGCCTGTCCGCCGAAGCTTTTAGTTGCGGCTATAACTTCTAAATCTCTTTGCCTTTGATTGGAGCCTTCCTTTTTAACTATAACAACACTAGCTACACCTGCTTTTTTGGCTCGCACAAGCGCATAAGCATCAGCGTTGCTGGAAATAACTCCGACAACTTTTGCCTGTATTCTACCGTCAGCACAAGCATCCAAAACCGCCTGCAGGTTTGTGCCGCCGCCAGAGACCATAACAACAAGTTTATCTATTCGCAAAGCGTTACACCTTCACCTTCAACAACACTGCCAATGATAAAAGACTCTTCTCCAAGGTCCCTTGCGGCAAAGGCTACATCTTTTGAAATATCTTTGTTTACGGCAAGTACCATTCCGATACCCATATTAAAAGTATTATATGCGTCATGCGTTTTAAGCTTTGTTTCTCTAAGGAGAAGATCGAAAATGGGCGGTATATCCCAGCTGCGAAGTTTAATCTTTGCACCAAGGCCGGACGGCAATATCCTCGGTATGTTTTCTATAAACCCTCCGCCTGTTATGTGCGCTGCGCCTTTAATGTCGA
>Ga0255385_10116_pt2 | contig 11252 bp, 8 predicted proteins | sample ANMaggSeSYBR01G3_FD_182103 | JGI IMG/M metagenome (GOLD analysis project Ga0255385, IMG submission 182103) | Sediment cell enrichment communities from methane seep in Santa Monica Basin, California, United Staets - ANME aggregate JGI... | ecosystem: Environmental > Aquatic > Marine > Cold seeps >...
GCTTCCCTTCATGCGGTAAAATAAGAGTGACAGTTATTCTCGTACCGAAGGAATATATTTTGTTCGAAATTGTTTTTTTAGGAACCAGCGCCTCAGCACCCTCCGTACAGCGGGGATTAACATCCCAGGTGGTTTTACGGGGGGAACACCGCTTTCTAATTGACGCCGGAGAAGGTACCCAGCGCCAGATTTTAAAGTCCGGATTGGGTTTTAAACGCCTGGACCGCATCTTGGTCACCCACGGGCACCTGGATCATATTCTGGGTCTGGGAGGCTTAATTTCCACCTTTGTGCGTTGGGAAACGATGGATAAAATCCTCATCGCGGGGGGAAAATCGGCCCTGGATCGCATCCGTGACCTGCTGTTTGGCGTAGTGCTGAAGGGTAAGTATCCCCCTGTAGAGATCATTTTCCAGGACCTGGAGTCGGGATTGATATTTGAAGAAAACGATTTTACCGTCACTGCTTTCCCGGTTTATCACCGGACTCCAGATTGTTTTGGATTTGTATTTGAGGAGTTTCCCCGCCGTCCATTTCTTCCTGAAAAGGCCAAGGCGTTGAAGATCCCTCCTGGTTCCTGGCGCGGTGAGCTGGTGAATGGAAACGCAGTCACCCTTCCGGATGGACGCAGGATTGATCCGGAAATGGTGTTGGGAGAAGTGCAAGCTGGTACCAAGTTGGTTCATGTTGGCGATGCCGGGCGTACGGATAACCTGGTGGAATTTGCCCGGGGAGCGGATGCCCTGGTGATTGAAGCCACCTATCTAGAAACGGAAAAAGAGCTGGCGGAGCAGTTTGGTCACCTGACAGCCAGCCAGGCTGGAGAGCTGGCGAATGAGGCTGGTGTGGGGACCCTGCTGCTAACCCATATCTCCCGCCGTTATCGGGAAGGCCAGGTGCTGGAGGAAGCCAGCGCGGTATTTCCGGAAGTGTATGTTGCCCGGGATTTTGACCGATTCCAGGTGAAGAGGGGAGAGTGCGTGAAGGTGTGAGCGGGAGACTTTGAGACTGGGGGACTTTGGGATTTGGAGATTGAGTGATGGGTTAGTTTTCAGTAAGTAGTAGATCAACTTCACAGGCATCCTGAGCCTATCCTGCCTGTCCTGAGCGGACACCGAGTTTGTCGAGGTAAGAGCCGAAGGGGTATCGAAGGGTGGTAGTAAGACTTAAGAGTTGGTGAAAAAGACAGTTCCGTTGATTGATTATTCCCCGAAGTTATAGATCACTCATCCTCTTCCCGTCGGATCCAGCGATAAAACGCGGATCGCATGCCCGATTCAAGCAGCCAGATTTCATCTTCCTTTTGCACTACACGGATTAACGCTTCTGCAAAGAAATTTAGAAACAACCAACTCAACAAATCTGCCCGCTTCTGGGTGCCGCTTACCACTGATGCAGGTTCCAATATCTTGCCGTGTTCAAATTTCCCTGCATCTGTTTCTACCGGCAGGACAAACCGGACAATGGCGGTTGTCTCTTCAACAATATATGGACCAGAGGCGAATGGCCTGGAAACGACTTCCGCACGAGAAGCGAGGACATCTGCCCTGTAGCGTCCATTCACCAGGTATATCGAGAAACCGCCGATTGTGCTTTCTATAAAGTCAAATACCATATCCCGGATTTTGTCTTCAGAATAATCAGAGGATAGTTTTAGCCCTGCGCGAATTCCTGGAATACCAATTTCTTGAATTCTCTGTTCGATTGTATCTCGATAAAACAGGTTATCGAGTGCTTCACGCAATCTGTCTTCCCGGGTTAGCGGCATAAAGAATTCATAGATAAGAACGCTTGATGACACCTCTAAAACATAATCTGCAAACAGGCGTTTTTTCTGATCCAGGAGTTCTTTGAAATCATCCAAACGCACCCGGAGAATTTCAGGTTTAGCAAAAAACCGTTCTCCTTCTTGATAAATAAGATCGCTCAGGCGATTGGAAATTCTTTCCTGGGTCTCAGAGATAGACCACCCTGTTTCAGTAGAAAATTGCTCAACTGAAAAAGATTTTTTTTCCTGGGCGTGGGTAATCAAAAAATCAAACGCTTTTTTAATGTTATTAGTTCTTTTTTCCATGAGTAATTGTTCCCTCGTATCTGAAGAGCAGTTTCATTTCAGGTGCGGACCAAGTCCCTATTGCTGTGCTTATTGCATCCCGGATTATTTGGTTTATTACCGGGGCAATACTTTTCATTGGATTACCCAGACTTTACCCTTAAGAAGGCAATTTCTCCAGGGTAAGGTCTTTCCATTTTGTAGGGTCAGTGCTTCGTTTCAGCGCTGCCGCTTGATTAATATCGATATTGTCGCTCTTGGACTCGCCAAATGAAAACACTTTTCTACTGCCGGTACTCTTAACTTCGATTTTTATTGAACCCGTAAGGTTAGTAAGGGCAACAATTGGATTAGAGCTTTTCCGGTGATAACGCAGCATCGTGGTGCATCCAATCAAATCGGGTAATTCATCTTTTCCATTGGGATCAGATGAAACAATAACAACCCTGGGGTTTAATCGGGCTATTCTCTCAAATTGGGTGCCATTCGCGCTCCCGTGATGAGCAGATCTCAATACCGTGCAGGGATCTTCCAGCATTTTCTCTCTATCGAAATGAGCCCAGTTCTCCATTTGTGCATCTCCAGCAATTATCATTCTGAATTTTCCCCAAACCAATCGGGCAACAATGGAGTAATGGTTTACTTCAAGCTTTCCAGATTGGTAGAGATCTTCAATAAACTGGTTTGATGGCCCCAATAATTCAAGTCCAAAAGTTTTGGGATCCAAAAAGGGCGAAGCATCAGGGTTCATTTGTTTATAGCCGGACAGAAAATTCATTGGAATGTTATCTTCAGCCGCGGTATTTATAATCCCTACATAACCAGGAACCCTTTGTTCGTACCGACGCAAAGAGCTAAATGTGACTTCCTTGGCTCCATATTTCTTTATTAATCGATTCACGCCGCTGTAATGATCATTATGAGGATGTGAAACAACCAGGTGATCAATTTTCTGATCCTCTTCGAAACCTATCTGGTCGAGAAGATTTTCTATTTTTTTCGCTCTAATTGCGTCGATGATAATCAAATGATTTTTCGGGGTGATAATTATTGTCGTATCACCCTGCCCAACATTCAAGCAGTAAATGATTAATTTTCCTTGCGAATTTAGCGGCATATTAAATTCTCCTGGTGCTTATATGTCCTTTGGTTCAAGATTTCCTGACAATCTTTGGAAAGCTTTTCCTGGATCCTCTCTTCCTGTACTCTTGGGTTCTTCCAATAATTTTCCCAATACCGGTTCTTGCTTTACTTCTTCCAACTCAATGTCTTTTTCAGAGAGTTTTTCAACTAATTCCTGGATATTGTTGTCATCTTTTTCCGCAACGTACTTTTGAAGTTTTTTAAGATCGACAAAATCGACCTCAGCAAACATTCCAGCTTTACTTAGCTCCAGATATGCTTCGCGAAGCGCATCAAGATCATAAGGTATAGAAATGCCGAATTCATCAAAACCATCCTGGCTAAATTCGGTTTCGATTCCAGTCGGATAATATTCTTTCAATTCAGATTCAGTTTCCGCATTTCCTCCCGAAACAAGGGCGAAATTACCCGGTGGAATCCAACAAAGCAGGTAATCGGGCTTACTGTCCTTTTGGGGATAGATAACAATTCGGTCCGGCTGCTTTAACATCTTTCCTCCTTTCTTTGTTGGAAAAATATACTTTCCAGGTGTCTTTCTTGGGCATTGTTGAACTCGAACCTTAACCTGCGGGTTAGGGTATAAAATCCAATGATCTCTAAGTTCAAAGACTTTTCGCTTCTAAATCTTCTCCTTGCTGCCGGTAAAACTGTTCCAGAGCATTCCCCCCAGCTCCATACCGGATTGGTATTCTTCTCCCTTTAAAAACAACTTTTCTATTTTTAATGAAAGCAGATCTTTGGGATCAAGCAGCAGAGGATCCTGGTTCAAAATTACCATATCTGCTATTTTCCCTTCTTCCAGGCTCCCTCGTTCTTTTTCATCAAAACCAGTCCAGGCTATTTCGTAGGTATACATTTTTAGAGCATCTACAATCGAAACCGATTGATCTGGGTCATAAGGATGATTACAAGCTCCATAGATTCCCTCAATTGGGTCAGGATGAGTCACTGGAGCATCTGATCCACCGCTGAGATGTATTCCTGCTTCTAAAATTGATTTCAGCGGAGAACTTGTTTTGACCCGTGATCCGAGGATTTCATTTAAGTATTCTATGGGCTCCAGGGGGCTGATTAAAAATCCGGGTTGAACCGTAATTCCAATTCCTAACTTGGCGATTTTTTTCAAATCATCGGGAGGAATCAGGCAAGCATGAATTAGTGTGTGCCGATGATCTTCCCGGGGATAATCCAGCAAGGCGGCTTCAAGCGCCTTGACTGCCCGGGAAACAGCCGCGTCCCCGATAACATGCATTTCAATCTGTAAGCCAGCCCGGTTCGCTTTTTTGGTAAATTCAAACACCTCTTCTTCAGTTTGGAAAAGAATGCCTTTATTATTCGGGTCATTACTATAAGGTTCATGTAACGCTGCATCACAGGCAGCGAAGCATCCATCAAGAGCTGTGGCAAAACATCCACCAATGCGGGGAAGTTTACGCTTGAGGGCTTTTTCCACTTCCATGGTTTGAAAGAACAGTCGGGTTTGAAACTGATTTTTCTTGCTTCGGGCTCTGGCAATTAAACTAACAAGTGTGATGTCTAGATCGTTGGGAAATCCGATTCCTTCTGTTACGTGGATTAATCCAATCCCTTTTTCAGCCAGGAGGTCATAAGCTCCTAGAATGCTTTTTACGAGATCCAGGGGAGGGACCATAGAGGTCGCGAAATCAACCCCTGCAAAATAGGCCTCATTAAACATGTGGCCTTTTTCCTCCTGAAAACCTGGAAGATTTTTGACCTCGTCGGGAAACTTTTCCAACATTTTGGTATTAAAAACACCTGAGTGCCCATCATAACAGAAAATAACCAATGGAATATCAGGACAGGCTTCATCCAGTTCTGCCCGGGTGATCAACCGTTTTTCCTTTACACTGTGTTTAGACACCCCGTAGGCGATAACCGTTTTTAATTTATCCTTCTGGGAGAGGTAATCATGAATAATCTCTTTGATTCCTTGAATATCTCTTGCTTCCCGGACATCAAAATAGGAGACTGCGAACAAGGCCCAGCTGGAGAAGTGCAGGTGCCCATCCCCAAAAGACGGCAATAATACACGATCCCCTAATTCTGTTACTGAACTATGTGTTTCATATTCTGGAGGTAAGGAATCTCCTAAATAGATAATTCGTCCTTGCTCTTCAACAAGGTAATTATAAATATTATTATCGGCATCTAATGAAATTATTTTTCCATGATAGATATGCATCGATTTACTGACTCCTTTTTGGATAACCAAAAACCAAAGGATAAAACCAAGAGGGGAGGGTGCTCAGAACCATGAGTACAGGTAGAAGATTCTCTACAGGTGGATAATCAGCTGATCAGCCCTGTCCAAAGGAATTAGCATCACTATTCTTCTGGTTTGGCTTCTCAGGGAACAGCGCCTAATCTGAGTATAGCATAGGGAAAGAGAGTTGAACGTTGGCAGGTTGGAACGATAAATTTTCAACTTATGAATTTTCAATCGTTTGAATGTGTGCAGGGGATGCCAGGCGCGTTGATAGAGGGAAATGATTGGGTATGTGATAAGTGATCAGTATTTAGTAGTTAGTTTAGAAAAATAAGGCAGCAGATTCGCTTGTTTTACATCCTGATTTTATCCTGCTTGTCCTGCGACCAAAGGAAGGAATCGAAGAGCGCTTTATCGAAAGGGAGCCTTGAGTTAGACACGTCCTGGGACTTATGAGATTCTTTGCCTAAACGCAGAAGAGGCGAAGAATCTCATACGGTCACAAACCCGAAGGTTATGAACCAGTTAATCCTTTTTCCTTTTTCTGTTTACGCTTTTCTTTAATGGTTAGTTTTGCTTTCTTTTTTGTTTCTCGTTTGCCCTTATCTCTTTTTCCTTTGTCACCCATATTTACCCATCCTTATTGAACAATAGGCGTTTGTGGTTCACTTTTAATCATAACATACCCGTTGGGAAATTCGGAGCAGGTCTCCCTTGAAGCAAATAGATGGTCAATAGTTTTGAACTGAGTGTTCATCATTAAACAGAAAACATTCAGGACTGCAAGCGCACGGCAGGCGATTTTCTTCATCATGGTCGTTTATTTAAGTACTGCGCTTATTTCTGAGGCAGCATTATGGGGATTTCCCCTTCGTTTCATTGCGAAGTATCCCAAAAGAGGGTTTTCCCGGTTTCGGCAATGGGGAAAATCAGTTAGAATAGAGCCATCCATTCACCTGCAGAAGGAGATCTCATGTCAAATCAAAGCCTTGCCGAACAAGTAAAAAGTGATATTCAAAGCCTGCAATCTTCTTCGCGGGATTTGCAAACTTCGGTGCGGTTGACGGACATCCGGGATGGCCTGGAGGATTTGGGTACATCTGTCAACGGGATGGATCGGCGGATTGAATCCCTGCGTGAACGGGGGTACGCTTTCGAGAAAGAGCTGGAAGAGACGGCGGCAGATTTTGAAAAAGAATGGGCCGGGATCGTGCCCAACCTAGAAGCGCAAATTGAAAAAGAAGCGAGCGTCATGGAGCGATCCTTACGTCCTTTGGAGGCGCAGATCGCGGGATTGGCGGGAGAAAGCGGGGCGCCGGCAGCCCTGCAGCCGCGCCTGAGCAAGCTCAAGGCGCAGGTGGAATCTCTGGAAGGCCGCGTCGAGGCAGCGGAGCGAAGCATCCGCGGCGGATACGATCAATTTAGCAGCGACGTTCAAAAAGTAAAGAACCATCTCACAAAATTGGAATGGATGCTGACTGAACTCAGCGAGGCGAGCTTTGAGCTGCTGGCAACTGAATCAGGGATCATGGCGGTTAAGGCGGTTTGGGCGAAGGGTGGAAAGCAGACCAAAAATGACCCTGAGGGAGTGCTGTATCTGACTGACCAGCGAATCCTTTTTGAGCAGAAGGAAAAGGTGACGACGAAGAAGGTGCTTTTTGTGGCAACGGAGAAAAAGTTAGTGCAGGACTTGCTCTGGGAAGCCCCCCTGGCACTGATCGAGGAAACAAAGGCCCGCAAAGATGGTTTTTTGAATAAAGATGATTATATCGAGGTGCGCTTTGGCAGCGGCGCGCCCTTTGACCTCTTGCATATACATATCTGGCAAAGCGGCGACGAATGGAAAGCTCTGCTTAAACGTGCCAAAGGGAAGGAATTTGACGGGACAAGAGCCATTGCCATTGATGAGGCTACTGCCAAAAAAGTCAAGGATGCGCCAACGAAATGCCCATCCTGCGGCGGAGCGATCAATCAGGTTGTGCTGCGCGGGATGGAGAGTATTACTTGTGAGTTTTGTGGGGACGTGATTCGTTTGTAAGTATCAGCGAAGTCACACGAATTCCGTCTTGTCTGATTTTCTTCATCCTGAATATACCCTTGCTCAATAACCGCCGTATATGTTGTTGATTGTAACCACTAGATTCTGACCCAGAGCTACCTGTTATAAATTTACCAATAATATCTAGTTCAGCCAATTAACAATGTCTGGAGGTTTATCACTTTCACTTCTCCGTTTGAGATTTCCTTTACTTTCTCAGTAATTCTTGGCAGTTTCTGCCAGGAATTTAATCGGTGTGGGCACATAGTTCATTTCCAACGTGTCAGGTTAAACAAGATAAATGAATATTCAGATGTAACATTATTGCCTGATCTGTCGTTTATTAATTAAGGGACATTATGACTCAACCAAGCAACCCAGATGTACGGCTTGTGCAAAAAGCTGCTAAGGGCGATCGCAAAGCATTTACCACTTTGTTTTACCGGTATTTTCAATCTGTTTATAACTATGCCCTGACGCTTTGCCGTGATCCAGCCATGGCAGAGGACTTAACTCAGGAGGCTTTTATTCGGGCACATACCAATTTGGACCGCTTTGGCTCCCCCTGGAATTTCCGCACCTGGATCTTCAGATTGGCACACAATTATTTTATTGATCTCATCAGAAAGGAACGTGAGGTTGACTCGCTCGAGGAAGGCGAACACGTGATATCAGCTAATCCAAGCCCTGAAAAAGAAACCCTGCTGAGAGAAACAGCAGACCGTGTAAAAAACACGCTGGACCAGCTGAGTGTGCCGCACCGGGAAATCCTCGTTCTTCGTGAATTGAATGGGTTCAGCTATACCGAGATAGGCGAGATATTAAACATCACGATCTCAAACGTCAAGGTGCTGCTTCACCGGGCACGGGCAGCTTTCAAGGAGATTTACGGTATCCAGCTGCTGTTGGAAGATCCTGCTGGAGAATGTGAAGAAGTTGCCGGACTGCTGCATGCATTACATGATGAAGAAGACCTTTTTGACCAGGAACGTCTTGTCAAAGAACACCTCAAGGAATGTGAGGCTTGTCAACAACGCAAGCAATGGCTGGTTAGCCAATCCCTTCTTTTTGGCGCCTTTATCCCAGTTGTGCCACCGGACGCACTTGCCAAACGTATTCTCCAACGGACCAGTGGAATGCAGGGGTGGCGTCCTGACCAAAGCTCGGGGCGTAAGATTCGGCGTGTAATGGGGTACGGCGGTTCCGCAGCTGTGCTGGGAGTGACCGCGTGGCTTGTATTTAATTTGATATTCAATACCAGAAGTATATTGCCCAATTTTCCCCAACCCGGAGAAGGGGAGAACACACCTGTCGTAATGGCGCAAACCTCGTCCACCGAAACGGTCACCAGCCCACCGCCCCCTCCACCTCCACCATTACCACCACAACCACCAACACCTACACCTATACCAACACCTTCATCAGAAGCGGAATTCTCATCTTTACCACGCTGCATTATCTTTGAGGAACTGGATATCTCAGTAATTCTGCTCCCTCTCCCGGAAGAGACCATGACCCTGCCGATATATTTAAAAATTGGTGGTGGAGTCCCTTGTCTTGGGGTAGAATCCCCGGACATACCTGAACCCTGCGAGTACAGCGCCTTGCTTGGAAATATCGAAGCATATTCCTGTGGGTTGCAGGGATTTGATGATCGCCTTTACTGCATGTTTACAGTTGCTCCTGATATGCCGGGATCAGCTGCTGATTTCTTTCTCTACCTGAATGAGTGTGAAGACCCGGTCTTCGCCCAGCTCAATCTAACCATTCCTGAACTGCAGCCTTCAGAGGAAAAATGTACAGCGGATCTAGACAAGGAAGCTTGCGAGGCAGCCGGAGGCACGATGAGCACAGGTGCGACCACGGCCCTCTACTGCATCTGCCCTTGAGCCTGGTCTGACTAGATGATTTTTAAGTGGACGTTGGTGGACATCTGAGAGAAGGGGATGATCCAGTATGCTATCGCAATCCCGCGACACCAACACAAGATTGTTGGAGATCTCGAACCAACGACCTTTCCGATGTCAACGCAACGCTCTGCCTGGATAGCTGTTCTCCTTATTTAGTTTCCTGATCATATGTCCATCTCCTACGGGGGGCCCAGGCGGGTAAGGTCAGAACCGGCGAACCAGACGGCTCCATCGAGACCAGTTACCAGGGTGTTGACTTTATTCCCCCGCAGCCCATCGGCTGCTGTATAGGATTCCCAGACATGACCATCGTAGCGGAATGCTCCTTGATTTGTGGCCAGCCAGATACTGCCGTCCAGGCCAAAGACCAGGTCATACATCGAGGCTTCCGGGGCCGGGTTTTCTATTCCGACCGGTTCCATCTTTCCATTATCAAGGGCATACAGCTCTCCGTCGCGCAGCAGGAGCCATAGTTTGCCGTTCGGATGGCGCATGATAGCTGCGGCGGAAGTATTCAGTTCTTGACTCTCCCAGCCTTGATCGTCCTGCCAGGATAGATAGTACTTTCCTTCGGAGCGCGTGATAAGGTAGACCGTCCCGGTTTGATCCCGGGCGATGTTAATTATCGAACCAATATCAGATTCCTCGTCTGGAGGATAAGAAGTCCAGTCTGTACCATCAAAGGAAACGAAACCATCGCTGTCATATCCCAACCAGAGCATACCATCGGCGTCAACATACAAATCGCTGATATGACTGGTTGGTAAAGCTTCTATCTCTTGGCTGTTGAAGCTTTCCCAGCTGCTTCCATCCCAGCGGGAGATATAGGGATAATGGGCAACCCAGATTACTCCCTCAGGACCTTGTGCCATATCGTAAACAACACCCGCGGGCAGGTCGGGCCTGGACCAGGTTTCGCCATCGAAGCTCTGCAGTCCGCGGTTGGATACTAACCAGAGCGTTCCGTTGGTATCCACTACCAGCCTGGTGATGTTGTTGCCGATCAGCTCTGATTCGGCCAGCAGGGGCTGGGTTTGATCCCCTGTAAATTTGTAGATCCCATCATCGAAGGCCAGGTAGATCTGACCGGTTCGGGAGATTTCAAGGTCATTAATGGCAGAGGCAGAAGTCATGCCTTTGATGGGTATCAGATCCATAGTACCGCCGGCCAGGTGCACCAGCCCTTCTTTGTAGATCATCCAGAGATCATTGTTGATACCAGCGTACATCTCAGAGATTTTGTCCACTGGCATCTCGCCGTGAAAAGGCAGATTCCAATGCCAGCCTTTAACTAAGACTGGATCGCTTCCACTCTCGAAATCAATGTGCAAGTGGATGCCATATTTGTACTCGCTCAGTCCATCCGGCCTCGAGAATCCCCCTTCCTGGAGCAGCCAGGCCTTCCCAGTAGAGGAGAGCATGAAATCCTTGGGCGGGATCTTGGCCCGCTGCCAATAGGTGCCGTCAAACCACAGCATGCCTTCTCCCCCATAGGCGAACCAGACCGTTCCATTCGGTGCGGTATAGGCGCCCTGAGGTGAGTCGTAATCAAAACCGACTCCCTCGATGGTAAAGACTATCCAATCCTGGTTATGATATACCGAGGGGCCATCCACGCCCTGCATCCAGGGATCGCCATCCTGATCGACTGTGAGATATTCGCAGATGCCCTCCACCATGCCCCCTTCTACATCCAAGGGTAACCACTCCTCGCCATCAAAACGTGAGAGACTCTCTTCTGTGCAGACCCAAAGGGTTCCGTCTGGTCCCAGTGCGGTGGCGTCCAGCCGGAAGCCCTCGATCTCCCCCTCTTTGATGTGAGAGATCCAATCCGGGTCATCGAATTGGTACAGCCCTTGATCCAGGAAATACAACCAGACT
>Ga0255385_10119_pt2 | contig 11214 bp, 12 predicted proteins | sample ANMaggSeSYBR01G3_FD_182103 | JGI IMG/M metagenome (GOLD analysis project Ga0255385, IMG submission 182103) | Sediment cell enrichment communities from methane seep in Santa Monica Basin, California, United Staets - ANME aggregate JGI... | ecosystem: Environmental > Aquatic > Marine > Cold seeps >...
CGAAAATAAAAGGATTTTCACTTGAAGAAATTAACAAAAAAACTGACATAGTTGTCTCAGTTGGGGGAGATGGGACAATAATAAGAGCTTTAGGCACAGTGGAAAAACCAATTTTTGCCATAAATTCAGGCGGCATGGGCTTCCTTGCAGAGGTGGAATCCAAGTATGCAATAGGTGGCCTAAAACAAGTGATAGATGGGAGATACAACATCGAAGAAAGATCCAAGCTAAAAATAATGTTAGACGGGAAACGACTTCCAGATGCGGCAAATGAGGTTACAGTCCAAACAGATAAAATTGCAAAGATCATGTATTTGCAACTCTTTGTGGATAATGAATTACTCGAAACATTAGGAGCAGATGGTGTAATCATAGCTACACCAACAGGATCTACAAGTTATGCATTAAGCGTTGGTGGACCTCTTATGGACCCTTCAGTTAATGCCATGATAATAGCCCCTCTTGCCCCGTTTAGACTGTCTGCTCGCCCCTGGATTATTCCCCTAAATAAGAAAATAAATGTCAAACTACTGCCAAAAAGTAAAGAGACTAAACTTGTAATTGACGGGCACTACGCAGAAAATGTGACCACGGAAAGCGACATCGTTGTTACAGGTTCTGAGAAAAAATCAAGATTTGTCAGATTTGGAGAATCATTTTATCAAATGGTTAGATTGAAACTGGTGCGATAAAAACCATGATCCTTTTTAAAAAGAAGAAAAATAAAGTTGAACCTGTTCAGAAAAAATGGAAGATTGCACGTAACTGTCTTGATCTGATTTTGGAATGTGCTAAATCAGAATATCCTAACGAATTTGGAGGTTTTTTGCGGGTTGATGATGATGAAAAAGACACTATAACTGAGATAGTGATTTTACCTGGAACAATTTCAGGGGATTCTCATGCAATATTTAGGATGAATATGCTTCCGATAGATTTTGCAATTGTTGGGACAGTTCATAGTCACCCATCTTATTCTGCCCACTGTCCCACTTTTGATTCTACGCCATCGGCACCAACAACAATATCGGCCTCAATCTCAAATTCCTCATCAAATTGCTTGACTTTCACGCCTTTTATCTGTTCATTGTCCATGAGTAGTTCTGTTGCTTCGGTTTTCATCATTATTTTTGCACCTGCCTTTGCAGCCTGACGAGCAAGCTCCTGATCGAAAATATCCCTATAAACAACATAGCCTGTTTCGTTTCCTGCCATCTCTTTGGAAAGTGTTACCATTGATCCATCAGGTGCATATATCTTAGCCCCATCCATTTTACTTGCGATCCATTTCTTGCCCTCTAGCATTCCCCAGTTATCAATTTTCTGACTGATTCCCTCGCCACATAATACAGGCACTCCAACCTCTGCTCGTCTTTCTAATATGAGGACTTTCGCTCCTGTTTCAGCTGCAAATCTGGCTGTGACACTTCCAGCAGGTCCACTGCCAACTACGACAACATCATACTTCATAATCTAATACACCTCACCGCTAATTGCTCCAACAGGGCATGTTTGTATACAGATAGCACAACTTATGCATTTGTCTACCATTACAAAAGCTCTGCCTCCACACATCGATATCGCATCTTGCGGACAGACAGATATGCATCCACCGCAAGCCAAACACTTTTCTCCATCCACTTTTGCCTTAGGCTTTCCCATATGATTCACCTCTCGTAACACCCGATGCTATTAAATGAGCCACACGTATCGGCTCAGGTATGACACCTCGTATTGTTGAAAGCTTTATTATTTCTTTTGTCTCGGCAAGTGAAATACCAGCACATTTCACGTAGATGGGGTTATGGCTGGTTTCTATCTTATGAAGTTCTCCTTTTTTCATTAGATTTAATCGATCTTTCCAATCTTCAAAATTCTTCCTTAGTGCCTTTTCTATTTTTTCAAAATCAGGATTATCTCTTGTAACTGTTATAATAGGTAGATTTGTAGCAGAACACAATTCTTGGATATTAACTATGTTAAAACCGCCAAGCGCAATTCCATCGAGCATCACCGCTCTCAACTGTTTTTTATGGCGAGTGTTCTCTATCATTTCCTTACATATGTTGGTTGCATCAGTTCCATCTACGGATACTTGACTACTTAAAACACATTCTATATAACTTCCACCACGCATAATGATGCCTATTACTGTTGCATACTTCTCAGTGAATGTAAATGGGGAGTCATCGATGCCTAATAACCGGATTTGCTGTTTCATCCAAAAGAACAAAACTTAGAGATGCACTAATAATGTTTCGATAATGTAAAATTGCCCTATATGCATTAATGGAAAACAATTTTTCTCGTAAGAATGTGCAAGATATAAGAAACGTTTGTAAAGATTTTTCGGACTCTATTTTTTACTTCTTTTTTACTGTTACCTTTGCCGTAATCTTCCCTTCTCTTGCAAGCCATCCAAGTGCAGAGTAGCAATCATCCTTATTGATTTTTGATAGGCGCGCAATAGCAGAAACGTCAATTTCGTTTCTACCAATAACGCTCCACACTTTGCCCGCATCTGCCCCGATTTTATCAGTTAAATTTGTTTCACCAATTCGATATGTTCTCTTATCTCTGTAAATTTTATTTTCTCTTGCAAGCCAGCCGATTGCTCCATAAAATTCGTCATTTCTCATATTCGTCTTTTTAATTAATTTTGTTTGCACTTGGGGGCCTTCTTCTTTAAGTGTTGCCCACACTTTACCCGCGTTATTTCCAAACGATTTTATTATTTCATTCATCTCATCCACCCTCATTAGCGAATGAATATGGTAATAGACACAATATTAAAAATATTTTGGTGTTTTCAGTCAGAAAAAGATCAAAATTAATATCTTTTTTCCTCATTTTTTGATTTGTTTTGATTCATTCTTTAAAAATGAAAAAACCCCTTCATTTTCCGATATATTTAAAAAGAATAGTTGTTTCCCAGGGCCAGAGGTAATCAATCATGAAACTTTGGAAAAATAGTATAATATTTGTAAGCGTAGCTGCGATGTTGCTGTCAAGTATGGCCGTTTCAGCTGATGAAACGAAAAGCGATCCAACTGGAGATGTTTGGCACTGGAATTATACGGGTAGTATATATAGCTGGGATGCAAATGTTGGAAACAGGCCAAATATTGATGTTACAGAACTTTCATATACAGTCAGTGGAACACAAATAACCTTAACTTTGAAAGTAGCAGGAACAATCGCTAATTCAGAATTGATACACTATTATGTATATCTCAATACAAGCGACTCTACTTATATGTTGTCGTGGGGAAACGGCGAGGGTTTTGGATTTGGAATGAGTTCAGAAGAAGGTTCACAACAAATGGATTTTGAACCTGAGATAACTGCAATTGGAAATACCATTTCAGCCACCTTTGATGTTGTTGGAACATTTTCAACAGGTGTCGAAGTTTATGGGTTTGCACAAGAATTCACCATAGTTGGCGATATGACTACTGAATTTTGGCAGGATTGGGTACCAAACGAAGACGATCCATTTGGTGGACAAGATTCAGGTGATAGTGGCGATAGTGGCGATAGTGGTGACAGCGGTAATTCAGGTGATAGCAATTCTCCACCACCAACAGGAACGCCTGGTTTCGAGACAATAGCAGTCATCGGAGCAATAGCTGTAGCACTAATAATATTAAGAAAAAAGAAGTAAAATTACTTTCCAATTCTCTCTTTTTTTATCATTTTTTCAATGATTTATACTCCATCCAACACATTTAAAAATAATAATTGTTTCCAGTTGCTTGAGGTATTTAACCATGAAACTTTGGAAAAGTAGTATATTGATTATAGGTATAAGTGCACTGTTACTGTCATCAATGGCCGTTTCAGCAGAGACAGATGCATCTGGAGACGTTTTTCATTGGAAAGGAACTGATTGGCATAATTGGACGTGGGATGTTGACGATAGACCCAATATAGATATAATAGACATATCTTATTTAACTGAGGACAGGCTAACAATCTCGATAAGCGTTGCTGGTAGTTTTAACACAGGACTGTCCTTGTATCATCTGGAGTTCAATTCATCAGATGCATATTACCGTGTATCATATAATCCAGAATCTGGAGTAGATCCAATAGTTATTGCTCTTCCAACAGCGTTTACTCCTGAAGATTTAGCCACATGGGAACCGCCTGCCTCTGAAACCTCAATTCATGAAGGAACTCTAACAGCAACTATTGATTGGATCACTGAGGATCACGCTATGACCGGTTTTTATGGATGGGCTCAAGAATGGGATACAGAAGACGAAAAGGCATTAGAGGCTTGGTTTGATTATGCTCCTAATGATCGTTCTCCATATGGTTCATATGATGATTACTATGGAAACGGCGGTAGTGGAACAACGCCCCCATCAGGAACACCTGGTTTTGAAGCCATAACAGTCATTGTAGCATTAGGCGTTGCATTTATCATCTTGAGGAGAAGAAAATAAACCTCCTCTCCTTCTTTTTTTCTGTAAAATAAGTTACAGCAACGGCAACATACCTGTTACTTGATCAATAATATTATTTGGTGCCGGCCCTAAACCCAACACTGTTTTTGTGCCCGCAGATATTTCTGTATGCCCCGCATCCTCGATAATAATCGTTGCAATTTCAAGGCGTTCAGCTTTTTCTTTTAATGGAAAAAAATCATCTAAACAATCAACCTTTATAACAGCTTTTTTCCCACCATCATCCATCCATTTCTTGAACCATTTTGGTTTAGTTTTCTTGGTATTTAATGCACATGCAACAGCCGCGTGGGCAACCTGGGCAGCAAGTTTACCTGGAGAAAGATTTAAATCCGTACGAGTAACAATAACCATCTTATATTCAAAATCCATCTTATTCCCCTTTACTGAGGTCGACGTCATCAAATGATTTTCGACGCCAATTCTCCCCCATCTCTTCAGCCTTGCTTTGATCCACCAGCCCTTTTACCAGCAGTGTTTTCTCTTCTTCCTCGACGTGCTTAAGGGGAACACCAAGATATTTACTTCCTGCTTTTATGATGATAATATCATCATCTATTGCTACACTTTCTCCAATTTGTTTTCCAAAACCATCCAAGACAAAGCGACATAGTAAATTATCCCCATCGAACTCTTCATCCACCGCCTCATTTTTTTTCTTACGTTTTTTTATAGAGAAAAAGAATATCCCTCCCGTACTTTCTGACACAGTCATTACTAATAAAACCCCTCGAAACTTGTTGACTTCACAGCCACAGTATCTGCGATTCTGTTATAAATCTTTGGAGATATTCAGGTAAGTAGCATGCAAAGATATTATGATGTGGCCGTAATTGGTGGAGGACCCATTGGAGGGTATGTAGCAGGAGAAATAGCATCAAATGGGTTTGAGGTAGCGATATTCGAACAGAATAAGCAGATAGGTGAACCTCTCAAATGTGCAGGATTAGTCACTTCAAGAGTTTTTGACTTTCTTGACATCTCAAAAAATCTCGTTGTGCAAAACAAAATCAAAGGAGCACACATTCATTCTCCCTCGGGGCATAAATTAACCATTGGTGGAGATAGAGTACATGCTCTTGTCATAGATCGTCCGGTATTTGACCGGGAAATCATAAAAAGTTCAATTGGGAAAGGTGCCGAAATTTTTTTAGAAAATAAGGTAGTATCAGCCCAAATACGTGAAGGGCAAATTGAACTAAAAACATCACAAAATAACGATGCCAAATGTAAGCTTTTAATTGGTGCAGATGGGCCATATTCAAAAACCCGGGACCGGTTTGCACTGTCTCAACCAACAGAAATTCTGAGGGGCATAGGAGCAGAAATAGCAGATACTGAACTGGATCCCGATTTTGTGGAAATCTTCGTTGGAGAAAACATAGCACCAGGTTTTTTCGCCTGGATTATACCAACCAATGAACATGGGACAGAAGCAAGAACTGGGTTGTGTATAGGTCCAGAGTCCACGAAATCACCTTCTCATTACTTTTCAAATCTTTTTAAAAATAAGCATTCCTCCTCTTATCTAGAAAATGTAAAGATAATCAAGAAAATAGGGGGTAGTATTCCACTTGGCGTCCTGAAAAAGACACACACTTCGAATGTGATGCTTGTTGGTGATGCTGCTGCACAGGTAAAACCAACCTCTGGAGGTGGCATATATGCAGGATTGCTTTGTGGCAGTTACTGTTCATCTGTGGCCATAGAGGCATTACAAAAAAATAACTTTACTCCGCAAGTTCTAAAAAAATATCATAAGTTATGGTCAACGGATATTGGAAGGGAGCTGTATCTTGGAATGAAATTCAGGAAGCTTTTTAAGAATTTAACCGACCGACAAATGGATAAATATATAGAAAAATTTCAAAAACAAAAAATTACCGAAATCATATCAAAGCATGGAGATATAGATTACCCTTCAAAACTGGTGAAACCTCTGCTGAAACAAACCCCCTCTCTCATAAGATTACTGCCAAGTATAATCAAGAAATAAACGGCATATGTGTTTCTATCTTTTGGATGATGGGGGTGGGGGCACATAGTAATCTTGGCCGTTGTAGCCGTCAAACTCCCCACCATCTTCATCAGCGATCATACCCCTCTTTCTCCTCCTTTTCTTCCTAATAATATAGATGACCACGACCAAGATAATTGTTATTATCAAACTTATTATGCATGGCATAAAAAGCCCCACAATAAAAAGAGCAGATGGGGTAATCTTGCACGAAACAGTGTCCATGAGGCCAAACTCTGAAGTGTCGAATGTAATCTCAATATATTCTCTTCCATCCTCTGTCTTTTTTACCACTGCTTTTTTTAGGGTGTCGTTCACTACCACAGTTGTACCATGTGGAAAAATCATTTTATATGTAACATTTTGACTTTGAATTCCAGTAAAGTTAAAACTTTGATAGGATATCTCAAATTTTGGAGGCAAAAAAGAGATGTCAAATGAGACGGGATAGGAATTGTGGGCATATGAGACAACTTCAACAGGCATATGCGCATCCATATTTGCGATATCCCCATCCCAATCTAAAGATTTGTCAAAAGCATCTCTGTCAACAGATCCATCAATTTCTGGCAACTTCAATATATTTATTAATCTACTTTCAAAAAGTTGTTTTTCGCCATTTAAAAAAATAGCCGTGTCGTCTTCACCAAACACTTTTTCTTCTACGCATAATCTAAAAGCATCCGCGTTCAAATAATCTAGAGATATTTTTTCTGGCAGACTAAATTCATCCGGTACGGCTGTCACACCATACTTTCGAGTTTCCTGCAAGAACAAGCCAAGATTCATCTCAGTCCCGCCGGTAAAAAAACTAAGTAAGTTCAGATCTGTGCTGCTTACTTCGATTTCCACAAGAGTATCTATCTTCTCATTGGAATAACTAGTAGCAATATCTGATTCAAACTTACCGGAAATGGAATTACTCTGATTCCAGTTATATACGGTTTCCCCATCTAGATATAGGTTGTTTGGTAGATACAGTGTACCATTAAACTGGTAGCCAATGTTGTCAAGATTGCCACCAAAATTAATATCATTGGCAGAGATGTTTGCCTGTGCACCAGCATTCGCAAGTCCAAACAATGCCCTGCTGGAAATATTGCATATCTGCAAGTTTACATCACTATCTGTACTTGTTGCTCTTATGGGTGGGTTACTATCCATATTTGTCGTTTCGTAAGGTGTCAAGCAATTCGTAGTGGTGTTATTAACCCATCCAAATGTTGTGTCAAGCGTTTGATTGAACGAGGAGTTTTCAATTTTTAATATTGCTTTTTCTTCGATAGTTTTTATTGTTTTGTTATAGAGGTCTTCCCAGGAACTAAGACCATTATCTACAAACAACCTAAAACCGTCCGAAGGTATGACTTCTAGATCCGTAATGAAATCTGGTACGATGTCATAATCTCCAATATCTATGCTCTTGGCCAAAATATTTGTTGTTAAAATTGTTTGTTTTCCGTCTCTACTATCCAAAATAAATTCTAGTTGCACGTCTTCTGTTTCTAATCTGGGTGTTGTGGGATTTTCCAGTTTTATCGATATCTCTGCTAATTTACTGGGGTGTTCACCATCTCCATTTTTTACTTTCCACTGTATTCTATTGTTTTCCACAGATCCTGTCGTTCGTTTGTATCCTATGGGTTCAGGTAGTATAATTGTATATGTATTGTTCCATCCTTGTTCTGTTTGAAGATTAAAAGTGTAGTTTACTATTGCACCCATATCCAGCACGCCGTTTATGAAACTTTCAGAATTGGCCGATTCATTTAAGTTAAAGAAAGAGGAGGTTAGTTCCACATTAAAATCTTCATTAAATTTGTCTCCATCAAATGTAGGCATTGTGAAGTTCAAAATATTGGCATTTGCAAAAATTTCTTCTAATTGCTCTTCTAACATCAGATAAAGTTTAAGTCTGAAAGCACCTAGCTCTTGCTCAGATGCACTTTTAATGCCTGCAGCGTCATATGTTTTATCCGTAGTCAATTGGTAGACATCCATAACAATGTCAACATTTAGATTTGTTCCAGTTATAAATTCAATATCGATACTTGCATTCACCTTGTTTTCTATTTCATCTTCTGCAATTGCGACGTTAACTAATAGAAGTGAAGATAAGAGCAGTACAACTAATATTATATCTAATATCTTACATAAACGCATTGCATCCACATCCGGCTGACAAACTAAACATATGACATTATAAAAACTTTCTTACGAAATCACTAAAAACACATTTACAATTTCAGATGTGTTATACTATGTATGTTATTGGTGGAACGGCATCTAAAACAACTGCAGAAGATTTAGCCAAAAAGCAACAAATCCCTCTGGCTAGATTAATTTCTAAGCGCTTCCCAGATGGTGAGTTATACATACGCATTTTAGATGATCTCTCTGGGGAAGATGTAATAATCATACAAACTACATATCCTGATCCAAATATTGTGGAACTATTTCTATTGCAGGATGCGGTAAAAGAAGCAGGTGCCAAAAAGATTACAGTTATTGTCCCCTATTTTGGATACAGTAGGCAGGATAAAAAATTTGAGGAAGGGGAACCTATAAGTGCAAAAGCAATTGCTGCTCTTATCAGTTTAAACGCTGATGAAGTGATTACGATTGACCCACATAAGGAACACATACTTGATTTTTTTTCTATCCCTGCATCTAGCTGTTCTGCTGTCCCAGAATTGGCAAAGTTCCTTAAGAAAAAGGATATTGATCTGGTACTTGCTCCAGACAAGGGGGCATTAGGTAGGGCTAAGCAAGCATCGACTATCATAGGGTGTGATTTTGACTACATGGAGAAGACTCGTATTGATGGTACAACAGTAGAGATAAAACCAAAGAATCTTAATGTTCAGGATAAAAACGTTGCAATAATCGACGATATCATTTCTACTGGTGGAACAATGGCTAAATCTATAGCGGAACTTAAAAAGCATGGGGCAAAAAAAATCTTTGTGGCGTGTACTCATGGCTTGTTTGCCGGGGAAGCTGTAAAAAAACTTGTTTCGGCGGGATGTGACGAAATTATATCTACGGATACTATAGTAAGTGAGTTTAGCAAAGTCAAAATTTCGCCATGTATTTTGCAGTTATTACTATCTAACCGTGTTTAGATTGAGGGTAGATAAGTTATTTATAATACTATAGATTTACGAGAGTGATTTATACCTAGGTGAAACAATGCGAAAAAGAGTACAGAGAAAGAGTAGACCTGTAATAGATGAACCGAAACACATTGTACAAAAAACAAAGATAGAAAAAAAATCGCTGGGTGTTAAAAAAAATTGGATGGTTGCAATATCTCTAGTTGGTATATTCCTTCTAGTATTGCTTCTTAACTCATATTTTAATGCCGCCAGTGGGATTTCAATTAACGATGACGTGGAAGGCCTTGATAAGTTCTATTTATCTGGTCCTGACCCTTACTATAACATGAGGCTTGTAGACGAAACGCTTCATGGGGAAAATGCAGGGCACTATTCATTTTATTCTGGAGATGACCCTCTCCTTAATTATCCTCTCGAAAAATCTGGTGGAAGACCTCCGTTGTTCAATATGATGGCCATAGGCTTCAGCAGACTTCTAACGCCCTTTATGGATGAAGTTGATGCAGTTGGTTATTCTATGCAGTTCGTACCGGCACTTTTCGGTGCTCTACTGATATTTCCTGTTTATTTTATCGGGAAAACACTTTTTAATAAAAAAGCAGGCCTTATTGGGGCGTTGTTTATCGCTCTTATCCCCATCCATCTTGGTTCAGGACACGGTTCTGCATATTCACTGTTTGACCACGATTCTTTCAACCTCCTACTATACTCATTAACCTTCATGTTTCTCATTAAAAGTATCAAAGAAAAAGATTCAACAAAATCAATATTATATGCTCTTCTTGGAGGTATTCCTCTTGCCTCGTTATCTATGACGTGGGTAGAAGCTCAATACCTCTATGTTATAATTGCAATTTACGCAATTGTGCAAATGTTGATGGATATGTTCACTAGCAAGATAGAACCACGCGCGGCTAGAACTAGTTCAATCATTCTGATTTCAGGATATCTTGTCTCCTTACCTGTTCTCATGGCAAAACATGGTGGATTTAGACCAGATATTCCTTTATTTTTATGTCTAGCTATAGTGGCTTTTGGTATGATATCCTATATTTTCAATAGGTGGAGATTTCCTTGGACACTATCAATACCTTCAGCCTTTTGCGTTGGTGGCGTTGGACTCGTTTTCCTATATTTTATCAAAGATATTTCTTCAAGTATTCCGCTGTTTTCGTCCCTTTCGAAAATTTCAGGTATACTATATGGTACTGGGATATATGGCAGCAAAGTGTCTATGACTATTGCAGAGGCAGGTACCTATGAGATTAGCCGCACTGTGATGTCGTTTGGTCCCGCTCTTTATTGGCTCGGTTGGATGGGATTTATATTCCTTGCTTATCACTACTATAAGGGTAGTCACCGTAGAGATTATCTTTTTATAATTGTATTATTTCTTGTACAAGTGTGGCTTACCAGTGTTGCCGGTCGTTTTCTAAATGATCTTGTTCCAGTGATTGCCATACTTGGTGGTTGGATAGTTTGGGTCGTCATAGATAAGATTGATTACAAGCAGATGTTAAGGAATATTCGAAGTGCAGGTGGGGGAATTCATGGTCTTAGAAAAGGAGTAAAATTCCTTCATATTTTTGGGATTTTTTTTATTGCA
>Ga0255385_10127_pt1 | contig 11171 bp, 9 predicted proteins | sample ANMaggSeSYBR01G3_FD_182103 | JGI IMG/M metagenome (GOLD analysis project Ga0255385, IMG submission 182103) | Sediment cell enrichment communities from methane seep in Santa Monica Basin, California, United Staets - ANME aggregate JGI... | ecosystem: Environmental > Aquatic > Marine > Cold seeps >...
TGAGCGGGCTGAACTTGTATGTAATGATTGCGGTCTTGTGGTTGATTCAGAGTTCATTGACCAGGGACCGGAATGGAGAGCGTTCGACCATGACCAGCGTATGAAGAGAAGCAGGGTGGGCGCGCCCATGACCTATACCATTCACGACAAGGGCCTGTCAACTATGATTGACTGGCGAAACCGTGATTCTTACGGTAAATCCATATCATCAAAAAGCAGGGCCCAGCTGTACAGGCTGCGAAAGTGGCAGCGCCGTATCAGGGTCAGCAATGCTACTGAGAGGAATTTAGCCTTTGCACTATCTGAACTGGACAGGATGGCCAGTGCACTGGGTCTGTCCCGGAATGTGAGGGAAACTGCGGCTGTGGTATATCGCAAGGCTGTTGACATGAACCTGATCAGGGGCCGAAGTATAGAAGGTGTGGCTGCTTCTGCACTGTATGCAGCCTGCAGGCAGTGTAATGTTCCAAGGACGCTGGACGAGATCGCTGAAGTATCCAGGGTCAGTCGCAAGGAGATCGGCCGCACATACCGCTTCATTTCCAGGGAACTGGGGCTGAAACTCATGCCCACCTCACCCATTGACTATATCCCAAGGTTTTGTTCCGGCCTGAACCTGCACGGTGAAGTGCAGTCCAAGGGTGTGGAGATCCTGAGGCAGGCTGCAGAGAAAGAACTCACCTCAGGGCGTGGACCCACCGGTGTGGCAGCGGCAGCGATCTATATTTCAAGCATTCTGTGCGGCGAGCGCAGGACCCAGCGGGAAGTGGCAGAAGTAGCCGGTGTCACGGAAGTGACTATCCGAAACAGGTATAAGGAACTGGCAGAACAACTGGATATTGAGATAATACTGTAAGGATGGGCATTTTTTTATGCCTGTCTAATCCCGGATGTTGGTACCGTGTTGAAGATGATTTATCACTTCATAAAAGGCTTATGAAGTCACTTGATCATATCAATTACGAGATCATGGTATTCACATCCGGGAATTAGGCTTTTTTACCGGATTTCTGGTAATGCTGGAAATACTAAATATGCTGGGCATTGGTTTTGGTGTCGGGCTGACCGGTGCGCTTGTACCCGGACCGATGCTCTTCGCTACTATCGAGACATCCCTGAAGAAGGGCTGGACAAGTGGTCCCCTGGTTGTATCTGGTCATGCCCTGGTTGAGGTTTTGTTATTTATCGTTATTGTGGCCGGATTTTCAACCCTGGCAACCCAAAGTGCCATTTTCTGGATATCTGTTATCGGGGGTGCGGTACTAGTGGTGTTTGGGATCATGACCATTATGGAAGGGAAACATGCTACCCTTTCAGGTGGCAGTAGTGTGTTTAGGAGCCCATTTGCTGCCGGTGTGATCACGTCGGTATCGCATCCGTATTTCTGGCTGTGGTGGTTAACGGCAGGGACGGGGCTGGTTCTTATGGGGCTTGAGACCAGCCTGTTTGCTGCTTCCATATTCCTGGTGGGTCACTTTATGGCAGACCTGGGCTGGTACACTTTAGTGTCTACTGCTACAAGTAAAGGGAGGTCGCTTATGTCTGAGGGGATGTATCAGAGGGTGCTGATGGGGTGCGGTGGGTTTTTGGTGGTGTTCGGGGTGTGGTTTATGGGGAGTCAGTTGAATTTGTATTAAATAATCCTGAACTTTACGTATACATTATAACATGCTACCCGCCCTGTGCACCTGATAAGTGGCCATCGTTGTGGATTCGTGTTGTCTAGGTTAAAAGAGCTTTTTGAACCGTTGGGTGTGCAATAATCTTGTAAATCATTGTTCTATGCTATTTAAGAAATCATCCATGCTTTCGAACTCAAGACGCTTGCCTTTTGTAATTTCATTGTTTGCGGCATTTACACGTTCAATAAAATCAGAATTAAAAGCTTCTTCAGTAGGATAACTGGTTTCATCCAGTTTATCTTCAATTCTCTCTAACTTACTAAGAATTCTCGTAAACATCGCCTCAATATTGCGATTCTTAAATGAACTTTCCATAATATCCCTTTATACAATAATTTTCCATCTTTAAAATATGTTTCTCTTAAATTGAGTGAACATAGTAATCACACATTTTTTTTCTTCGCGACTTTTATAGTGAGTTCTTCATAAACTATGATAACAATTCTGCAGCACTCCGCCCGCTGTCCGCCTTGTGCACAAGACCAGCAGTCATATACTTATACCGGGCAATGCCTGGTAAGTTAAGGCCTGTTACCCCACATCCCTACAATCCAAAAGGAATAATTTATCACTAATTCTGAGTACATAGTACTGATGACAGAAGAGCCAATGGAATGGGCAGAAAAGTACCGCCCGAAAAACCTTGCCGAAGTAGCAGGCCATCGTACCATTGTCAATGACATGGTCAGTTGGGCCAACAAATGGGAAACGGGAATTCCAAAGGACAAGGCACTGATATTCTATGGCAAGCCCGGAGTTGGCAAGACATCAGCTGCTTATGCCCTGGCCTACCAGATGGAGTGGGACGTAATAGAATTAAATGCCAGTGACCAGAGGACTGCAGGCATTATCCAGAAGGTCGCTGGTTCTGCCAGCCGGATGGGGACATTTGATGGCACATCAGGACGGCGGCTCATCATACTGGACGAGGCAGACAACCTCCACGGCAACTATGACCGCGGTGGTGCCAGGGCCATTATCAATATGGTCAAAGGCACATCCCAGCCCGTTATACTCATCGCAAATGAATTTTATCAAATGGACCCGGCACTACGACTGGCCTGCAGACCAGTCTGGTTCAGGACAATAAACAGTACCACCATTGTGTCTGCACTAAAAGCAATATGTAAAAAGGAAGGCATAATGGTGGGTGTCGGGGTCATAGATACTATTGCTGACAATGCCAACGGTGACCTGCGCAGTGCTATCAATGACCTTCAGGCCATGTCTATTGGTAAGCACGAACTGGAAGTAGATGACATTGTCACATCACCCAGGGATGTAAAGGAAACAGTGTTCAAGTTACTGGATCATGTATTCAAAGCCGCAGATATGAGGTCTGCCCAGCAGGCTGCCTGGCAGGTGGATGAAAGCCCTGATAACCTGATAAACTGGATCGACGAGAACCTTCCCATTGGATACAAGGATGCGCATGATATGGCTGCCGGTTATTTCCAGCTTTCCAGGGCAGACCAGTTCCTGGGCAGGGTGCACCGCCGGCAGAATTACAGTTTATGGCGTTATGCCAGCCTGCTAATGACAGGAGGTGTATCGGCTGTTCGGACCCACAGCCATTCGGGCTATAACAAATACCAGGCCCCCCAGTTCTGGAAAAAACTGGGACAGACCAGGGCAAAGCGTAATATAAGGGATTCACTTGCCGGGAAGATAGGGGGAAGATGTCATGTATCAGGTGCCTATGCCCGGACTGACCTGACATGGTTTTTCAAACATTTAATGAAAAGCAAGGTTCATTCGGTTGGACTGGCTGCTGAACTGAAACTCGATCCTGATGAGATCGCATTCCTGATGGATACTAAACCAACTACAAAGAAAGTGGGCAAGATATACGATGAGGCACAGCAATTGATCAGGGACGAGATCGAGCATGATATTGAGGTATTTGGTGGGTTTGGCCAGGAAAAAACAGAAAAAATGCAGGTAAACAGTTTATTGGAATTTAATGAAACTGAAGGAACTGGTATAACAGAAGGAAAAGATGAAAAAGATGGAATAAAAGGAACTGGTGGAACAGATAGAAAATATGAAATCGATGTTAGTCACACAGATCTCGATAATGTAGACTCTGTTGCAAAAGAAAAAAAGAACCAGAGTTCTTTGTTTGATTTTTAAGGTTTCTCCGGATGAAAGGAAAACTTATCACGCTTGAAGGGATTGACGGTTCAGGAAAATCCACGATCCTAAAACGATTACATCATCATTTCCAGGATAATCCTGATGTAGTTTTTACCAGGGAACCGACGAATGGCTGGATAGGGGAAGCAGTATACCGTGCAATAAAATCCGAGACTGACCCGCTGGCAGAACTATTCCTGTTCATTGCAGACCATGCCCATCACCTGAGCACTACTATTAAGCCGGCACTGGAAGATAACAAGATCGTGATCTCAGACAGGTATTCTGACAGCAGGTATGCATATCAGGGGGCCACCCTGAAAGGAACTGTAGACCATCCCCTGGAATGGGTGATGGGACTTCATAAAGGCTGGACTGCAGTGCCAGACCTTACTATTCTGCTGGATATCGATCCCGCAATCGCCATCACAAGGGTCGGTAATCGCAATCATCAGACCAAGTTCGAAAAGATAGCATTTCTGGAACAGGTTCGCAGCAATTATCTCGATCTGGTTGAAATGGAGCCGGACCGGTTCCTGGTAGTGGATGCAGGACTGCCCATTGAAGAAGTAGAAGATATTGTGGTGTCTGCCATTAGCGAACAGTGGTAACTTACTTGCTTTAAATGCGATAAGAAATACGATAAGACCAGAATAACATATTTTGTATATCCACTTCAAATATATGGGGTGAACAACTCTATTTTGAAATCGAAAGCCAGCTCATGCACTTAATTTAGATAATCCAAATTTGTATTTTACCCTGTTTTATGAAGTGGATACTTTTCTGTTTGGATTATTGAGCAAATTTGGAGTACAGGTTAAGCTTTTTTAGTTAGAAAAATGTAAAACACTTCCTTTTTATCGGTTATACTTCATATCTTAATGAAAAACAATCGTCCATCCCTGTCTTGAAGCCTCATTCTTTGTATAGCTAACTCCATTAACTTTCAACCCTTTATTATCAAGTAAAGTAATAATTCCACCTTTATTAGACAACTGCATATCTTTTCCTGATAAGGTATATTTTATAACTTCCCCTGCTTTGATACTGCCATCTAAATAGGCTTTCTTTTTATTCTTATCAGCAAAGGTCCAACCTGTAAGGTCGATTAATTTAGGTGTTGTATTGAGCAGCAATACACTTTCAAGTCCGTAATCGTGTCCTTTCGGATTTATAAGAGCTGCAATAATACAAACATTATTATCCTGGTTTTTAGGTGATATTCCATTACATGCATCAACAATCCGATGACCAGTAATATCATCTGTATGGAAGCACTGGGACTGGAATGCTAAAAATATAGCAACCCACCTCTCTTCGTCCGGCAGATGGATAAGGAGTCCACCATCCTGATATACACCATCATCTTTTTCCCACTTCTTTGAATTTCCCTGGTTCATATGAATATCATGAATGCCGTTTCCAGGTGCAAATCCGAAATGCTTATCTCTCTTTGTTTCAGGCCCCCACTTCTCGCCAAAGGCATATACTTCACTATTTTCCATTGCAATAGCTCTGGCAATATATTTATGAAGGAGTTCGTTTAAATCGTTATCCGGACCAGGAATATCATGAGGCAGAGGTTTCATTTTCAAAATATCAAACAAATTTCCCCTGATAAAATCCAGTGCTATCTGGCCCGATCTCGATTCCAGTTCATGAAAACCAAATGATAGAGACTGTAGATATGAAGTTGCCGGATGGTTGAAATCTTCATCTATATAATATAACAGTTCTGACGGCATTGCCTTTGATTTAACATTAACAGCGATGCGATGCCGCCATTCATCATCTATGATCAATATTTGAAAATGGGGACTATTTCCCTCTCCATTTCTACTATCGATTGCTTTTCCTTTAAGTACTCCATATTCTTTTAATGTCATGATTATTCCACCCTGGATGCTCTTACAAACTGTTTAGAGCATTATATAATATATACTATATCCTCTATAATTATAAGAGACTTTTTATTATTTCCTGATTGCTGCTTAATCATTTCGCAAATTATATAATTAAGTATGGCATTTCCAGAAAAAATTAGAAGGTCTCTAAAATAATGCCAGTTACCCTTAGCTTTAAAATGGATACTATTTTGTAGTGGTGGGCTGACCCCCTTTCCAAAGGAGTCCCTTTTAGGAATTTCCCTTGATTTATTTACCCCACACAACTGCAGTGCAATTGTGCCAACGTTGCTTTTAATGAAGGATCACCGATCATCCGGTTTAAGATATTTTTAATCAGTTCAGTGATTTTCTCTCTGGTTTTCTTCCTAGCGTCAAGTCAACATCTAAGTGTCGGATTATAAGGTGTATTGATGACATATTTGGCTATATTGTAGGGTTGACTCGACACTAGTATATCCTGATAGTTCATACTCAGACCAATTAATTAACATAACACTTACACATATAAACCGATGATAATAATGCCACGAGAAATCATATACAAGGTCCACGATGTTCTGACCCATTCCACATATGTAAATCAGTCTTCACTAAATCGGGATAATATCGAAGTTCGTATGAGATGAGTGGAAATGATAGAGGCTAAAAAGGGAGGAGAAAAGATTACGGCTTTACCTTCGTCCAAATTTGCTAACGCAAACTTCTTTTATTCTCGTTTTGTCATATGATTGTATTGGGCTTGAGAGTTTTTAAATAAAATTACCATGAATATGAAAGACTGGAGGATCACTTATTGACACAGCTTGAACACATCGAAGCTATTGAAAAGCGCCTATGGGGCGCGGCCGACACGATGCGGGCCAACTCCAATTACGCCAGTAACGAGTACTTCCTACCCGTGATGGGGCTGGTGTTTCTCAGGCACGCCTACAGCCGCTACCTTGCGGTGAAGGATGGTATCGAGGCTAACCTTCCTACGCGTGGCGGCAAGACGCGGGCGCTGACCAAGGAGGATTTCTCCAAGCAGAGCGCTATCTTCCTTCAGCCCAAGGCGCAGTTCGATGACCTCGTAGCCCTGCCCGACAGCGAAGACCGCGCCAAGGCCATAATCGGGGCAATGGAGTCCATAGAGGGCGATTATGACAACCTGCGCGGTGTGCTGCCTAAGAGCGAATACCAGGAACTCGACAATGATGTACTCGGACAGCTCCTGCGCACCCTCAACCCCGATGAGCTGAAAAAGGTATCAGGCGACGTATTCGGCCGCATCTATGAGTACTTCCTCACCCAGTTCGCAGACCAGAAGGCGCATGATGGCGGCGAGTTTTTCACCCCAATCTCGCTGGTCTCGCTCATCGCCCATGTGCTCGACCCTGAGGGCGGCACGGTGCTGGACCCAGCCTGCGGCTCCGGTGGCATGTTCGTTCAGAGCGCCCGCATTGTGGAGGAGCACGGCCAGAACCCCACCGACCGGCTCACTTTCCGCGGCCTGGAAAAGAACGCCACCACCATTCGCCTGGCCAAGATGAACCTGGCAGTCCACGGCCTCGAAGGTGACATCCAGAAGGCCATCACTTACTACGAAGACCCGCACGAGCGGTTGGCAAGGCAGACTTTGTTATGGCAAATCCTCCGTTCAATGTTGATGAGATCGATGCGGATAAGATCAAATCCGACCCGCGCCTGCCCTTTGGCCTGCCAGGTGTCAACAAGAAGGACAAGGTCAGTAACGGCAACTATGTCTGGATCAGCTACTTCTACAGCTACCTGAACGAAAAGGGGCGGGCTGGGTTTGTGATGTCGTCGCAGGCTTCCAGTGCCGGAGGCGGAGAGACAAAGGTACGCCAGAAGCTGGTCGAGACCGGCGATGTGGATGTGATGGTCGCCATCCGCTCGAACTTCTTCTACACCCGCACCGTGCCCTGCGAGTTGTGGTTCCTGAACCGCAACAAGCCAGAGGCGCACCGCGATAAGGTGCTGATGATCGACGCACGCAACATCTACCGCAAGGTCACGCGCAAGATCTACGACTTCAGCCCTGAGCAACAGCAGAACCTGCTGGCTATTGTTTGGCTCTACCGCGGCCAGACCGGGATGTACCTCGACTTGGTCTCCGGGTACTGCCGCCGCACCCTCGACGAAGGTACAGGCTGCTTCAATACTGAGGGCGAGAACGGCGAGACCACCCAGCCGCTGCCGGACTTCGCAGGCGCGCTCGATGTCTTGAACGACACCCTGCACCCCTTCCTCGACACGCTGGCTGATGACGGCGTACACACCGAGGTGCAGAAGGAACTGGCTGAGGCCCAAATCGTTTTCCATGCAAATGTCAAGGCGTTCCAGCAAGCCATCTCCGAACAGGAAGCGGTGTGGAAAGAACAGAAGACAACCAACGGCGACCTCAAGCAGGCGGTTGACCAAATTGCTCCACTGGCTGAATCAAGCCGGGACCTCATCAAGCAGACCGACCTGCTTTACAAGTTCGCCTCGCGTCTTATTGAGACCTGCGAGAACGAGTGCAGCGCCAAAGCGAGTGATGCCTGGGTGGCCAGGGACGTAACCCGCGCCCGTAAGGCTGCCGACGATGCCCGCCAACATGCAGTCGAGCAGCTCAGGCAGGTGCGCTACTTCTGGCGGCAGGCTCATTGGCTTACCGAGCGCTTTCCAGAGGCAGAGCTATGCGATGTGGAGGGGCTGGTTAAGCTGGTGGACTGCGCCGAGATCGAGACAAATGACTGGAGCTTGACTCCTGGACGCTATGTTGGTGTTGCTCCTGAGGAAGTGGATGAGGATTTTGACTTTGAGGAAGCGCTGCGCGGGATTCATGTGGAGCTGGAAGACCTCAATGCTGAGGCGGCCAAGCTGGCGGCGACTATCAAGAAGAACTTCGAGGAGTTGGGGATATGAGCAAACTTTCGAAGCGATTGCCTGACGACAACGAAAAACTCGCACAACTGGTGCGAGAATTTGTGCAAGGATTGCTTGCACGAATTACTTGGTACCACAACATTATGGCAGCTAGCAAAGACAATCTGGAAAGTGAGTTCTACATTGCATACCACAATTTGACAAAAGTGCAACGCACCGTTGCACAAATTCCATGGCGCAGCAATCTTGCATTGCTCGACAAGCTAGAAGACCTCAACGCTGAGGCGGCGGTGCTGGCAGCAACCATCAAGAAGAATTTCGAGGAGGTGGAGGTATGAGTTTCAAGACCACCCCTCTCAGCGACTTCGTGGAGGTGAACCCGGAAGGTATAACGAAGGCTTACCCCCACGATGAAATCTTGTACATCGACATATCTTCTGTTGGTTCAGGTCACTTTGTTGAAATGCCAAAGTTGCTTTCGCTGAATGAAGCACCCAGCCGGGCCAAGCGGATTGTCAGAGATGGGGACACTATTCTCGCCACTGTTCGGCCCAACTTGCGCTCGTTTCTCTTTATTAGGGAACCCGAGATCAACACAATTACATCAACGGGATTCGCTGTACTCAGGGCCAAAGAGAATGCAGACCCTCGTTTCATCTATTACGCAGTTACAGATCGACGATTTACCGGATACCTGACAAACAACACAAAAGGGACCTCCTACCCAGCAGTAGATACGGATACCGTCCTTCGCGGTGAAATACCTGATTTCAATTTGCAGCGGCAACAAGCCATTACCTCTATTCTTTCCGCCTACGACGACCTGATCGAGAACAACTGGCGGCGGATTCAGTTGCTGGAGCAGGCGGCTCGGCTGCTCTACAGGGAGTGGTTCGTTCACCTTCGCTTTCCCGGCCACGAACACGTCAACATCAAAGACGGCGTGCCGGAGGGTTGGGAGATGAAGCTGCTCAGTGAGATCGCCGACATCACGATGGGCCAGAGTCCAAAGTCGATCCACTACAACGAAGACGGCAATGGGCTCCCATTTCACCAAGGGGTAACAAACTTTGGCGTTCGATTTCCTTCACACCAAACCTACTGCACGGTGAAAAATCGGCTCGCTGAACCTGGCGACATCCTGTTCAGTGTCCGGGCACCCGTTGGAAGGATTAATATCACGACCGACAAGATTGTAATTGGGCGCGGTCTCTCTGCCATACGATCGAAGCTGGGCCAACAGAATCTTCTGTTCTACGCCTTGAAGAGTCACTTCTTTAAAGAAGACATGATGGGTGGAGGTGCGATTTTCGCGGCGATTACGAAAAAGGATCTTCATGGGGTTGAGTTAATGCAGGCTTCAGACCATATCGCAGAGATGTTCATGGAACACGTGCAGCCGATCGATCTTCAAATCGAGAATCTTCAACAGACAATTGATGACCTCACCCTAGCCCGCAACCTCCTCCTGCCGCGCTTGATGAACGGGGAGGTGGAGGTGTGAGTAAAGCAGGCAAGCAACTGAGCAATCCTTTTTCAACCGGCGGTGGTGGTGGACATTTTGAAGCACATGTGCAAGCCACATTTGTTGTACTTATGCTCACAGACGGGTATGCACCGTGTTTACCGTGTTGGCCGATTACCAAGATAAAACTTCAGGGAAAATTTGCGGGTTATGATACAGATGATCTAATTATTTTCACTGAAAAAACAGGTGGTGACCAGAAGCGCAAAATTCTTGGACAGATTAAACATTCCATCAGCATTGCTGAAAATGATAGTACTTTCGGCGAGGTCATTCAAGCTGCGTGGAATGATTTCAACAACTCCGATCTCTTCACTATAGGGCAGGATATCATTGCTCTTATCACCGGACCGTTGAGTGCTACAGATACTAACGATGTTCGAACACTGCTTGAATGGTCAAGACACTCCGAAAATGCAGCTGAATTTTTTAATAAAGTTGAACTGGCAAAATTTAGCAGTGAGCAAAAGCGCAGAAAATTAGCCGCATTTCGGACTCAGTTAAACAAGGCCAATCAGGGAAATAGTGTGCTTGATGATGAAACGTTTTCATTTCTCAAGCATTTCCACATGCTTGGCTATGATCTGGATATTAAAGCCGGAGTAACCCTATCACTGCTTCATTCTCTGATCGGTCAATATTCACAGGAAAACGTAACACAATTATGGACTCACCTCGTTGATGAGGTGCAATCTGCTAACAAAAATGCAGGGACCATTACCAAAGACACCTTACCTGAGTATTTTCATATTGCCTTTAAGCAACGGGTTTATGAAGTGATCCCTGCTGATTTTTCGGCAGTACAGCAACCGTCTTCCATCTTGGATTGGAACTCGCACATTTGTGCTTCTGATTTGGCATTTACCAATCTACTTGGCTCATGGAATGAAAAAAACGATGCAGATCTTGCGGTTGCGAATCAGCTTCTCAATGAGGAATATTCCAGTTGGATACTTAAAATAAGAGAGCTTCTTCATGTCCCCCAAAGTCCTGTCACCCTGAAAAATGGGCTATGGTATATCAACAAAAGAAAAGAACTATGGCAGGCTT
>Ga0255385_10129_pt1 | contig 11079 bp, 12 predicted proteins | sample ANMaggSeSYBR01G3_FD_182103 | JGI IMG/M metagenome (GOLD analysis project Ga0255385, IMG submission 182103) | Sediment cell enrichment communities from methane seep in Santa Monica Basin, California, United Staets - ANME aggregate JGI... | ecosystem: Environmental > Aquatic > Marine > Cold seeps >...
GAATTAATTTTAGGAAAGTAGTATTTAGGGACTGCACATTCAATTATTGTGACTATAGGGGTTCGGGGCTTGGTATTAATGGATCAAAGTATATTGGTTGTAAATGGAAAAATTCTAAGTTTTGGGGGAAGTATTCTTCCTTTGGAAGTATTGGCGAGTTTGGAAGGAACGCTATTTTCAAAAATTGCGAATTTTCAAATGTTTTAATCAAGACAGCAAGCATGAATGGGGTTAGATTTGTCAATTGTAGTTTTAGTGGCACGTTTCAATCGTTGATTTTCTATGGTCCAACGAACAAGGTGCTAGATCCTGTTGTCTTTAAAAATGTTGATTTGTCTAAGGTGAAACTCAAAGGTGTGAGTTTCCGGTGTGGCGTCGATTTATCTTCTGTGAGACTGCCGGAAGAGGGAATTCGAATATTCAACAACCCCGATGGAGAATTCTCGTCAAGACTTAGAGAAATGTCAAAGGAATTACGAGAGGAAGCTGCAATTCCTCTTCGTATACTGGGAAATGAATTTAATGATCCTCAAAATCCAATTATATTTGAAGAGAACATGTTAGTTGATTTCCTTGATACTGAGGAAAGCTTAAAAATATTTGAAAGCATTTCAAAAGATTACGTTATTGCATAACCCCCGCTCCACCTGACCGCCGGTTAAGGTGGGCGGCCTGGGCAATCGATCATCAAAACAAGACCCGGCTGCAGGTTAGCTACTACGTTAGGCCGGTAAAATTATCAAATGAAATATACCTGGAAACTGATATTCATTGTTATTCTCTTGTCTGCCTGTTCAGAAAATTTGGGAAACACGCAATGGAATAACACGGTTACGAACGAAATTCAACTCGTTTTAACTCCAACTACTCGTCCAGAACCAACTCCGACTCCAACACAAAAGCCACATCAAATAGTTTCATATGAGTCAAAAAAGTGGAAAGAATATAATGCTCGTTCAACAGAAGGGTTAGCAAAAGGAACAGTTTTTGATATGACTTTCGATAAGGATGGTATGTTGTGGGTTGCAACGGGAAATGGTGTTTCCAAATTTGATGGTGAAAATTGGCATACACTTACTAGGGGAGATGGTTTGATTGATGCTGTTGCTAATTCAATTGCAGTAGATATGGACGGTATTGTTTGGATAGGTACTGATAATGGAGTTTCTCGTTTCGATGGTGATAGTTGGCAAACTTACACAACAGCGGACGGTCTTGCAGGTAATAATGTACGAACGATTGCCATTAGTCAGGACGGAACTGTATGGGTTGGAGCGAGAGAATACCAGGATAGTTTCGGATTTCATTCAGGCGGCATAACAAGTTTTGACGGAGATACTTGGAGAACTTATACTAAAGACGATGGGCTAAAAAGTAATAACATTTATGCTTTACTTTTTAATAAAAATGACAAGTTATGGGCTGGAACCGCTGCCGGTTTATTCTCTTTCAATGGGCAATTTTGGCAGCCAGCGCTAGACAAAGACTGGCATGAATATTTTGGAGATATTGGAGTTCGTGTCTTAGCAGAAGCGCCGGATGGTGCAATTTGGTTTAGGACAGAAACATTAAAAATTGTTCGCTATGATGGTGTAAATTGGGATATCAGTTTTACCTATGATGCATCGTATATACTTCACCCAATTACTATATGTGTTGACAAGAATTTTCACACATGGATTGGAGGATGGGAACATAATGAAGGAAGTGGGCAGGTATTAACAATGTATGACGGAACGAAGTGGGTAGTTTATGAGAATTTACCTTTTCGGCACGTTTTTAAAATAATCGAGACACAAGATGGATATATATGGCTTGGAACAAGTTCAGGAGTCTATAGGTACAATCCAAATTAAAACCGGCCTAACCCACGCTCCACTTGACCGCCTTTGGCATGGGGAATCGGGCCGATTTTTGCAATTATTGGTTTCTAATCTATAATCATAAATAGCCCATCCGGCGGCAGGTGAGCTCATCCGTTAGCCTGCTTATATATTCTGATTATTGTTGGCTGAAATTAAAATGATAAAACAGATTAGAAAAGAACCAACTTACATAATATTAATAGTATCGATTGTTCTTAGTTTAATTTGCATCGGTATGTCCTTAAAATCTCGTTATTTTCCATTTAATCCAATATCCCCTCCGATGACAAATTTTGGAGACGATGTAGCATTTGATTCTGTAACAGAACAGGTTAATCAAAAATGGTTGTTTCTTTACGAGCAAGAAAACAAAATCATTTCAACTGATATATACGGCAAAGAACACTCGGTTCTATTCAATATAAAGGAAATAACCGGAGATAATGATGCATTTTTATTGGGTTACTCAAGCATATCGCCATGTAATAGCTATATTGCATCGAACTACCGTGTTAAAAAGGATAATGAAGAAATAATTGATAGACTGATCATCTATAAAATGCGTAAAAATGAGTTCGTGGATATATTACCAATAATACCTGGGTACAAAATGGCTTGGGATAATCCGCCTACTTGGCTAAGCGATAAAATATTCTTGGTGAAGATGCATAAGTTTACTACTGATGCTCACTCTGAGGAGATAGTCTTTATTCGATATGACATTAATGATTTTGTTTTCTTGCTCGTAAAGAAACAACCATTTTTGATTAACCTGTTCTGTTACAGAATCAAATGCTACATCGTCTCCAAAATTTGTCATCGGAGGGGATATTGGATTAAATGGAAAATAACGAGATTTTAAGGACATACCGATGCAAATTAAACTAAGAACAATCGATACTATTAATATTATGTAAGTTGGTTCCTTTCTAATCTGTTTTATCATTTTAATTTCAGCCAACAATAATCAGAATATATAATCAGGCTAACGGATGAGCTCACCCGCCTAAGATATTCTGATTATACTTGCGCCGCCGCCTCACCAAGGTCGGGTGGAGCGTGGGTTAGGATGCCTAGTAAAAAATGATACGAACGGATTGATATATATAGACATGGTTTTTTGAAGGCACAGTGCTTATATCAACATATATGGAACCATTTGAGTTTTCCAAGAATTAATTTATCGCCAATCTGGTGCCCAACCGTATGTTAGGTAAGTATTATCTCCAGTTTCTACATTAATCTTATAAATTGATCCTTCTGGTGTATTGTAAACCAACCATTTTTGGTCGGGTGACCAGCCTGGCATTGACATAAGTCGATAACCAGACCCAGGTCCCACAAAGTTAGGAAATACTGATTTCAACAACCTTTCTTCACCCTTTTCCATCGTTCTCACAATTAATGCACCATCACTATCGAAATATGCCAACATTGCTCCATCTTTGGTCATAGATGGGTGGTAGCCGTACAGGATTTGTGTCTCACTAGTATTTGGGTCATAAATGAGTATTTTTTCTTTGTCACTTTCCCAATCATGAAATGATGTTACTAATATACCGTTGCTTGATTCGTTAATTTCTCTTACCCTAGAACCATGAGGCAATGGTATTGAAAAAACAGAAATTATCCGGCAAGTTTCCAAATCATATCGGGCTATTAACGTGGTTAGCATCTTTTCTCGATATTCTTCATGAACTTGATCGTTTTTAGTTATCTCATGTAAAATATTTCCATTTATGTCAAAAGTTAACACACTTGAGTATATATCCTGACACTTTTTCCCATACATTTTGCCAAATTCATCTATCAAACGAATATTTGGAGGTAAGTCTCGAAGAGTAAAAACAATTTCATCTCCACTCCATGACCAGCGGGGATGAGAGGCATATTGTGTATGCACCTGTACCCCGAAATCAGATAATGATCCGCCAACAATAGTGAAAGTATACTCTTGGCGGTTGTTACCATCCGCGTTGATAAATCCCAACGTAATGGAAGTATTTGGTGAAACTGGATCGCCATCAGGCATGAAGACAATATCACTCTCAGGGATGGGCCCATTAAGAGGGTATTGAGATTCTTTTTCACAAGATGTCGAAAATAGCAACAGGAACACAAATACACTGGATAGCAATATATTTTTAACTAACATCTCAGTAATTATCTCTTCTGTTGCTCAATAACTGTATCCATAAAAATATGTCCTACTATTGATAAGCTTTGTTTAAAGGAAGACAGACAATTTATAAATGTCCTTCTTGCTAAATATGCATCCTAACGGATGAGCTTACCCGCCGCTGGTTTTGCCTTTTATGATTATAGATCAAGAACCGATAAATGAAAAAAAGCCGCCGATTCCCCACGCCGAAGGCGGTCGGGTGGAGCGGGGGTTATGTTGGAAATTAATTGTGATGATATTAATCATTGCCAAACACCAATAGCTCTTCTACCTTGATAGGTGATGAAAAAGAATGTTTCGCGAATAAGGAATGGTAGCTTTGAACGCCAGCTTACATACTTTGTGGTCGGAGTTGGGCTTGGATAAGCTAGCATTCCAAGGTTCTCAGCCATAGTAACAGAACGTTTCATATGTAAGGGATCACTAACAATCAAAAAAGTATTTATGCCTAAGTCAGCGGATAGATCTTTTGCATTTACCAGATTTTGATACGTAATCCTTGAGTCAGATTCTATGAATATATGTTTAGGCGACACACCATTGTTGATTGCATAATTTTTACCGATTTCCGCTTCTGACTGATCATCCTTAATTCCAACGCCGCCGGTAAAGATCAAGTATTTGACCTTTTTATCTAAGTAGAGATTGATAGCGTGATTAATTCGCTCTTCAAATACCGGTGATGGCATTGCATCCCAAACAGCAGCTCCAAGGACAATAGCTGCATCAGCATTTTCTGCTAAACTATAGGATGAAAAGCGATGGATTGATAATCCTACACTAATGAAAGCAAGGATGAGTATTGTTAATAATGCAAATAAAATCCATTTAAGAAGCTTCAACTATTTTCCTAAACCTCAACTATTAGAATTATTTACAACATAACGGATGAGCTCACCTGGCGCCGATTACTGCTTTTAATTATTATAGATTAAGAACCAATAAAAGCAAAAAGCGGCTGATTCCCCACGCCGAAGGCGGTCGGGTGGAGCGTGGGTTAGGGCGCCAGCATCATTAATCCTTCATCATATATTCACCTGATAAAGGTTTCCTTCTTACCTGCAAAAGCATCCATGATGCGTTGTTGATGATGTTCCATTAGGTCCATATTTCTTATTTCATCTAAAGAGAAATAGCCAACATCAGTTGTTTCATTACTCAAACCCAGTTCACCGCCAACCACAGTGACTGCAAAGTGGAATGAGACTAGTTGATATTGATTTTGTTCATCATAAGATAAAAGCATATTTGGATTTGAGTAGACTCCAATCAATTGCTCTACTTGGACTATCAAACCAGTTTCTTCAAATACCTCCCTAACGCAAGTCTCTGCTACACTTTCCCCTGAATCTAGTTGACCACTAGGAGTACACCATCGACCATTATCTCCCCGCTTTGTAAGCAAGACTTTCTTGCTTGATGGATCAAGTATCTGAGCAGAGCTACCAACTAAAACGGGGGCGTTTTTCGTGATGCGATCTCCATAAATTAGCTTTGACATATTTAGTCCTGTTTGAATAATTAAGAACCTAGCGCACCTAACGGATGAGCTCACCTGCAGCCGGGTCTTGATTTGATGATCCTTTATCCCGAAACGTCCACCTTAACCGGCTGTCAGGTGGAGCGGGGGTTATGTGTTTTTCTTATGGAACAAACTTACAATCTTTGGCCTTGTTCCACATCTCTTCAAAGTCTTGTTTACTAATACTATAACCATCAAAATCTTTTATGTCTTCTAACTCTTCCAGCGTAGGAATTTGTGCACTCAAGCCCTTTCTGTTCAGTTTGCAGATAGCACCATCATAGAATAATTCAAAACCGCGGATTGCCCATTGCTCTTTTTCTATCTCATACCAGATCTCAATTGGATCAGTAGGTTCATCTACATCATGATTCCAGACAACTTTTACATGTATCAATTTTTCACCGATTTACTTTGAGAACTTAACCAATGTGTGATTTTCACCATTTAATTCCTGGTCAATGATCTTTGCGATAGTCTCCCAATCACCCTTAGCTAGACCTGCCCCAATAAGAGGGTAGCCGATTCTCTTCCCACCAAATTTAGATTTTACATTTTTCATTACGGATCGAATTGCTTCGTAATCAACCAAGACTCCAGAGACGCGCCAATGATATTGAGTGTACCCATTAACGATTGTTAGTTCTCTGTTTTCGCGGATGACAGTAACAAATGAGATAGATCCTAATTTCGATTCATCTCCTTTTGCCGTTTGGAGATCAGCTTCATAAGCTTCAGGAAAATGATTCTTAATGGACTTAGCAATTCCAGCACCCATAACACATTGGCAATTACATCCATGGATGATGACATCAAAAACGCCATCGAGAGCAAGTTCAATTAGGTTTCCTTTAATTACTTTCATAGCAAAATAAAATGTATACACATAACGGATTGAGCTCACCTGCAGCCGGGTCGTGGTTTGTAAGATCCTAGTTCCTAGGCCGTCCACCTTAACCGGCTGTCAGGTGGAGCGGGGGTTATGCCTTCTTCTCGAAACATCTAGAATGATTTAATGATTATCCCGTATTACAAATTTATTATACAATGAGAGTGAAGTAATTAATAAAAGTGTACACAAAAAATGAAAAAAAAGAAATCAACCAAGGCAATTATTGTTCTTATCATCTTAGGAATCTTGGTTTGGATCCTGTTCGGTTTTATCATTTGGAATATATATTCAAGCCTAACCAGAGCTGAAACAGAAAGGCCGTTTCCAGATGGTTTGCCTGACCAAGAAATTGTGTTCATGCCATACGATCCGTTCTATTCTCATGGCGTAACCAGAAAAACAGTTGGTTTCGTGAATGTTGATGGAAACCAAAGAGAATTATTCCACTTTTGGATTGCCGGAGGATCTGCAATAAATCGACCCAAACATTTTTCCACTTACGCAAATGAACCGAAATGGTCTATGAACGGAGACAGTTTAGCATTTTATATTAGAGATGTAGCACCTACTATTCGATTAGTTGATGAGCAAGGATACATGCATGGTAAAGAATGTGAAGATATCAGCATCCAGGGCTTCGGTTTTGATGGAAGGGGGAATATAGTCGCGTGGATTTCAAGGCGCAATATATTTTTCGAAGAGTACGATATTGAAGTTGGAGAGGAAGAGAATTTACTGATAATTTATGACTTAGAAGCATGTCAAATAATTGATCTGTTTACTGTTCCTATACCAGATAACTACTGGCTCTCAGGATTGAGCATATCAGAAGATAGTTTATTAATCTGTACGATAAAAGAGGTTGTTGAGTATGCTTATCAACAATCTATAAGGCAATATTCAATTTTTATCTATGACCTTGAAACAGGGGAGAGTCAAACAATTCCGGGTCTTTATCCATCATTATCCGATGATGGTTCATTACTGGCGTATTACGGCTATAGTGGCGAAATAAGAATAAGAGACATGAAAAGTAATGATGATAAATTTTTGAAATGGGTCCATGAAATTGGGGATTTTTATGAATTTGTATCACGTCCTGGCTGGTCTCCGGACAATCAATGGCTTGTCTATAATACCCATGATGGGAAAATATTCAAGATCGATGTGATTACAGGGGAAGAAACCTATCTCACAGATGGCTATACTCCAGATTGGAAATAGAATGTAATAATAACTAAGGGAGTCAAGAAGGCATAACGGAAGAGCTCACCTGCAGCCGGATAGGCTAATAATGATTATAGATCAAGAATCAATAAATGCATAAAAGGGCCCGATTCCCCACGCCACAGGCGGTCAGGTGGAGCGCGGGTTAGCCTTGTCTATAATTCAATCTTATTCTAATCCGTCACAAATTGTGTCCCATTCATCAATCATCAGCCAATCTCCAACAGGTCTTGGAGAGACTGACCAAACATCATTTTTAAAATCATACCTTTGGTATTGATCCCTTGGCATTGTCTCAATTGTAAGTAGAAAAATCTCATTTGAACATTCAATGATTTTGAATTCTCGCAGATCAAATGGGTCACAATGGTCATTTGGAATTGATGACAGATATTCCGGGATCAATCGATCAGTGCTTTCTGGAAAATCTCCCTTTTCATATTGATAATCCCGTATCGCTTCAATTATTCTGTTGCCTGTATCTTGATTTTGATACTCACACCTTGGACCAACCGGGCTAATTAATGCATTTGGAATACTTATAAAGAAGATAGGAAAAAGTATTGTATTAAGTAGATAGGCCAGGATATTAAGCAACTTTATGTTTGAAGTTTCTTGTTTTGACCTAATAAGCACTCTTATTGATAGAGCAATAATGATTATGATTGATTGCATAAAACGGTGAAAACGCACACTAAAAACGTTCGATGCCGCACAGTGGGCAGGAGAGGAACGCTGATGATTGAATTGTACCCTAAGTGTTCGGCATGCTCCGCTGCGCTCTGAGTTTTCGTTGCGATTCACCCTCAAGTTGAATTCTATGGGCGCCGTGAACAATGCGGTCCAGGATGGCGTCGGCTAAAGTGGGATCTGGAATACGCAGGTGCCAGTCGGTAACAGGAACCTGGCTGGAAATCAGGGTGGCGGCGTGTCCGAAGCGGTCGTCCAACACGTCGAGGATATCCTGTGCATTCTGGATAGTGATCGTGTCGCGCATCCAGTCATCCAGGATGAGCAGCTTTGTTTTGGCGAGTGAACGCAGCAGGTTAATCAGGGAGCCATCCTGCCTGGCGATGCCCAAGGCATGCAGTAGGCGGGAGATACGATGATAACGCACAGTGTAACCATTGCGTGCGGCAGCGACCCCCAGGGCTGAAGCAAGATAAGTTTTTCCGCTGCCAGTTGGGCCAAGTACCAGTATGTTGTGGCGACTGGCGATCCAGTTAGATTGTCCAAACTCCAGGATCAGGCGGCGGTCGAGCCCGCGAGATGGAGAGAAGTCCAGGTCTTCGAGCGCGGCATGCATGGGGAATTTCGCCGAGCGGATATTGCGCTTGATGCGGTTTTCCCGGCGCTTGACACACTCAGCATCCACTAGCAAAGACAGGCGGTCTTCGAAGGTCAGTTCATTGTATTTTGGATTGGCCTGCTGTTCACGCAGGGCATCTCGGAAAGTGGACATGCGTAATGTCAGTAGTTGGTCATAGAGGGCTTGCAGGGTCATTGGGTCTCCTTGTCATTGGTAGTAGTTGTTGCCGCGCACATTTTTGTGGGCAGGCAGGGGTGGCTTGGGGGATTTGGCAGACATCAGGTGTTCCAGTTCAGATTTCAGATCACGGTATGAAAGCAAATCTGCTTCCAGTAAATTCTGGCAGGCTGTTTCCAGACGAGGGTGCGGGTGCTTGCGCGCCAGGTTGAGAATGCCGAGACAGGAGCGATAGGCATGCTGTGGATACCGCCTTGACTTCAACAAAGCACTGATATAAGCGGCGGCGTGCGGACCAATCTTGCGCGCTTCGCGTTGGAACCAGTCTCCATCTGCGCTGATAACAAAGCGATGATTGTCAGGCATATGTTCAGGACGGGTAGAAAAGCGTCCCTGTGTCTGACTGCGCGGGTGGATGGCTGCCTGTTGCCCGTGATGAAAGATTGCCAGCATACTTTCGGTGGCACGAATGCGCACTTCCTGCCGCACCAGGTGATGCGGGACACTGTAATAATGCCCTTCGAAGGCAACATGGTAATCGATATTGACCTTGGCATTCTTCCAGGTGGCAAATTCATAGGGGCGTTCTGGCAAGGGGTTCAGGGCAGGCAGGTCCAGTTCTTCGAACAGTTGCTGGCGAGATTGCCCCAAGTGAGCCATCTTCCGCTGGTTGAGCGCCTGGACCAAGGGAGCGATGGCGCGGTTGGCTTCCCCAATACTGAAGAAGGTTCGGTTCCGCAGCGGGGCCAACACCCAGCGCTCCACGTTTTGCACGCTGTTTTCCACATGGGCTTTGTCGCGTGGTTTCCGTACCCGGGCAGGCAGGACTGCCACCCGGTAGTGCTCAGCTAATTCCTGGTAGCTGGGATTGAGCTCCGGTTCATAGCGATGGGGCGTTTTCACCCCTGATTTGAGATTGTCTGGACAAATCGTTTTGGGAACTCCACCGAAAAAGGTCAGGGCACGTACATGTCCACCCAGCCAATGCTGCAATCCTTGAGAAGGCTGGATCTCGGCATAGGTGTAATTGCTCGCGGGCAGAGTGGCCACGAAAACCTGTGCCCGGCTGATCTCCCCTGTCTCCGGATTGGTGATTGGCACTGTCATACCCGCGTAATCCACTTCCATCTCTTCCCCGCCCTTGCGTGGAATCCGCATTGTACCTGTCTGGGCTTTGTTCCAGCGTTGATAGTGCACACGAAATTGAGTATATCCGTATCCATCAGGATGTTTTTCACGGTACTCCTGCCAGAGCAAGGTCAGGGTCACTCCTCGCTTGGAGAGTTCCCGGTGCATCTCCTCCCAGTTTGGCAGCGGTCGTTTTGTTCTGTTTGCTTTGCCCTTCTCTGGGAATAAACGCTGGTACAAGTCAGCATCGCTCAATCCATCCGGCGGTGGCCAACCCAGACCGGCTTGCTCAGCTCTCGCCAGATATTCTCCCACGGTACTGTTGGAAACCTTGCAGACCCGGGCTATTGCCCGGTTGGATAATTCCGCTTCATGATGTAATCGTATGACTTCTCTGATCTTGCGCACTGGCAATCTCTCCTGCGGCATCCTACCCTCCTCAATGATTTTGAAAGTAGGATACCCGCTTCTGAGTTTTCCAGCGCTCCTTCCCCCAGCAAAGTGTGCGACATCAACCGTTTAAGGTGTGCGGCTTACTCCGTTTAACCTGTGCGACTTACTCCGTTTAAGGTGTTCGGCTTGCTCCGTTTTATGCATGATATTGGGATTGTAAAGAATAGTGGAAAAATAATGATGAATTCTGGTGGAATAAAAGCACTAGCAGGCCAACCCAAGTATAGTGAAGCAAGTAGTATAGATATGCCCAACATCAAGAGTGCAAAATAGATAATCCCCAGGAAACCATACATCTTTGAGGTGAATGCGTGCTTACTTATC
>Ga0255385_10130_pt1 | contig 11042 bp, 8 predicted proteins | sample ANMaggSeSYBR01G3_FD_182103 | JGI IMG/M metagenome (GOLD analysis project Ga0255385, IMG submission 182103) | Sediment cell enrichment communities from methane seep in Santa Monica Basin, California, United Staets - ANME aggregate JGI... | ecosystem: Environmental > Aquatic > Marine > Cold seeps >...
GTTGTTGAGAAACTGGCTACTTTTATCAAAACCAAAGACCCAAATATCAAAGGTTTTTCTGCCAGAAATATTTGGACAATGAAACAATTTTACGAAATATATCAACATGATAAAAAACTGCCATCACTGGTGGCAGAATTAAGCTGGACGCATAATCGACGGATAATGAGCCTGAAAACAGCAGAAGAACGAGAATTTTATCTGCTTTTGTGCAGCCAGAAAAAATACAGTATCCGAGAACTGGAACGCCTGATTAACAGCGGTGCTTCTGAACGAACCATGCTGGCAGATCAAAAATTATCAGAAACAATCAAGCAACTACCTCAATCGGTAGAAGGGGTATTCAAAGATAGCTACATCTTTGATTTTTTAGACCTTCCTGTTCCACATAAGGAAAAAGAACTGCAACAAGCCCTGGTCTCTTCTCTTAAAGATTTCATTCTTGAGATTGGTATCGGATTTACTTTTATTGGTCAAGAATACCGTTTACAAGTGAGTTCAGATGATTTTTACATTGACCTGCTTTTTTTCCATAGGCAGCTGCAATGCCTGGTTGCTTTTGAACTCAAAACTAAAAAATTCAAACCTGCACATTTAGGGCAACTGGAATTTTATCTGGAAGCACTGGATCGAGATGTTAAACTTTCCCACGAAAACCCCAGTATTGGCATTTTACTGTGCCGTGAAAAAAATGATGAAGTGGTGGAATATGCCTTGAGTCGATCATTGAGTCCAACGGTTATCTCCGAATATGAAACCGAACTGATTCCCAAAGAGGTACTCAGAAAGAAACTGAATGAGTTTTATGCTTTGCTGGAAGGGAAGGAGGTTGAGTAGTGAGCTATTTCGATATTTTTGTGATTTGAGACTGGATTTGAGATTTGGCAAAGGCGGTCTGAAGCTGTGATGCATAGTTGGGGAAGTTATTTCGTCCATGTTCCTAATTATAGAATAAGTATTTTCTGATGATATATCTGCAAACGGCAAGAAGGATAACATCAAATACTGGCGGGACGAAAATGAAATTCATCACGTTCCCAAAAGAAGTTCAGACGATATTATTGTGAGTTGTTATTAAGAGGAATGGGTGCAGCCGAAAAGTCGGAAATCAATTTTTAAAGTAATATGCAGCGGCCGCATGATAGCGGCTCTTCTTATGGGCTTTAGCTGCGGCCTGCCGCTTCTTCTGACAATAACCGTGTTGCAGGCATGGATGCAGAAAGAAGGAGTTGATCTGACTGTGATCGGACTTATGGCATTAGTCGGCCTTCCCTATACCCTGAAGTTCCTGTGGGCTCCTTTTCTGGATCGTTATACTCTTCCTTTCCTTGGGCGCAGACGAGGCTGGCTTCTGATAGCCCAGATATTTCTATTTTTTTCAATTATAGGTCTTGGGCTGACTGATCCTAATCCTGATTATGGGGGGCATCCTTGGATGGTGGTATTTGCTGCATTACTTGTGACCTTTTTTAGTGCATCACAGGATATTGTTGTGGATGCCTACAGAAGAGAAGATCTTCCTGATGAGGAACTGGGACTTGGTTCTTCGCTTTATATAAACGGATACAGGGTAGGAATGTTGCTCGCTTCCGGCGGCGGTCTAATCCTGGCTGATCATATCTCTTTCTCCATGGTTTATCTGATAATGGCTGTTTGTATGCTTCCCGGCGTTTTGACGACATTTTTTGTTTCAGAACCCGAGATTGCTGCCGGAACTCCTGAAACCTTAAAGGAAGCGGTTCTATATCCACTGATAGATTACTTCAGTCGAAAAAGTGCTTTGTGGATACTGGCCTTTATCCTTTTTTATAAGATAGGCGATACCATGGCAAGTACCATGAGTATACCATTTTATCTTGACACAGGTTTTTCAAAAACAGAAATAGGCGCAGTAGTCAAACTGTTCGGTTTTTGGGCCACCATAACAGGCAGTTTGATCGGAGGCATATTAATGCTTCGGCAGGGGATTTACCGCAGCCTCTGGGTTTTTGGTTTGCTTCAGGCAATATCAACTGCGGGCTTTGCAATGCTGGCGCGGATAGGTCATAGCATTCCTGCCTTGTCAGCGGTTATTGCCTTTGAGAACCTGAGCAGCGGAATGGGAACGGCTGCTTATGTTGCATTTATGGCCAGCATAACAAATAAAAAATTTACAGCTACACAATATGCTCTTCTCAGCAGCCTTATGGGAGTTCCAAGGGTACTGGTATCGGCTCCTACCGGTTTTTTTGCCAAAAGTTTGGGCTGGGAAAATTTTTTCATTTTTTGTACCCTTATTGCTATTCCGGGAATGTTGCTTTTGTTAAAATTTGCATCATGGAATTCAAGTAATACATCAGAAACTTATAAATAACTATTTGAATATGAACAAAAACAAAGAACTTAAACGAACAGTTGAACTGTACAAAAACCTGAACAAACAGAGAAAAATAATTCTTTCTCTGCCTGCCGAGAAGGCTTTGGATCGTATTTTCGATTCACCGCAGCCGGCAGCTATTGTTCATTCATTTCCGGAAGAAGATTTTTATTTTTTTATAAACGACATAGGGGTAGAAGATTCTCTTCAGCTTTTGTCTCTTGCCTCTGACAAACAAAGGGAATACATTTTTGATATAGAAGCATGGGAAAAGGATAGAATCAGCATAAACAATATTACAAAATGGTTTGCCCTGTTTTTAAAGGCTGATCCGCAGCGTTTCGTAAGGTGGTTTTTAAATAAAAAAACTGAATTCATTGAATTTTATCTTTTCAAGAACATTGAGGTAAGAATAAGGGAACACGATCAGGATCCGTCAATTTTTAGTGACGACTTTTTTACACTTGATGATGTTTTTTACATAAAGTTTATTGATTTACCTGTAGATACTGAATCAGAGAATAATTTTATAACAAACCGCAATGAATTTTTGTCGAAATTTTTAGATGAGCTTTCAGCTTATGATCACAACATTTTCCAGAATGTTTTGCTGGAGGCTTTTACTATTATACCAGCGGAATATGAAGAAGAGGCTTTTAGATTGCGGAATGTCAGGCTTGCGGAAAAAGGTTTCCTGCCGTTTGATGAAGCGATAGGGATATATCAGCCTTTAAAACCAAAGGCTTTAAGCGGGCAGAGAACAAAATTTATTGCAGACAACTCAGAAGGAAAATTATATATTCCCGTTTCTTATTATTCAACAGGAATGCTCAAGGAAAACAACCTTTTTTACAGACTCTTTAAAAAAGATAAAAAAAGAGGATGTTTTGCAGCAGATTCAGGTCGAGTTGGCAGGTCTGGCCAATCAGATAATAGTTGCTGACCAAAAGGTGATCAAGAATAAAGAGGAGTTAAATGATATAGTTAAAAAAACCTGTGGATATATAAGTATCGGGCTGAAACTATTGACAGAACAAGGCGGTAAACTCGACAAAAATCGTGCAGTTTCATTGATACAGAGATTCCCGCTTTCCAAAATTTTCAGGGTGGGATACGGGCTTGTTCTGGAGCTTAAATGGCGGGCTGAAAAATGGCACAAAATTAGCTGGTTTAAAAAAAATGGACTGCCTCTAAGTTTCTGGGGAGAGGAGTGGGTAGGTGTTTTGGGCGGGTTATTGATAAAAAAACCGCTTTATTATGACAATTACAGAACAGGCGTGCTGTACAGGGAATTTTATTCTGTTGAAGATATTAAGTATGCTGAAAAAATATTAAATGAAATTATAGCGTTTGATAACCTTCTTTCTCATATGACAGTAAATTTTGTACCTCCTTATAGTAATTTGCTTACCTGTAAAAATTTAGTATTAACTCTCTGGGCAAGATATTATCTTGGCCTTTCGGATACTCTTATCCCGCTTGATATTGATGAGTTTAAGGTGTTTTTTGATAATCTTTGGGCCTCTGGAAAAAAGCCGCGCAAAACAAACATATTAATGAAAGAATCTTTTTTAAACTGGCTTTCAGAAAAAACAGGTCTTGATTCTTATGATATCAGCAGGGAACTCGGGCAGACAATGGAAAATCTTTTCAGCGAGATCGAAAACGAATATGGATCGGTTTCAAAGAAAGATTTAACTCCGAAATATATATATCTTTTTATGACGAAGTAACGTAGCGATTAGCGGGACATTTTCCTTAGTAAGTTTGATACCTCCGGCACCCACCAGTCACAGAAACATTTGGAAGCACTTCGAGGGACTACGACGAAAGTGTCACGGTCAGCAACGCCGGCAATGTTTACATAACAGGTAAAGACTGGTCAAACGTGGAGTTGGCGGGCTATTCTGTAGGACAATTTGACTTCTTGGGACAATGCTACATAAATAGTGCATTTGGCAATGACCATGGAATTATACGGATTGGAGCTGTAGTTTCGCAAACCCTTGGGGGCGTTTCCCTATGCAAAGAAGTATATCAGGTTAGGGAAAAGTCGGTCAGCCAGTTGTGCGCTGAGCGTATCTCCGTTCCGTTCGGATAAGTTTTCTCTCTGTCAAGCTTCTTGACGATTTGTACTTTTTTTGCCTTGGGAAAGTACTTCCCAAAAATCGAAAAGTTCCTGCTCGGAGCGCTGTCTGCCCATTTCACCTCTATCATCAAAAAAGGCGCCTCATTTCTGGTGATAAAAAAATCAATTTCTCTGCTATCTTTTGTCTTGAGATAATAGAGTTGCGCCTGCTCCCCATAACAATCCTCAATATAATGAATTTCTTTCAATAAGGCGCATGCAGTAAGGTTTTCCAATTTTATGCCTGAATCTCCGATAACCTGTCTTGTATCATAAAAATAATACTTGGGCGCTTTAAGAATGGAGCGGGCGATATTTCTGTGAAATGGTCCGATCCTGAAGATGATGTACATATTCTCAAGTATTATCAGCCATCTCTTCACAGTTTTGTCTGAACACTGGAGATCCCGCGCCAGGGAGTTGTATGAAACAGGGCTGCCAACTCTTTTGCGTAATAATTGGATAAGAGTTTCAATAGATGTAATTTGCTGAACATTTTCAAGATCAACAAGATCCTGTTTCAGTATGATGTCCAGATGTGATCGTTTCCACCTGTTATAAAATCTTGTGCTTCCTTCGAGATAAGGTTCAGGGAAACCTCCGGTATCAAGCAATCTGTCCAGGACAGCCTGAAGATTATCAGGATTATTTATTTTTTTAATTTCTTTCAGGTCAAAAGGATGGAGCCGGAACTGAAAAAAGCGTCCGGCAAGAGAGTCTCCGACTTTCCTGTATGTATCCAGTTTGGCGCTACCTGTAACAATTATCCGGGGCTGGACGCCTTCAGTATCATAAATACCTTTGAGCCATGATTTCCAGTTTTTTAGTTTGTGAAGTTCGTCGAAAATAATAAGATCTTTTGATCTGTCCCATGATCTTTCGATAAGACCTAAGCGGTGTTCCGGATTATCAAAATTGAGATAATCAAAATTACTGCTCAGCATTTTTGACAAAGTCGTTTTGCCGGACTGTCGTGGGCCTGTTAACAGGACAATCTTTTTTTTTAAATCGTCCAGAATATAATTTGTCAGATATCGTTTCATGCAGACCTTTTAAACCGTCATTCCGAGTTAGTCAAGACTTTTTCGTAATTCATACCGATATGCCTGTCATTGGCACAAATTGCAACAGGGGATTTACTATTGACCTTTTTTGATGGAGGACGTTATTGTATAAAAACAGAGCTTGCAAAACGAATGGAGCAAAAAAAGCCGGAATAAACAAAGGAACGAACGTGAAGGGGCGATAAATGTGGGTCAATAATTTCAATAAGTTACATATTATGTCTTCTGGCAGCACATAGCAAAAAATCAGGTGGTTACAAAGTAAAACATGGCAGTATTCCCAAATCTGCACTGCTTTGCAGGGACTACCCAAAAACCGACAACCATAAACCGTAAACTATGAAAACATTACTTATATATCCCTATTTCCTTGAAGATAGAGTCCATGAAGAAGAAATAAGTTTTGTACCGCTTGGGGTTTATTATGTAGGCGCTGTTTTAAAGGAAAATAATTATGATGTTGAGATACTGAACTGGCATAACGTCAATAAAACATCTCATGATATCATCAAAGAAACATTGATTGCCAAAAAACCGGATGTAATCGGTTTTTCGATAATGCATGCAAACCGGTGGGGCGGTATTGAAATTGCCAGGATCGCAAAACAACTCGACCCGAAGGTAAAAATTGTCTTCGGCGGAATAGGTACCACTTTTTTATGGCAGCATTTATTAAAGCACTTCAAAGAAATTGATTACGCAGTATTGGGAGAAGGAGAATACACTTTTCTAACTCTTTTAAAATGCATACAAAAACAAAATTATGAACAGATTAGGCATATCAAAGGTATTGCTTACAGAAAAAAAGGCAAAGTTGTAAAAACAAAGCCCGCTGAGGTCATACATGACCTTGACAAACTGCCTGTCCCTGCAAAATATTTTGAATATCAGCATGTTTCTTTAACCAGAGGATGCCCTGGAAATTGCACTTTTTGCGGTTCTCCTCAGTTTTGGGGCCATAAAGTAAGATTCCACTCCCCGGATTATTTTGTAAATCAAATTGAACTTCTCTTTAAAAAAGGAATAACTTTTTTTTATTTTTCAGATGATACTTTTACCTTTAAAAAAGACATAGTAATTGAAATCTGCAAAAAAATTCTGGATAGAGGACTAAAAATAGTATGGGCGGCGATTTCTCGCGTAAACTATGTGAACGATGAAGTTCTTTACTGGATGAGAAAAGCAGGCTGCATTCAGATCAGTTATGGTGTGGAAAGCGGATCTGAAAAAATAAGAACAATTCTGAACAAGAACATTAAAACAGATCAAATAAAAAAAGCTTTTTCGCTGACTCCAAGGTACGGTATTATGGCCAGAGCCTACTTTATTTACGGGTGCCCCGGAGAAACCTGGGATACAATTCAGGATACCATAGATTTAATTCATGAAATCAAACCTCTGAGCACCATCTTCTACATCCTTGATATATTTCCCGGAACAGCACTTTATTCGGATTTTAAAAAAAGATGTAAAATTACAGATGATGTTTGGTTAAAACGCATAGAAGACATCATATATTTTCAAAGCGATCCTGATTTGTCCCAGGATATGATACTGGCGTTCGGGCAAAAACTCAGGAAAAATTACTATGAGAATCTTGCAGGTTTTGTAGATAAAATTGAAGTAATTGATAATAAAGAGCTTTACGAAATGTACGCAGATTTCTTCTCAAGACTTGGGATGACATTCGATTATGGAGATTATGCAACAATAGAAGATATAAAGGATAAAGACAAGATTTCTGAAAGACTATATAAAAAATCGCTGAACTATTATCCTGATCACCGCGCTTTCCTTGGCATAGGTATAATCAAACAGAAAATGGGAGAATACATACAATCGGCTAAAATACTATCGGAAGGAGTCGAATATTTCCCGGAAAACGAGCAGCTTAATATTTGCCTGGGGATCAGTTATATGAATTTAAGAGAATATAACAAAGCAGTTCCATATTTTCTGAAATTCAAAGATTCTAAAAAAGCAAATTACTATATTACGGCCTGTAATGAGGCGCTAAACCCAAAAGCCAGGTAGAAATCGGCATGATATCAGACCAGCCCGGCACATCAACGGTTTGATCAAGCTGTCCCACCAGCAACAGCCCTTTAGAATTAGGGATTCGTTTCTTCGCCATCCTCAGGCCTTTTATTTCACGGTTCAGGTTATCTGAATTCAAGCGGTCAGTCACCTGAATGATCAAAGGCTGCTTTGCCGTTTGGAAAACCAAAAAATCACACTCCCATCCGTTTTTTAAAAAAAATATCTCTTCTGTTTGAGCTCTAAGGTAAGCAAATACCAGGTTTTCCAAAAGCTTGCCTCTGTCCTCAAAAAAAGAATATTGCGTAACTGCCGCAAAGCCGTTGTCATAAAGGTAGATTTTCTTATTGCTCATCTCTCTTTTAGTAACCGATGGGGTCATGTTTTTCCACATATGTCAGCATATAGATCGAAAAGATTTGGTCCACGATCATGTAGATACGATCCTTGCTGATTGAAATGCCTCTTGATTTGAGCTCGTTGTATAACTTGTTTATAGAAAACTCCTTGGTAAACGATGCAATCAAACGTTTTATTAAATATTTTAATATAGAAACATCTTTGATCGTATATCTTTCTATCAGATCCCTGTAGAGCATTACATTGAAATATTCCTGCAAAATTTGCGGCTTAAAGCGCTCTTCAATCCCCACCAACTCAGGGTAACCGCCCCATAACAGGTATTCTTCAAAGGCATTTTGAATAAGTGAAAGGTTCCTTGTAGAATAGATGTCTTGTACGTCAATCTCTTTGAAGCCCAGAAACTCTTTGAAAGAAAGCGGCATAATTTCAAAAGAAAGGCTGCGGCCACGCAAAGATGTCGATATCTCTTTGGATAGAAGCTTTGCGTTGGAACCAGTCAAAAAAATCCTTTTGGTCACAGTATCGAGCATGCGGCGAACAAACTTCTCCCACTGATCCAACTCCTGGATCTCATCAAAGAAAAAATAAGACAGCGAAATGTCCAGCTCCGGATAAAGCTCAAGATAAGCCTCAATAATGAGATCGTGACGGCCTTCCAGTTCCAGACGCTCATCTTCAAAATTGATGTACAGAATCTGATTGCGCGCCACGCCTTGCCTTTCCAGCTCAGCCATGAGCTGAAAAAAATAATAAGTTTTTCCAGCCCTTCTGGGGCCTACAATGGTGATAATCTTATCCAGGTTCAGAGGAACATTGGCCTGCCTGGGTTTAAAGTCAGGGAGCGGGCGGTTGTGAAAATCTATAATAATTCGTTTGAGAAAGTTTTTCATTTCATATTATCCCTTTTAGAGGGAAAATATATACATTTATTTTATTGTTTGCAAGGAAAATCGTGCAAATCTGCAACCCGCATATCGTTCACTGCTTGTTGCATCCTGTGAAAATCGGTGTTCAAGCTTATATCCCTTCTCGGAAAAAAGCTTCACGCAAGCATCAACCACATCAGGATCATAAAATACACCCCTATTCTGTGTAATTTCTCCTAAAGCCTTTTCTATACCAAGCGCCGGTCGATAAGGCCGGTGAGAGGCCATAGCCTCTACAATATCAGCTATCGTCAAAATTCTTGCCTCTAAGAAAATGTCTTCACCAGATAGACCTTGAGGATACCCGGAACCATCCATTTTTTCGTGATGTTGAAGCACCATTCGAGCGATATCCCATGGAAACTCTATATTCTTCAGAATATTATAGCCAACTTGTGGATGGTCCTTAATAAGATTGAATTCATTGTCGCTTAATCGGCTAGGTTTACTAAGAAGCTCTGCCGGTACAGCAATCTTACCAAGATCATGAATTACTCCCCCCATGTAAATTGACTCAGCCACCTCTTCTAATAGGCCCATCTCCTCAGCAATGGTGCGAGCCAGATTCGCCACCCTCCTTTGATGTCCCGCTGTGTAAGGATCCCTAACTTCGACTGTTAAAGCTAAAACATGGACGATCGCATCAAGTGCTTTTCTCAAATCTTCCATTGTGTTACGAAGCTTGACAGTGCGCTCAGCAACCATCTGTTCCAGAACTTCTTTGTCTAAAAGCGTTTCCTTTGCTTTTTGGAAAAAGGCATGTCTTTCTTTAAAGGAAGCCCCGAGCGACTCAATCAGCAAGATATTTTTCCCCCTGAAACAGACTGCCAAGGCCTCGAGGGTACATTCGTTCCCTGATGAGTCAGTTTCAGTCCATACTTCTGAGGTCAACCGCCCTGTTTCGTTTTTCATCCAAAAATCTTCTGCCTCATTCAAAAATAGTTCAAGAAAAGAAAATTCTTCTTCCAGCCTTAGTCTGCCGATTTCCATGTCGACATTCGGGTAAAGCTGCCTGAACCAATCTGGTATTGTCCCGATTACTTGAATAGAGCCATCACCTATGTGCTCCATGACGACTATATCCAAGGCTGCAAAAAGACCGGTTATGTCCAGCTCAGTCATTTCCGTTCACCTCTTCTCCCCCCCCCCCTAACATCATCCGTGTAAGAGTTAGAAAGGCTTTTTCAACTCCTTCACCTGTCTTTGCGCAGGTTTTCATCATGATCCATCTTTTCTCTAAAAGTTCCCCAATTGCTTCTTCTTCCAACTTCCACTCATTAGTCATGTCCGTTTTGTTCAATAGAAGCACGAAGGGAAGTCCTTTGCCTAAAAACTCATCTATGCTTTTTTGAAGACCAATAGCCGTATCCAAGGTGATGGGGCGGGTTCCGTCGACCACCAACAAATACCCTGACGCTCCGCGCAAATAAGACATCCGCACCTTATTAAAACTATCATCCCCAGCAAGATCCCACAAAATGAGATTCACGTCCCGATCTCCAAGCTTTATTGATTTTTTATCAATCCTTACTCCCACGGTGGTAAGGTACTTATCGGAGAAAATGCTCTGAACAAAACGCGTCACGAGACTTGTCTTACCCACAGCAAAAGCACCCACCATGCATATTTTTTTCCGGATCATACCTAGTTTCCTTTTGTGGTTGGTCTATCAGTAAGAACTATATTGAACGATACCCCGCGGTTAAATTCTCTGTTTTTTCCCGCCATTTCCTCGCACAAAGATTTACTGCTACCAATACCAACAGCTTTATAATCGATTCCCTTAGGCCCTTCGGTTATCAGTACAGAGGCAATGAAATTTGCACGCTCCTGGCTCAGGGATAGATTCTTCTTTTTAGACCCGCTCTGGTCCGTATGGCCTATAATTTTGATATAGAAACGCTTGTCCAAAAGTTGGGTAACAGCTTGAAGTTTTTGAATTTCTTTTGCCAATGTTCGCAATGTATCGTTTTGCCCCGGTACGAGGTTGGTGCTATTCACCGCAAAACAAAGCCTTTGATTTTCAATCCAATTTTTAATAGTGGTTAGGTTACTTATATCTGTATTTATGAGATTTTTTTCTTGGAATTGTGCGATACCTGGAATGACTCGTGCAATTTTGTGAGCCTCGGCAATCCATTGGTGAGAAGCAGAACCTGTGGCATGGA
>Ga0255385_10131_pt1 | contig 11040 bp, 7 predicted proteins | sample ANMaggSeSYBR01G3_FD_182103 | JGI IMG/M metagenome (GOLD analysis project Ga0255385, IMG submission 182103) | Sediment cell enrichment communities from methane seep in Santa Monica Basin, California, United Staets - ANME aggregate JGI... | ecosystem: Environmental > Aquatic > Marine > Cold seeps >...
TCATTACTAAAAGGGTAGGTGCCAAAAATATCCGAAAAAAACTGGATCACTTCAGGCATTTGTTCAACTCCTTGTTGAGCTGTGCTCAAATGATCCTCAAACACATAGTAGTCCAATGGAAATGATTCACCACCTGTACCGTTAAATTCATCCTGGAAATGCACATAGTTCGAAATCGCCACCATCACATAATAAGTAACAATGGGATATCGGTGTCGCCACATAAAGGTTTTTTTATTACCATTGCTTACAATATTTTCCAATACACCATTTGATACGGCCACTAACTCAACTCCCATAATAATAGTATCTGGAATAGTTATATCCATAAAAATGGAATCTGGTTTGTCCTCGGGTCCATCTTTACATGGATACCAGTAGTGGGCCAGATAAGGTGTTGAAAGTGTAGCAATAATGGGTTCGTTATTACCATGTGTTTCGTACCTTAATCCTTTTTTATACACACCAGCCATAGCTGGAACACCATGGTAATAAATGGAAAGATCAATCAATTCACCTGTATTGTAACTGCTATCTAATGTTATATTTATTGCATCCCCAACTTGCCCATAACTTACACATGGATAACTGATGCTATCAACATGCAATGCACTATTTAAATCAATATACAATTCGGAAAGTCCATCTGATTTAGGTGAAAACCTGCACAAAACATTTCCCTCAATCCACGGGGAGTTAATACCTATTTCGATATCGATGTGATAAAACTTTATATCTATTGTTGTATCACCTTTGTATTGTGAGTTTTTAACAATGAACTCTTTGAAGGTTTCGTATTCATATTTATATTGTTCCAATAATGCTTCTGATTTCTGTGACATCAAAAGTGCAGGGAGGAGAATTAAAGCTAAAAACGGGAATCGTTTGAAATATTTCATTTAGAATAAAGATTATTTATGATTTGTATGATTGTGAAATTCAACTAATTGGATGGCTTCAACTGCTTCTTTAACGTCGTGGACCCTAAGAATATTGGCACCATTTAACAATGCAATGGTATTTATAATAGTTGTACCATTCAATGCGTCTTGGGGTTTTGTGTTCAGAATTTTGTTGATCATCGACTTTCTGGAAACGCCAGCCAATATGGGATGTCCTAATTCCTTGAAGGAATTTAAGTGGTGTAATAATTTATAATTGTGTTCCAGCGTTTTTCCAAAACCAAATCCCGGGTCGAGAATGATGTTATTGGTAATGCCAAGTTGATTTAGCTTTGCTATTTGTTGCTGAAAAAAAAGGTTTATTTCGTCAACAATATTTTCATATTGAGGGTTCTGCTGCATATTTTTTGGTGTTCCTTGTATATGCACAAGAATATAAGGAACCTGATATTTAGCTATTACTTCAAACATCTTTTTGTCAAATATCCCGCCTGAAATATCATTGATTATGTGAGCACCATTTTCTAGTACAGTTTTTGCAATTTGACTTCGGTAAGTATCAACTGACAGGATAATATCAGGAAAATGATGAATAATTAAATTTTGTATTTCCAATAATCTTTCAAGCTCTCGTTCTTCTGATATTCCTATTGCACCGGGTCGGGTAGAAACTGCTCCAATATCAATAATGCTTGCTCCATCTATTATCATTTTTTCCACATGCAACAATATTTTTTTTTCAGAGTCAAACATCCCTCCATCATAAAATGAATCAGGTGTAGCATTCAAAATTCCCATGATGATGGGTTTGGAGAAAATCACTACTTTATTTCTTATGATCAGGGAGAAATCCATTTTATTTAAGATCATTAAATGTTAATGCTTCAAAAAGATCGAATGCTAAAATACAATATTATAGTTTTGTGTTAAGAGTGTGTGAACAATTTTTACCACTTCATTGTGATGATTGTTGAAATAGGTTTAATTTTGATCCCGGTTTGAATAAGTAATTTTAATATGATGCATACTAACGAGCAATACGAAACAGTGATTTCCGAATGTCGGGATGTATTTACTAAAAAGATGAAAGATTATGGGAGTGCCTGGCGTATTCTCCGTACCCCATCACTTACCGATCAGATTTATATCAAGGCCAACCGGATCAGGAGTATTGAGGAAAAGGGAACACAGAAAGTAAATGAAGGCATCAAACCAGAATTTATTGGAATAGTAAACTATTCGGTAATGGCTTTAATTCAACTTGATCTTGGTACGGATGAAGAAATGGAAATGGATAACGACAAAGCAACAAAACTTTACAATAAATATTTTTATATCGCTAAAACATTAATGGAGGATAAGAACCATGATTATGGTGAGGCCTGGCGGAATATGCGGATCAGTTCTTTAACTGATATCATTTTGATGAAGCTTTTACGTGTAAAACAAATTGAAGATAATGAAGGTAAAACCTTCGTTTCGGAAGGAGTTGATGCCAACTATCATGACATTATCAATTATTCAGTTTTTGCCTTGATCAAATTGAACGAAGAAATTCAGGATAAAGATTAATTATTAGAGAAGAATGCAAATAAAGGATACTATTATATTTAATACCATAACCTGGATAATACTAATTGGTACCATCTTATCTGGATTTTTACTTCCCAGGTACGAGGTTTATAATTCTTTCATTATTTCTTTGTTAACAATTGAGATTTTACTTGTTATTTATTTTAGTAAGCGATTTACTAAAACACAAATTACCTTAAGTAGGGTTTTATTGGGTTTACTATTTATTTATTCAGGGTTTGTAAAAGGGGTCGATCCTGTTGGTACGGAATACCGGATTGTGGACTATTTTATTGCCTTTGGCACTGACTGGGCTTTTCCCTTAGCCTTGCCATTATCTGTTTTGATGAATTCTGTCGAATTTGTTTTGGGCATTCTTTTATTACTGAATGTTGGTATGCAGATAACTTCCTGGCTGGTAATGCTGATGATGGCAGTCTTTACAGTTGTCACATTCAATGATGCTTTGTATAGTCCTGTTCCTGATTGTGGATGCTTTGGTGATGCCTTTGTCATTTCCAATTGGCAGACATTTTACAAAAACCTGATTATTGATGCATTGCTTTTAATTGTTTTGTTTTCACGAAACAGGGTAGGTAAATGTTTTAGATTCAAAACAGAATGGGCGATACTGCTTGTTTCAATATTTGGATTTATTATTTTTGAAATATACAATATCCGGCATTTACCAATTATCGATTTCAGGAATTGGAAAGTTGGTAATGCAATGGTGAATGAAAATCCATTGCCAATGAAATATTACCTTACTTATAAAAATATAGAAACTGGCGAAGAAATGGAATATTTATCACCCGATTATCCTTATAATGATTCTGCCTGGATTGCCAGATGGGAGTTTGTAAATCAACGGGTTGAAGATCCGAATCCAAAATTACACGATTTAAGGATAGAAAATGAAGATGGAATTGACTATACAAATCAGATCATCGCTAATCCGGGATTTCAATTTATAGTGGTGGCTTACGACCTTCCTAAATCGAATTTGAAGTATATGGATATGCTCAATGGAATATTCCAGGTAAGTGATGAGCTTGGTTTTTCATTGGTGGTTATCACAAGTAGCTTACCTCAAGAAGCCCAGCAGTTTAAAGAAAACTATCTGCAAGATGCTAACTTTTATTATGCCGATGATGTTACTTTGATGACTATGATCCGTTCCAATCCAGGTCTGATCTTATTAAAAAATGGTGTAATTCGAGCTAAATGGCATTACAATGACATTCCTTCTGTTCCTGATATTAAACAGGAATTCTTGTTGCCTTAAAAATATCCCTACTGTTAATAATTAGTTTATAAATATTTAAAGGCCTCAAATTAGTGGTTTCATTTAAATATATTTTTGAAATTATTGTATCAATTTTAAAATTAATTAATCATATCATATAAAAATTTATGAGAACTCAAATTGTAGCAGGCAACTGGAAAATGAATATGTTATTTGAAGATGCAGATGACCTTATAAATAATATAGTCGAATTTGTAAAATCAAATAAGCTTGAAAATACTGCAGTTATTGTTTGCCCTCCTTCACCTTATTTGGAATTGGCAACCGACCAGGCCTTTGAAAGTGATTTGTATGTCGGCGCACAAAATATTAGTAATTTTGAATCCGGAGCTTATACCGGAGAAATTTCAGCTGCCATGCTTGCATCGATGCGTGTAGATTATTGCATCATTGGGCATTCTGAACGAAGAAAGTATTTCAATGAGTCGCATGAAGTATTGGCCGAAAAAGTAAATGTTGCTCTAACACACAATATTATTCCCATATTTTGCTGTGGTGAAGTATTGCCAGAAAGGGAAGCTGAAAAACATTTTGAAATCATTGAAGCTCAATTGGAAGAATCGTTATTTCACTTGAAAAAAGGTGATTTTTCTAATATTGTTATTGCTTATGAACCTGTATGGGCAATAGGAACTGGTGTTACTGCTTCACCGGAACAAGCACAGGAGATGCACCATTTTATCAGGGGTTTGATTGCTCAAAAATATGATATTTCTACTGCTGAAAATACCACAATCTTATATGGAGGAAGTTGCAATGGCAAAAATGCCAAAGAACTCTTTGCAAACACAGATGTTGATGGCGGGTTAATAGGAGGCGCTTCATTAAAACCGGCGGAGTTTATCCAGATCATCCAGTCTTTCTAATTGTGCTCACCAACGCATATAATAATGGATCATATAGAAGTCAATTTTAAAATTGATATGAATTCCCCTGAAATGGAGATACTAATGGCTCAATTAGCTGATATTGGATTTGATGGTTTTATGGAAGCGGATGATGGTTTATTGGCATATATTCCGAAAGCTAGTTTTAATAAAATACTACTTGCTGAAACCGTTAAATCAAATCAGAATCCACCTTCATACAGCTTCATAACAATCAAAGAGCAAAACTGGAACAAAGTATGGGAAAGTAATTATGATCCGGTGAATATTAATAATCAGGTATACATCCGGGCGCCTTTTCATGAAAGGAATCAAGATGTCAAATATGAAATTTTAGTGGATCCGAAGATGTCATTTGGTACAGCACATCATGAAACAACTTCAATGATGATTGAACTGATACTGAATGAAGAAATGACTGGCAAAAAAGTGTTGGATATGGGTTGTGGAACAGGGATTCTTGCCATTCTTGCTGAGATGATGGGAGCAAAGAATTTAGATGCTATTGACAATGATGAGTGGGCCTATAAGAACAGCCTGGAGAATGTGGATAAAAATAAATGCAAAAATATTCACGTTAAATTAGGTGATAAAAGTACTATAAAAGCAATTGAGTATGATTGTATTCTTGCAAATATCAATCGAAATGTCTTGCTTAAGGATATACCCGATTATACAACTCATTTAGTAAATAATGGGATACTATTATTAAGTGGATTTTATACTGAAGACCTGGAACAAATTGAGTCTTCAGCACGTGACTGTAACCTGGAACTGGTCGGTAAAATTGTAAAAAACAATTGGGTTGCAGCACGATTTATGAAAAATTAGAAGGTTTGTTTATAATGAGAATTTTGAAATCGGTATTATTTGGAGTGATCATTCTTGGTTTCTTATCCGGGGCTAATTCTCAAAATATCAAAGAGTTTTCATCAGAAACAGATCAGTTTTTTAGTGAGCTTAATTCCATGTTTTCCAAAATTAGTTTGAAGGGGAATAAAGATAAGTGTGAGGAAATGATGGAAGAATTTATGTACAACTGGAATGCTGGGCTATTCTCACGTGAAGTAAAAGCAAATACAAGAGCTATTTGTAACCTGATGATAAAAAGGCGGCTCAAAGCTTATCCACATTATTATCATTTTCTTGGAAGTGTAAATGGACTTATGGAATATGACCATCCGGCTCATAGTTATAATGCATGGAACAAAAGTGTTGAAATCCTGGTTAGTGATAAAAGAAGTACAAAACCCATCACTTCATTTCTTAAAACCAGTTATGAATTGTTGCATGAAAATGTATTGTATAGGACCAAGTCAACATCGTGGAGGTCTGATACATATGATTTTATTTTTGCTTATGACTCTGTACCAATGGTGGAGTTTGAAAAAATATGAACCTGGTTTGTTTTGCTAATAAAGACAGCACTTCCATAATTGATACAAAAGGTGTATTTTATCCGCTAAAGTCGATATGGAAAGGGAAAAATGGCAGGATAAGCTGGAGTAGGGCAGGGTTTGAGGAAGATGATGTTCATGCATTTCTGGAGAGATATGAGATTTTTCTTGGATTTTCCAAATTTAGTGCCGATTCAGTCAGGTTTTTTCATAAAATTTATTGGAACACACCAATTATGGGTAGCCTTGAAGATAAAGTATTGGCTAATGTAACACCTGAAAAAGCTACCTACCCAAGATTTCAATCCTATGTGATGGAGATTGAAATTAATAACCTGTTTGATGATATTGATTTTATTGGAGGTATTGAGATGCGGGGTGCAAAGCTAATTGGACTAGGGAATAAAGAGAATGATGCTTATTTGTCATTTAAAAGAAAAAATAAGGAGTTTGTAAAAATATTATCAAAGAGTTTTGTTATTTATCCCGATCGGATTTCATCGGCATTGGCATCAGCTACAATAGTGTGCAGGGAGGATTCAATTTATCACCCGGGACTACAAATGAATTATGTGAACGAAAGCCGGGAGCTTTCATTGGTAAGAGCTGGTGAGGGAAAAATAAAAAGCCCTTATTATGATTCTTTTCATAACCTGGATATTTACTCAGAAGCTATTTACTGGAAAATGGATCTACCCAATATTAACTTTGAAACGATTAAGGGTGTATCCGGATTAGGTCGAGCCACTTTTGAATCCAGTAGTTATTTTTCTGAATCAAGGTATATGAGGCTTCAGGGAATAGATCCAATGAACCCACTGTTACGAATTAAAAAATATGCCGATAGATATAATGTTCGTGAAGTTAGTGTTCAAGGGTTATCTGAAGAGATGTTATTGCCCCAGGAACAGGTAATTGCAATGCTTGTGAATTTATCAAATAAAGGTTTTCTTATATACGACAGGGATGAAAAAAGAGCCCGAATTAAAGAAAAATTATTCGATTACATTAATGCGGTTAACCGCAAAGTTGATTATGATGTAATTCAATTTAATTCAGAAACTTACAGGTATCAAAATGCATCCCTTGAATTGGATAGTTTTGGTCTGAAACTTTATGGTGTGCCTATTGTCTATTTGAGTGATTCTCAGAATGTGTTTGTTTATCCTAAAAAAATGAAGAATTAATCTTGAAAAAAGGGATGGACTTTACCTTTTCCGGCAGGGTCCATGCCGGTACTTTCGACTTTTTTGCCAGGCAGGTTGACTTTAATTATGATCAGTTTAAATTAGATATGCCGGTTATTGACTCCATGAGTTTTATGGTGCCAAGTTTTGAAACTGACGAATTTGGATATCATTATCCGGTACGGATCAGAAACGTGGTATCTGATTTAGGAGGAGACCTTTATATTGATGATCCAAATAATAAATCCGGACTAAAACCATTTCCAAATTATCCCATATTTACCAGTACCAAAGATGCCTATGTTTACTATGATGACAATGCTATTTTTAATGGTGTTTATGACCGTAGTACATTTTATTTTTATGTGTATCCATTTACCATTGATAGCCTGGATAACTTTAAAACTGAGCTCCTGCAATTTAATGGATACCTGGCTTCAGCAGGTATTTTTCAGGATATTGAGGATACATTACGTGTGCAGCATGACTATTTTCTTGGTTTTGAACAAGCCACTCCAGCCGAAGGATTTGCAATGTATGGAGGAAAAGGAACCTATTATTCGGATATTAGTTTGAGTGGAAAGGGCTTACGTGGTAATGGATCACTTGAATATATTACTTCAACGTCTTGGTCGGATGACTATATGTTTTTCCCTGATTCTACAAATACAATGGCGAAGGAATTTGTCATAAATGAGCAAATAACGCCTGTGGAATATCCACAGGTTCAGGGGAATAATGTGCGACAACACTGGCTGCCATATGCTGATCGGATGATTATCCGACAAGCTGAATTGCCGCTTAATATGTTTAATGAGCAATCACGGCTGTCTGGGATGCTTGTGTTGACTCCCCAGGCACTTAATGGTGCTGGTCGGCTCAGTTTTGAAGATGCCGATATGCAGTCAAAGCTGTATACCTTTATGCAGCATGAAATATTTGCTGACTCTGCTGATTTTACACTCAAATCAACGGATTTTGCACAGTCTGCATTTTCAACTAAAAACTACTTTTCTCATATAGATCTGTTCGAACGACAAGGAAAGTTTATTTCTAATGGTGGAGCATCTCTGGTTGAATTCCCAATCAATATGTATGTTTGTATGATTGATGAATTTGATTGGTTTATGGATTCTTATGAAATTGCTATTGGTAGCCTTGAGAAAGAAGCACAAATGGCTCAATATGACAATCTTACTATTCAGGAGTTAATCGATGTCCCCCTCCAGGGATCTGAGTTTATTTCCATTCATCCTGATCAGGATTCATTGCGATTTATTTCAACAACAGCCACATATAACCTGCAGGAATATACATTATTTGCTGAAGATGTAAAATATATCAGGGTTGCTGATGCAGCCGTATTTCCTACGGATAAACAAATAGTCATAAAGTCAGATGCCAGGATGAATACCATCGTGGATGCAAAAATACTTGCCAATACTGTTACACGCTATCATGAAGTTTATGATGCAGTTGTAGATATTAAAGGTAAAAATAAATATGTAGGAATTGGAAATTACGATTATGTGGATGAATTGGATAATCGCCAACAGATATTTTTGAGGGACATTGGGGTTGACCCTTCATACCAAACAGTTGGAAACGGTTATGTGTCAGACTCTACAGGTTTTACCATTAGTCGGAACTTCGATTTTTCAGGGAATGTATTACTTTATGCCAATCGGCAGTTTCTGAACTTTGATGGTGGATTTAGGATCAGGCATACTTGTAAAACCGGCAAAATTGAATATGTTAAGTTTAATTCGGATATCAATCCAAAAGATATTTATATTAACGTGGATGAAAATCTTGTGACATTGGCAAAGTCACCCCTTGAATCATCGTTGATGTTCTCTAATGAGACCAATAATTTTTATTCCGGATTTTTAAGCGGAAAAAAGGGCTGCATCTGATCACAATGTTTTACCAGCACATGGATTTATACATTATGATAAAGCGGCTGAGGTATATGATATTGCAAGCATGGATAAGCTTAAAGGACTAACACTGGAAGGAAATCAGATTTCCCTGGGTAGAAAGAAATGTATTCTTACAGCTTCTGGTGAACTTATCCTTGGTGCAGATCTGGGCAGGGTGAAATTAGAAACATTTGGTCAGGCGAAACACTATATTATTCCTGATTCAACCAGCTTTGATATGGTTGTCGCTGTCGACTTTGTATTTGATGCTAAGGCGCTTGAAATCTTGGCCGAAAATATAAAAGCACAAAACCTTCGTGGTGTTAATTTAAACAGGCCTGTATTTCTTAAAGCGTTAACAGACATTCTTGGAGAAAAGGATGCAGAGAAAATTGTGTCTGATTTGAACATTTTTAACCGATTCAGAAAATATCCATCCGAATTGGAGCACACTATTTTGTTTACAGATGTAAAATTCAAATGGAATTATGCAACACGTTCTTACATTTCGTATGGTGAAATCGGTGTTGGTAGTATAGGTAAAATACAGGTTAACAGGTATGTAAAAGGAATTGTTGAGGTTGAGAGAAAACGAACAGGTGATGTTTTGAATATTTACATTGAATTTGATAAGGGACGTCATTGGTATTTCTTTAATTATCGCAATAACCTGATGCAATCCATCACTTCAAATGTTGATTTTAATAACATTATCCGTGATTTAAAAGAAGATAAAAGAACTGTTAAAAAAGATAAAAATGGTGCAGAATATCAATACATTATATCAAATTTAAGAAAGAAGACTGACTTCTTGAGGCGCGTACAAAATTATTAAGCAAACGATATGATTACAGTCAATTTAATAATAGCCATCATATTAGCCTATTTGATCGGATCAATACCCACATCTGTTTGGATTGGCCGGATATTTTACAATGTTGATGTCAGAAAGGAGGGTAGTGGTAATGCAGGGGCAACAAATACAATTCGTGTATTAGGCGTCAAAGCAGGTATTCCGGTGTTGGTACTGGATATTTTTAAAGGCTGGTTTGCTGTTTACATTGCTAACTTCTTTTGGGATGGCACATTAACTTTTCCTGATTTAATCGACTTTGAAATTATTTTGGCAGCTGCTGCTGTGATTGGGCATGTTTTTCCGATATATGTTGGATTTAAAGGGGGTAAGGGAATTGCCACTTTATTGGGAATAGGGCTGGCATTATTTCCATATGGTGCTTTGATAGCCGTTGGTATCTTTGCTGTTACCCTGATGATAACCAGATATGTTTCCCTTTCTTCTATAGTGGCTTCCGTAACTTTTCCCATTGTCGAATTGCTGGTTCTCGGAAATCATGAATATTTATCTCTTAATATACTTGCAATTGCGGTAGCTATTTTTGTTCCTTTAACACATCGAAAAAATATCCAACGATTGTTAAAGGGAGAGGAATCAAAATTTACCATTAAAAAGAATAATTAAGCTTACTTCCTTAGTTGGTTTTCCATATTTTTGATTGCCAAATACTCTTTCTAATTATCAGATATTAAGATGCATAGATATGTTTATTTGTCTTGGTCTACGAAACCGGATAATAAATCCCCATCTCTAAATCCCATGTTAAAGGCATCTAAAAATCGGTATATCAGCATATTAACTCCGTATTTTTATTTGTTGTTTATTAATTAGCAATAAAAGGTTGATATTTTTAGGCCTGCTTAAGTTAAACATAATCAGCTTGTTAAAAATTACGGTACAAATATTGAATAGTGCTTCGTGCAGTTTTTAACGCTAAACATTTGGTCAGATAGAAAAATGATTTCAAATATAACATATAGGAACTTAGGAAAAGTAAAAAGCGAAATTTTG
>Ga0255385_10128_pt1 | contig 11024 bp, 10 predicted proteins | sample ANMaggSeSYBR01G3_FD_182103 | JGI IMG/M metagenome (GOLD analysis project Ga0255385, IMG submission 182103) | Sediment cell enrichment communities from methane seep in Santa Monica Basin, California, United Staets - ANME aggregate JGI... | ecosystem: Environmental > Aquatic > Marine > Cold seeps >...
AATATATAATTTCATTCGGCCTCAGAGCGCATTATTGCCAAAATTCATATTTTCGCTGTCTCATTCAATTGATTAAATGAACCCTTCTATGGATAATTATACCAAACTGAACCGCCTGATCGGGTGGCTCGTCTTTCTGATCGCAACGATGGTTTATTTTCTTACCCTCGAACCCACGGCCAGCTGGTGGGATTGTGGCGAATACATTGCCACTGCCTATAAATTGCAGGTTGGACACCCACCCGGGGCACCACTTTTCCAGCTGATAGGACGCTTTTTTTCACTCTTTGCCTTTGGTGAACCCGGCAATGTTGCCATGATGATCAATGCCATGTCGGCCTTAAGCAGCAGTTTTACGATTCTATTCCTGTTCTGGACCATTACAATGCTGGCAAAGAAACTTGTTCCTTCAAAAGGTGAAATGACCAAAGGGAATATGTATGCTATACTTGGAAGTGGTATGGTTGGGGCACTTGCCTATAGCTTCTCGGATTCATTCTGGTTTTCCGCTGGTGAAGGAGAGGTTTACGCTATGTCGTCCTTCTTCACAGCCATCACTTTCTGGGCTATATTACGATGGGAGCGAGTGGCCAATGAAAAACATGCCGACCGCTGGATCATCCTGATTGCTTTTCTGATCGGTCTGTCGATTGGTGTACACATGCTCAATCTCCTGGCCATCCCGGCCATTGCCTTCGTATACTATTTCAAGAAATTCAAAGCAAGTACCAAAGGAGCGATAATCACCTTCGCTGTGTCGATGATCCTGCTCAGCATCATCATGTATGTGATCATCCCCGGCATTGTCAGCCTTTCAACTGCATTTGAGGTGTTCTTTGTTAATACCATTGGAATGCCTTTCAACTCAGGAACGATTATTTATTTTGTGATGTTGGTCACATTGATCGTCCTTGCACATGTTTTTACCCTTAAGTACAAAAGAGTACTTCTTAACACTGCCGTGTTGAGTTTTGTTTTTATCCTGATCGGGTATTCTTCTTTCTTTTTGCTTATTATCCGCTCAAATGAGAATACTCCCATTAATGAGAACAGCCCGGAAGATGCTATTTCCCTGTTATCCTACCTGAATAGAGAACAATATGGAACCTGGCCAAAGTTATATGGCCAGTATTACACCGCACCTGCTGTAGATTATAAGGATGCAAAACCTCAGTATATCCGCGATAAAAAAGCAGGGAAATATGTAATCACCAATAAAAGGGAGGGTACGATACCAGTTTATGATAAACGCTTCATGACCATTTTTCCCAGGATGTGGAGCGCCCAAAAAGCGGAACACAAAAGGATGTATAACCAGTATGCTACCAATGCCAGAACAATACAGGTAAATGGCGAGAACAAGAAAGTACCTTCCTTTGGTGATAATCTGGGCTTCTTTTTTGATTACCAGCTTGGACATATGTATTTCCGCTATTTCATGTGGAACTTTGTCGGAAGGCAAAACGATATTGAATCGCAACCCGGACCCAAAAACGGGAACTGGATCAGTGGAATCGGATTTATCGATAATTCCAGGCTGGGTAGTCAGGATAATCTGCCGGAAAGCATGCAAAACCCTGCCAATAACAAGTTTTATTTCCTGCCGCTTATACTTGGGATGATCGGCCTGTTTTTCCATCTCAATGCAAGTAAAAAGGATACGCTTGTGGTTGCATTGCTGTTTTTTATGACTGGTATTGCTATTGTTTTGTTTCTGAACCAATATCCATATCAGCCAAGGGAGCGCGACTATGCCTATGCCGGTTCTTTTTATGCCTTTGCTATCTGGATAGGACTGGGTGTCTTGGGATTGTATTCCTGGTCCGGGAAATACATGGGAGAAAATAAATTTGTAGCTGCCGGTATTGCATGTGTTTGCCTGTTGCTGGTTCCGGGAATCATGGCACAGCAGGGTTGGGACGATCACAACCGTTCCGGTAGATATGCCGCCCGTGATTTTGGGATGAACTATCTGGCTGCTTGTGATTCAAATGCAGTACTCATCACAAACGGTGATAACGACACCTTCCCATTATGGTATGTTCAGGAAGTTGAAGAATTCCGTACTGATGTGCGTGTGGTAAACTATATGCTTTCTTCCGGTTACTGGTATGTGCACCAGCTGGGTAAAAAAGTCTATGATTCCGAACCATTGAAATTTACACTTACTCCCGATCAGTATGAAAAAGGACGGAACCAATACATTATGTACGTGGATAGGGGAATCACAAATCATGTGGAAGTAAAGGAGCTTATCGACTTCATTGCCAGTGATGATGAACGTACCAAGCTGCCTTTGACTACTGGCGAATTGGTCAATTATATGCCGGTGAAGAAACTCAGGCTAAGCGTTGATTCTGCAAAATGTGTTGACAACGGGATTGTCCCTCGTGAAATGGCTCACCTCATTGTACCTTATATTGAATGGGAGGTCCGGCAAAATGCACTGTATAAGAATGACCTGATGTTGCTTGACTTCCTGGCCAACAACAATTGGGAACGCCCGCTTTATTTTGCAAACCCAAACTCACTGGAGAAGGTTATCGATATTGATGAGTATTGTCACCTCGAAGGATCCGTATATAAGTTCATGCCGGTGAAAGCCAGCAATCATATTCCCGGACTCGGGGGTATTCACGCCGATAAGTCATTTGATGTATATATGAATGACTATAGCTGGGGTAACCTGAATGATCCTTCCGTAACGGTTGACCGGGAAAGCTACCGCCATGCACGTATTCAGAAACAAAACTTTCTCAGGGTTGCACAATCCCTGCTTGATACGGGTAAAGCGGATGAAGCAGTTATGGTACTTGATTCATGCCTGTATTATTTTCCTTATGATAAGATTCACTATGACATTATAATGATGCCATTCATTGAAATCTACTATGATGCCGGCAGGATTGAAATTGCCAATGCAGAGGCGCGAAAAATGATGGATGTTTGTGACCAGGAACTCACCTATTTCTTAAGTCTGGAAGTTGACTTTGCCGATCGGTATTATGCATCTGAAATGCAACAGGATATTGCAGTCCTTCAGCGCATAGCAGAGGTTGCCAGGGATAATGGACAGGATGAGCTTTCGGAAGAGGCTGAAGCTTTATTGTTTAAGCATCTGGAAGTCTTGCAATAAACACTTATTTAAACCGGATCATTTCAGGATCAGGCTGCTTTAGTTTCTTTTGGCTTATCTTTCTTTCTGTAGATGTAAATCAATGTGCCAATTCCCAGTAAAACAAAGGGTATGCTTAGCAACTGTCCCATATTAAGGAGCATGCCCACCTCGAAATTCACCTGGGGCTCTTTCAGGAATTCTATGAAAAACCTGAATGTAAATACCAGGATCATAAACATGGCAAACAGGAAACCGGGCCTGGGCTTTCCGTTCCTTCTCAGGTAAACAAGCCATAGAAAAAGGAAGATCCCCAAATAGGCCAGTGCTTCATAGATCTGTGTCGGGTGTTTTGCCACCAGGCTTGGGTCGGTATTTATAAACTTAAATCCCCAGGGCATAGTGGTTTCTATCCCGTATATCTCAGAGTTCATCAGATTACCGCTTCGTATAAAAAACCCTGCCATTGCAACGACAATGGAAATGCGATCGAAGATCCAGATGAATGGCTTATTGTTTCTTTTTGAAAAAAGCAGCAGTGCAATGATAATGGCAATGCCAGCACCATGGCTTGCCAACCCCCCTTTCCAAACCATCAGGATCTCTATTGGGTTTTTCAAATATTCAGCAGGCTCATAAAATAAAACATGCCCCAGCCTTGCACCTATAATGGTTGCAATGATCATATAAGTAGCCAGTTGGTCCAACACTTTTACCGGGATACGCTCTTTCTTGAAAATCTTAAGCATGATAATATAACCTACTACAAAGCCCATAGCAAACAGCAGGCCATACCACCGGGGGGCAATGGTTCCGACTCCCGGAATTGCCAGTTCAAAAATTTCAGGGTTGGGGTTCCAGATAATATAGTTGAGGATCATAATGGATGCTTTTTTGCAAATATATTAGAAAACACAATGGGATTTACAAGCGGGAGAGAAGCATATCTATCCTTTCCTGTAAAATATCATTCTGAGGCAAGGCTGTCAGTCCCGGATAATTTCTTGATGCCTGTACGATGTTTGAAATATTGAAATCTGCCTGCTTAACTCTATAAAAATGATGTTTTTGCTGATGATACTGTGCCAGGTATTCCTGTTCTGTTTGTCCGGGTGTAGGTACGAGCACTGCTTGCCTGCCTAAGGAGGCAAGATCCATGATGCCCGAATAGCCGGATCGGCAGATGATCAAGCTTGAAGAAAGCATGGCCTGCTGCATTTTGCTGGTACTCATATGGGCATGCACTTCAATGTTTTCTGATACCTCAGGCGTCATATCCTTTTCAGGTTTGCCCAGCAAAACCAATGATTTGTGAAAAGTGCCTTTTAACTGCTTCAGGAGCATGTCTTCAAAAATACTGCGTTGTGGTTCCGGTCCGCTGATGATGGCCATCAGATCATATTTTTTTTCAGGCAGGGGGCCTGGAGGGAGCTTGAACCGCGACTGAGGTCCTATGAAATATGCAGGAACAGGACAAGTTCTTTGATGAGCCAGCTTACCGGAGAGTCCCCCGTCCTCCTCGGAATCAGGGATCCAGCATTCATCATAATGCTTGATATAATTGCGGTGTATCCTGTAAAGCATCTCTTCAATGAAAGACCAGCCAGCTGGTGCTTTGATCATCACTTGATGTGTGATGTAAACAGATGGGGTTTTATCAGACCACACCCCAAATCTATTGTCGGAAATAACTGCATCGATTCCAATTTCATCGATTAATACATCCAGTGCCCTGTGCTCTTTAGAAATGGATTTAATAATAGCCGGAGATTTTCTTAACATGTGCATTGCCATACTGCTATGACGGGGGTATCGGATATTATAAGCCGGGATTTGAATATGCTGCAAAGCCGGAAATTCCGATTGTAGAAATGATGCTGACCTGCCATTAGCTGAAATGATCACCTCTGCACCTTTTTCCTGAATTAATCGGATCAAAGGAACGCAGCGGGTAGCATGCCCAATCCCCCAATCAAGCGGGGCAATCAATATTTTTTTACGCCTGTTCATATTCCTTCAAAAGATTTTTCAAGCTTGAAGGTGACTTTTTTTGAAAATTGATATTAATAGTATAGAAGGTCTATTCAATAAGAGACCTTACACAAAGATAAATATTAAAAGCATCCACCGATGGTTGAAAATGATGATACCTTGTTGTACCGGATAGGAATCACGTTGATTCCGGGTATTGGTAACATGAATGCTAAGAAGTTGATTGCATGGTGTGGTGATCCTGCGCTTGTGTTCAAGGAGCCTAAACGCGATTTACTTAAAATACCGGGTATGGCCAGGATCCTCAACAGCGATATAAACCTGCAACAATTGCTGATCCGTGCAGAGCAGGAAATGACCTTTATCCGAAACAGCGGGATCAAACCCCTATACTATTATGATGATGATTATCCGGAAAAGTTAAAGCACTGTGCCGACAGCCCATTGATGCTTTATTATAAGGGCCTTGAAGGCATATTTAATAAAAAGATCCTTGCAATTGTGGGTACCAGGAAAGCTACATCTTACGGACAGCACATTTGCAAGGAAATTGTCAAAGATCTTGAAAATGAGAATATTGTGATCGTAAGCGGGATGGCTTATGGGATTGATAGCTGTGCACACCGCATGGCACTTTCATGCGGATTGGAAACTATCGGAGTATTGGGCCATGGACTGGACAGGATCTACCCAAGTGAGAACAGGAATATGGCTGCACGCATGCTTGAGCAGGGGGGATTGCTTACGGAGTTCATGAGCCAATCCATACCCGATAGGGAAAATTTTCCAAAAAGAAACCGAATCATAGCAGGGCTTTCCGATGCCGTGCTTGTGGTAGAATCTGCCGGCAAGGGAGGAGCCATCATCACCGCTGAGATAGCCAGTTCATATAACCGTGATGTGTTTGCAGTGCCGGGAAGCATACATAATGAATATTCGGATGGATGTCATCTGCTGATCCGGAGAAATATTGCAGCATTGGCCAGGTCGGCCGATGACATCAGGTATTCGATGGGCTGGGAGGGGAAAGCGGAGAAACAGAAAAGCAAGGCGGAACTGCTCAGTAAATACGACCATGAGGAAAAGATCATCCTCCGCATCATACTGGAAAAGGTGCGCGCTCCCATAGATGATATTGTACTGATTTCCGGCCTGGGGGCAACAAAAGCAGCTTCTGTCCTGTTAAAACTTGAATTTGAAGGCGTAATCTCTGGACTGCCGGGTAAGCTATATGAAGTGAGGAAATGATAATAACGAATAATGTACCTTTGTCCAGTATAGGTTAGCACATAAAGCTATGACTATGGTAATCAGTGAAGATCTTGGCCCGGATGAAATGGAAATTATCCTGACAGCAAAGCTGGGAAAGATCTCCTGGATATTTAATAAATCATTACATCTTTGGATGGTATAGTAACAAGATCGACCGGAAGCTGGTACAGTGTGTTAAGCCCTGATGGGGGTGTCACAGACTGCAAGCTTAAAGGCAGATTTAAAATGCAAGGCATTAAGACCACCAACCCGCTTGCTGTTGGTGATCATGTGGAATTCCATGTGCTTCGTGAGGAAAATATTGGTCTGATTTCCAGGATATTTCCCCGTAAGAACTATATCATCCGTAAAGCCACCAAGCTTTCCAAAGAATCCCATATCCTGGCTGCAAACCTCGACCAGGCCATCATCATTGTTACACTGGCTGAACCACGCACTTCAACAGGCTTTATTGATCGATTCCTGATCACTGCTGAAGCATATCATATCCCGGCAGTCATTATCTTTAATAAGATCGACCTGTATAATGAAGACCGGATGAAAGATTTAGCTGGCCTGATAGAGGTATATAACGCTGCTGGTTATCCCTGCCTGTCAGTGTCTGCGCTCACAGGCGAAAATACTGAAGATGTGAAGGAGCTTCTGAAAGACAAAGTATCACTGCTGGCAGGACATTCAGGCGTTGGTAAAAGTGCTTTGATCAATACTATTGAACCGGGCATTGACCTGAAGACAAAGCCTATATCAAAAGCCCATAAGAAAGGAGTACACACTACTACCTTTGCCATGATGTTCAAACTATCGTTTGGAGCTTATATTATTGACACTCCGGGAATTAAGGAGTTTGGTTTGTTTGAGCTTGACAGGAATACAATGGCAGAAAGATATCCTGAGATGCGTGCTTTAATGCATGAATGCAAATATACCAACTGCACCCATCTTCATGAGCCCGGATGTGCCGTGAAAGAGGCAGTAAGTAATGGAAAATTGAGTAAAATCAGATATGAAGGTTATCTTCGCATAATGGCTGATGATGAGCCATAAAAACAATTAAATATGATAGCATCAGAATTGATCAGCGATATTGTAGTCCCGATTAAAACATCAGATACCGTGGATGAGGCGATCTCAATGATGGCTGAATTCAAAATTTCCCACCTTCCGGTAGTGAATAACCACTCATATCTGGCACTGGTTTCTGAAGATGACCTGTTTTCCGATGTTGATCTGGAAACTCCCATTGGTAATATTAAACTGGTTTTACCACGATTGATGATCAGCGAGCACCAACATATTTATGATGTAATCAGGATGATGAGTGAACATAAGCTTTCACTTTTACCCGTAGTTGATGCAGATGAGAATTACCTCGGAGCCATCAGCATGGAAAGCCTTGCTGATAAAATGGTGCAGATGGCGGCCATCAACCAGCCAGGAGCAATCATTGTGTTGGAAATGAGTCAAAACGACTATAGCTTGTCTGAAATAGCCCAGATCATCGAATCTAACGATGCAAAGATCCTCAGTATGTATGTTACAGCCAAAATTGACTCAACCAATATGGAGGTGATCCTGAAGATAAACAAACAGGATCTGACACCGATCATCAGTACCTTTAACAGATATAATTACACCATAAAGGCTTCGTACGGGGAAGAGGAGGACCCGGGCGACCTGAAAGACCGTTTTGATTCACTCATGAATTATCTAAATGTGTAAGCCATTTTGTTGTGACTTTATCACTCCATCACCGGTTCCGAAATACCATCACGCTTTTTATCCTTACCCTGTGTGGTGTTTTACCCTATCAGGGATCAGCCTGGGAGGTATCCGGGCAGGACAGCCTGGTCATTATCCACAGCATAAAATATAGTGGGAATAAGATCACAAAAGACCACATCATCACTCGCGAACTGATGTTTGCTGAAGGTGATACCTTATCAAAAAGAGCTTTTAGCAATCTTCTGGAAAAGAGCCGCGAAAATCTGCTTAATACTTCCCTGTTCAATTTCGTGACGGCCGATATTCACACCACTGTTTCTCAATATGCGGTGGTGGATGTTGTATTCAATTTTACTGAGCGATGGTATATCTGGCCATGGCCGGTGATCGAATTTGCCGATCGCAATTTCAATACCTGGTGGAGTGAAAACAGGGACCTTTCCCGGATGAGCTATGGTGTGCTCCTTAAATGGAACAATTTCAGGGGAAGGAAAGAAGAACTGAATTTTACCTTAAGGTTTGGCTACAATGAGCTGTATGGATTTGATTATACCATCCCCTTCCTGAACAAAAAAGAAACACTGGGGCTGGGCATTGGTGCTGCGTATGGCAGGACCCATGAAGTACCGGTGATGAATGAGGATGATAAACTGGTATATTACAAGGATGACGGACAATATGTTATGCAAGGTGTCGGGTCGTACATAAGCCTTATCTACCGCAAGGAGATATACAACACCCACACATTCATGCTTGAATATAATTTGAGGGATTTTGACGACACCCTCACAAAGATCAATCCTGCCTTTGCGCCGGAAGGAAAATCCAAGCTGCAATATTTATCTCTCATCTATCAGTTTAAAAGTGATTATCGCGATTTTAAAGCTTACCCCCTTAGTGGCCATTATTTTGATGTTGAAGTTGGTAAGCGTGGACTTGGATTGCTTGATAATGGTGGGCTGGATGTGTTTTATGTTCTCACAACATTTAGAAAATACTTCCAGCTGGGAAGGAGATGGTATTTTGCCTCCGGACTCAATTCAAAGTTTTCGAATGATGCGATCCAACCATTTTATATGGATCAGGCTATAGGTTACGGCCGCGATGTTGTTCGAGGGTATGAGCATTATGTTGTAGATGGACATAATTTCGGAATATTCAAAAACAACTTTAAGTTTGCACTACTGCCAAGAAGGACCTTTGATATTGGTTTTATTAATTCAGAAAAATTCAGAAAGGTCCATTACGCCTTTTACCTGAATGCATTTTTTGATCTGGGGTTTGCTGATCATTTGTATCCAGTGCATAAGTTGAATAACCAACTTGAAAATACCCTGCTTATTGGATACGGGATGGGACTCGATTTTGTGACTTATTATGACATCGTTTTCAGACTTGAGTATTCCTTTAACCGAATGAATGAGCATGGTTTTTACTTGCATTTCAGGGCACCTATTTAAGAAGTATGCAATAGGAAGTATGCAGAAGGCAGTAGAAGATTGAAGCCCCGTATTTTGGATAGGCTTATATAATGTTAATTATTCTTAAGTCATTAAGTGCTAATCCGTAGATTTTCGTAAACTTGCAACGGTTTTAAAGTATTATCAGAACATCAGGAAATGAAGCTTGCTTTATTCGGAAAAAGCATCGGGAAAGAGAACTATCCTTACCTTCTTCAGCTGATCGCCAAACTGGAAGAATACAGCTGCGATTTGTTGGTTTACCGACCTTATCTTGATATTCTTGAAAAAAGCAAAGATTTTAATTATCAACTTACTTCCTTTTCACATCATGACGAACTGATTGGAAATGCTGATATGGTCTTTTCAATAGGAGGTGATGGAACATTGCTTGATACCGTTTCCCTGGTCCGCGATTCAGGTATTCCGGTTCTGGGAGTTAACCTCGGGCGGCTGGGTTTCCTGTCGAGCATATCCCGCCAGGACATCATCCCGGCGGTGGAAAAGATCATGCAAGGCGATTACACCCTGGATAAACGAACCCTCTTGCACCTTACTTCAAAGGAGGGCCTTTTCGATGATTTTACATATGCACTAAACGATCTTACCGTCACACGTAAGGATTCAACGGCACTCATCGTGGTCCATGTGCATGTTGATGGATTATTTTTAAACTCATACTGGGCCGATGGTTTGATCGTTGCCACACCTACCGGATCAACGGCCTACTCACTCAGCGGTGGAGGCCCGATAGTTTCACCGGGTTCTGAAAATTTTGTAATTACACCATTGGCTCCGCATAATCTTACAGTACGACCAATTGTGATCTCTGATAAAAGTGAGATCAGCATCCGTGTCGAGGGAAGGGATAAGGAGTACCTGGTCAGCCTGGATTCGAAAACAGATGTAATTAAACCGGGCCATGAATTGCTTATCCGGGTGGCTGATTTTACATTCAATCTGGTTAAAATTGAACATAAAGATTTTTATACTACCATACGCGATAAACTCAAATGGGGACTTGATGTTAGAAATTAATTGATGAACAGATAAGAAATTTGAAAATAATGCGTTTGGGGAACTATATGAAAAGGATAACATTGATCATAATACTGGTCATTGCCGGGATGGGTATACAAGCGCAAAAAACACTGGAAGTGGGTTTGTTTGGTGGCGGTTCATACTACATTGGCGACCTCAACCCGGGAACTCCCTTCCGCCTGACTAAACCGGCATATGGTTTGGTAGCAAGGCTAAACCTTAGTTCAAGGTGGACAATCAAACTGAGTGGATACCGTGGGGAGATTGCCGGCGATGATAACATCTCTAAAGCAGCCTTAAACAGGGATTTGAAGTTTCAGTCAAAACTTACCGATATGTGATCGTAGCACCGAAAAATGTATACCAATCTTTGTTACTGGGATTTCCCCTGGCCTCATAAGGCTTGTGGTTCATGGTAGGAT
>Ga0255385_10132_pt1 | contig 10985 bp, 9 predicted proteins | sample ANMaggSeSYBR01G3_FD_182103 | JGI IMG/M metagenome (GOLD analysis project Ga0255385, IMG submission 182103) | Sediment cell enrichment communities from methane seep in Santa Monica Basin, California, United Staets - ANME aggregate JGI... | ecosystem: Environmental > Aquatic > Marine > Cold seeps >...
AATAAGATCATCCTCAAGCCCGAACCTTTCGTGCTTTTCAATGATTTCGGGGACAATGCTCTCGTATTTAATGTCTATTTCTGGATTACAATGGAGCACATAATGGACCGCCGAATAATTGAAAGTGATGTTCGATTCCTCATTGATGACTTGTTTCGCCAGGCAAATATTATCATTGCTTTCCCCCAGAGGGATGTCCATTTGGACACAACAAAACCCATAGAAATCAGGATGCTGAATCCCAATGGCGACCGGTAAGCGCAACAGTTTTTTCTACCTCATAGTGGGTACTTTAGTGGATATATCAAACTAAAAATTTTCGCCTTAATAGATCAAGCGCTGTTATCGCAAATTTCTTTTTATTTCTTAATCTTTCATTGAATTGAAAATTAAAACGATAACCCTCAACAAAATCCGGCGCCGCAATGCCTATGCACACCGTTCCAACAGGCTTTTCCCCGGTTCCACCACCGGGCCCGGCAATGCCGGTTGTTGATATACCATAAGTTGCGCCGGCAACACGCCGCACACCATCTGCCATTTCTTTTGCAGTCTCTTCATGCACAGCCCCGTATTTTTGTAACGTGGCCTCTGCCACACCAAGAATTTTGATCTTTGCTTTATTTGAATAAGTAACACCGGAAAAGAGAAAATAATCAGAGCTGCCAGGCACATTGGTAAGCAAATGAGATATAAGGCCACCGGTACAGCTTTCAGCTATCGCTATTGTAGCCTTTTCCCTGCAAAGAAAACTGCCTGCTACAGCTTCCATAGATTTACCATCAGTAGAAAATGCGCATTTGCCGATTTTATTTAACACCGATTCTGATGCTTTTTCCAAAAGAATATTTGCTCTATCTTCATCTTTATCTCGAACATAGAGTTTGACATAAATTACTGGAAACTTCGCACGCAGCCCCAGCCTGATCCCTGGGAATTCCTCGGCCAAACCCACCAGACGTTCGTTTACAGCAGCCTCGGCCAAACCAAATGTTGATATGGTCTTTACAAGACTAAAACTTCTTTCCTTCTGAAGCTTGTCTATCCAGGGCAGAACCCCGTCTGCAAGCATCCGGCGCATTTCATAAGGGACACCCGGGATAAAGAAAAACAAACACACACCGATTTTAAACACAAAGCCCGGGGCTGTTCCAACAAAATTGAAAAGACACACAGAGCCTTTCGGCACCATGGCCTGGTTCTTGTTGGAAGCAATAACTTCGCGCTTTTGTGTTTTAAGAAAATTTTCAATACAAGACATTGCCTCCCTGTCAAATACAAGCTCAACGCCTGCCGCCTTTGCGGCTGCCTCCGCTGTAATATCATCTAATGTAGGACCGAGCCCGCCGGTAACCACTGCCAGATCGGCACGTGTGCTTATCTCTTTAAGAATAGCTGCAATAGTTTCAACATTATCACCCACACAGCCATGCCTTACGACCTCTACACCTGCCTCTTCCAATTTTTGGGCAATATAGGCAGAATTGCTGTCAATTACAGCCCCTGTGAGTATTTCATCACCTGTGGCAAGAATTTCTGCTTTCATAATTTAATAGTATAGAATTTCCATTTTATGCCTAATGAATTCGGTATGATAGGATATGAGTGATTTTTTTTGAACGTCCAACGTTCAGGCCCACCTGCCATCCGTTCCAAAATCTCCCACCACTATTTTAAAGCTCACTCAAAAATAACTTCACTATATCTTGCAGAGAACCTGACGAAAATTCTTGCGCAGAGGATATACAAGGATGGCCTTTGCCGGAACACTCTTTTTGTGCTCCCGGCCATAAAGACTGTAGCCTTGGGTTGTTCCGACCTGAATCCAGTTTGCGGCCCGATAGCAGGTACCACGGAATCGATCCAACTGAACAAACGTTTCAAACAATACTGGCTTAAAACCATAGCGCGCCTCCCAGTCTAAAGGCAACTGTTTTGTTATGCCGCCAAGAATTCGAGAGGCAAGATTATGCGATTCTATCCAGGGCAGGATAAGAAATCGAACATTGCCAACGATCAGATTGATGTTTGCCGCACGCTGTTTGTCTGTCCAGCCAATGTATTTGTCTCGACTCGACAGCCGCCACGCACTGGCCCCGAAACCAAGTAGGGCCAGCAGATGATTGCATCGCAGCACGTCCGGATCAAGCTTTTTCCAATCTTTGGTTAGACGCTGTCGAGAATTTTTTCCTGCGGCCTTGTTGACGGCGCCAGGTTTTATGGTTGGATACACAGGACGTTTCCCGCCATAAACCAGATATCGCATTTGTGCGCCAAACAAGAGATGGCTATTAATATAATGATGCCTGTCCATGAGATCACTCCACAAATATGAATCCTTTTGTGTTCTGACAGGAATAAACTGAAGATGTTCCAGATCACAGAAACTAAGGATTATCTTTTCGGACGGTTCTTCAAGGATCGCTTTCTCTGTTCGTACGCGCATTTTACGCGTTGCGTAAATCGTGGGCGGCAAGGTAATAATGTTGTCCATGTCCATGCGTTTCAGAATTACTTCCGCTGCTGTTTTCTTGGGCCTTCCGTCATGTTGATACATCCCGAACATGCGGCAGAGCTGATAGGCAATTTTAGCTCGCACATATTCCGGGTTTGATGCCATAAAATCTCTAATTTTCTTTATTTTCCGGGCAGTAAAATCCATGCCGATGTAATGAACTGCCAGGCTGTTCCATTGCCTGGATTTTGGATGCGGTGGCTCTTCAAGAAAAGCCAGCATTCGTTCCACTGCAGCTTCACGTCGGGTGGGCTGCCTATCCGTTTTTTCAAAATACTTCAACCCTTCTTTTGCATATTTTTTCTGGCATTTTTCTATGGATCGAGGTGGAACGCGAACAGCGAGAACCAGCTTGTCTACAGTTTTTCCTTCCAGGGTTCCCAGGATGATCTTGGCACGTTTAATTCTCCAGATGCCCGCAGTTCTGCTGCGTGCGATCTTCTCAATCTCCGCTATCTCTTTCCTGGAACATATGATCTGATGGTCTGTTTTCATTTTCTAAGAATATCTTGTTCTGTTGCGTTTTTTCTTTGTCCCGGCCATTGTAGCAATGTATCGACCTTTGCTATCACGATCATTGTATCTGAAGATTGTATCGATCAGTCCATCATGTAATTTCCCGAATGCTTGAACATAGCGTTTGCTCAACCAGCGATAGTACTTCTCCATGCTCTTCATATTCTGTCTGAACACTATCCCGATAAGCTCATTGATATGCTCATCTGCATCATCATCAAAAAAGTGTGTCAGGTCGGCAGGCGGTCCGTCCGGAATCGGTTGATATTCCTGGACGAACACATAAGCCCCCGGCAGAGAACGAAGAAAACGAAAGCGCTCCACATCTTCGGCCAGACTGGTATTGTAACCATACATGCAGATAAATTCAACATTATCCCGGGGAGTAAAACCAAGTATTTGATACTTGCGGCGCACGTGGTCCAGGTTCCGAGCGTCATTGAGACTGAAGTGGTAAACGCGTCTGGTAAACTTGAGATTAGAACAGTAAATTCGCCTGAGGATTTGCGCCTTTTCTTTGTCCAGCATGCGAAAATCAAGGGTCTGTGTAAAATTGACCTGCAGGTTGCGCTGCGCCATTTCTTCCAGAAAATTGCCTGCATCAGGATGGGACAGGATATTATCATCAAGCAGTATGAGCTTGCGGAGACCATCCGCAAGCAAGGTATCAAGATCACTCACTTGATGTGTTTTTCCTTCTTTGATGGGAACAATGCAGAAAGGACAATCAAAAGGACACCCGCGTGTTATGAAACCTATAGCCCTGTCCTTTAATTCGGGATAAAGGGTGTAATCGGCAGGAAGTTCCTCAATCTCGCGTGGAAGACGTGCCCGGATATCGACTCCGGATCCGCCAAGAATGAGGGCTTTGCCATAATAGTCTCTCAGTTTACTTATGCGTTTTTGAGATGCAGGAGAGTAGAAAACACAACTGGCATAGACCTTTTCAATCCTCTTTCTGTAAATTTCCTTTCGAGATAGGATAACACGGCGGCCCTGTTCCTTGAAATAGCGACTGAGTTTCATCAGCGCCAGATTCGGCAGGCGGCTATCCACATCGAGAAGCAGAATGGTATCGCGGGGTATTCGAGTTCGACGTTTTTCTACAGGTTTCCTGTCGGCAACGGGAATGGTCAGACGCTTTTTTTGTGCGTTATCAGGAAATTCCAAAATAGCGTCATCAGACAAAGTAACCACGAATTGCATTGCCGGCAGCAGAAGATCCATGAGCTTTATCCAGTCAGAAAAGCCCTTTTTTGTGCAAAAGCAGTCGGGCCGATTCAATAGCATCAAGCCGGGCATGTTGAGCGGTGTTGCTGATCTTGGAAAGGCATCAATCATGTGGCGAACAACATCAAGGATCGGCAGTGCAGCTCGACGCTGCCAGGAACGCAGTTGCAACCACTCCTTTCTGAAATCACATTTTTTCTTCATCCAGCAGCCTGTCTCTATGCCAATGTATTTCCTGAACGACTCGCTCAGGCACTTCATTGTCCATTTTGCCGGAAAGCGCGATTTCAAAACCCCCTTGTAATGAAGTCGCGTTAAGAATGCCACTGGATCCGTGACAAGGGCTTCCTTGTTGAATAGCGAATGAAACCGGGTTACACGAAAAAAGGGATCCGTAAAATTGAAATCATCTGTCTGGTCGTGATGCTTCAATTTTGCGCCATAAGCAAGCAGGAAGCAGCACGAATTGCCCGTACCCATCACGGGTTTGCGAATCGAGAGAGCTATCGGCAACAAATGGCAATCCTTTTCTATTAATCTCTTGACCTGCCCCTTCCCATCAATCCGGATGCCGCTGCCCAAAAGTGGTGGCGCTTTCGAGCGGCCATCAATCAGGTGATGGGTCGAAAGGATAAATTCAAGTTGCAAGGGGACATCGGGACTCCTGCACAACCGCCCCAGAGCATAAGGAAGTTTACGTAAGAAGCTGGCGCCTGCACAGGCTATAGCCATCAATTACAACAGTTCCTGATTTGACCTCCCCGCAGGAAGCTGCGTCCATTTGCGTATTTTTTTGCGATACTTTTTGAAACAGAACCTGTTGTCGCCGTTTTTTCGGGCGTTTTCAAAGTACATTTCAAGTAGATACATACTTTTATTGCAATCAAGTGATTTCGCTTTGTTTTAACAACTGTTTAATCATCAGCCATCAACTATCAGGCCTTTAGAATCTATCTTTACATCAAGCATACAAGCTTCTTCTCTTTCTGAAAGAATAGATTCCCAATTTTTCTCTAATGTTGCAATATCTTCGATTTCACCGATTGCCCATATGCAGCCTCCTCCTCCAGCGCCTGTGAATCTTGCACCGCAATTATTCTCAACTGCCGAATCAACAAGCTTTTTACCCATTGAATCAAGAACTTCAGGTGTCATCTTTTTCCTTAAAGCCATTTCTCCGTTCATTGATTCGGCCGCATATTTAAAATCGTGTTTAATTAAAGCATCGACAAATCTATGCGTATAAGTAATTATTTCTACCCAGCGTTCTCTGTATTTTCCTGAAAGAAACTGCCTTACCCACTTTCCGTTAATATCCTTTGATACATGCGGAATTCCACAATAGGCTAATAAAAGATGCTTCTCAAATTTCTTTAAAAATTCTTTCCGATAAACAGCTTTCTTTCTGAAACAAGGGTTTTTAATTCCATCAAGCCAATACCATGTATTCACTCCTCCATAAGCAGCAGCCAATTGATCCTGTAAACCGCAAGGCACGCCTGCAACACTTCCCTCAATAGCATATGCAAGCATGGCTGTTTCCTTTCTTGATAAAAGGCTGCTCGCACCAATTCTTTCAAAGACCTTGGAAAACGCAGCAATAAGAGCGACCGCCGCTGAAGAAGATCCCCCAAGGGCGCTTCTCGGTGGTGATGAAGATTCAATCCGGATATGGACGCCTTTAACTCCGAGATAGGCCGCAATTGCAAACATAAGCCCGAGGGGATGATCAAAAGGGGCTGTATTTATTGAATATTCAGCACTTTTAAACCCTTTTGAAGATACCTTTACCATACCTTTATTATATGCGGAAAGGCAAACTCTCGTCCTTAAATCTAATGCTATGTTAAATGTGCAAGGGGAAAAATGCCTGAGCGGATAATGAAAAGTACTGATATCCAAGGTTCCTCCCATGTCGATCCTGCATGGTACAGATACCTCAATATGCTCTGATTTAAGTATGTTTTTCAGATCATTATACATAATAAATAATCGTTTACGGTTGTCGGTTATCGGTTCACGGTTTACGCGGTTAACAGTTATTTCAATGAACTATGCAATAACTCAAGCATTTTAACCGTGAACTGTAAACCCTAAACATAATCATCAGTTCCTCTTATCTGCCTCAAAAATTTCAAGCTCTTGGGCGCCATCCCCAGATGATAAGGCACAAACGCCTCTAAAAATTTCAACCCCTCACTTAAAGCTGTTTTTGTAAATCTGATTCTTCCCGCCTTTTTTAAATCACCACTTTCAACCCATAGTAACTGTTTTATTGTCCCTCTGGAAAGATATATTTTATCTAACGCAGGAGAAGAGCATCTGTCACAAATAAGACACCCTTTAACAATATCAAAAGCAATCCTTCCTTTCTTGATCTCTTCTACTTTAATCCGGCAGTTGCCGCATTGAGTTAAATCCGGACAAAAACCGGATATTTTAATAAATCTGATCTGAAAAATTATACTCAGAGTCTCCTGGGGCATATAGCCAAGATCCAGTTCTCTAAGAACGTGCTGAAAAAGTTGATATATTTGAACCTGTTTTTTACCATCTTCCATCCACACATTAATCAATTCAGCCCAATAGCTGGCATATGCAATTTTAACTATATCTGCTCTGCTTGTTGAAAACGGTTGTTTTAATGTCGCCTCCTGCAGAACAGGCAGCCTTTTGCCGCGACCGGGGCTGCAAACTATTTCCAAAACAGAAAATAATTCGAGGATTCCTGCAAATCTTTTAACACTCTTTTTTGCCGACTTTGCAATTACTGAAATTTTTCCTTTATTTAACGTAAAAAAATTAATTATTAAATCATAATCACCAAAATCAATACGACGGAGAATAATGGCGGGCGTAGAAAAACTTGACATTTATTAAAGACCAAGGAGGGTTGTGGCTATCTCAAAATAGAAAAATACGCTGATAATATCGACAGATGTTGTTACAAAAGGACTGGAGGCTATGGCAGGATCTATATTTATTCTCGCAAAAGCCATTGGGACCACAGAGCCAAGCAGGGCAGCAACAGACATGGAACAGATAACGGAAAGTCCAACAGACAGCGCAAGAGCCCAAGTATCATAACGAAATTGAGCCACCGTGGCAATAAGAAAGCCATATATTACACCCAGTATAACACCGACAGATAGTTCTTTAAAAACGACAGCCCAGATATCTCTTACATTGAGCTGCCCTGTTGCAAGACCACGCACAACAATAGAGGAAGACTGGGTGCCGATATTTCCACCCATATTCATTATTACAGGTATAAAAGCCGCAAGATAAGCAAGCTTGCTCAAACTGCCTTCAAAACGACCAATAATAAAAAATGCAATTATACCACCAACACAGCTTGCAAATAACCATGGCAAACGAATCCTTGTGCTTTTAAAAACAGACTGGGTTTCGATAAATTCCTCACCTGCGCCTGCCATTTTCAATATATCCTGTGTAGCCTCATCTCTGATAATATCAATAATATCATCAACGGTAACTATACCAACCAGCTTGTTTGTGTCATCTACAACAGGAACTGCAAGAATATCATAACGGGCAACTATCTTGGCCACCTCCTCCTGATCCATTCCTGTTTCAACGGAAAAAACATCAGTTGTCATAAATTGTTTAAGGGGAGTTTCATGATGGACTACAACGAGCTGCCTTAATGAACTCACGCCTACAAGCCTGCCATATTCATCCACAACATACAGATAAAAAGGCATCTCAACATCCAGATGCTCTTTCTGTAGCGACTCAATTGCCTGTTTTGCGGTTGTATCCTCCTTTAAGGCAATAAAGTCCGGAACCATGATACCGCCAGCAGTATCATCATCATATCGCAGTAAGTCTTCAACCTCTTCAGACCCCTCTTTTTTCATTTTTTCGAGGATGGTATCAGACTTTTCCTTTGGCAATCGTCCTATTATGTCAGCAACATCATCTGTGGGCATTTGTTCCAGGATCTCGACAATTTCGTCCAAATCCATGTCTTCTATGAAGTTAGAGAAGATATCTTCATCAAGCTCGCTGAAAAGGGCGCCCTTTTGCTGTGCATCCTTAATCATATCAAAGAGCTTGTGCTGGTTAAGAAGCGATAGAGAACGGAACACAACAGACATATCAGCCGCATGTGTTTTGTCTACAATCTTGCGGAGATGAGTTGTAGCATCTCTTCTCAACAGTCTTTTGATGCTTTCAACAAGTATTTTATTACGTTCACTCAGCATAATTTTTTCGACCTGTGCGGTTAGCTTTTGGATAAAACTGTTCAACATCCTCTTCTATCTCATTGACCTGTTGATTAAGTTCTCTAAAATCTCTCATTTTTCACTCCTTTTCAATGCTAACGGCTAAATGCTAACGGCTAAACGCTAATGGCTAACCGCACAGGTCGAATTTTTTTATCGTGACTTTGTTCCTAAATCATTATCTTCAGAAAATTTGATGGAATTTTCCTGTACTATCTGTTGATTAATCTGGCCATTCAATGATGTTTGTTCTTGAAAAATTGAACTTAGAGATACAGACAAAGCAATAATAGTTAGTAATATTCCAACACACAAAACAATACGGATCCAAAATTTACTGCTGAAATTTTCCAGACCGGTTTCATATTCGTCGGTTTTCTTTAAAATAAACCTGCTCGACTCATAACGACGGATTGCCTCTTTTTCATCGGCACCAAGAGCCTTTGCGTAAGCTCGCAAGAAACCTTTTACATAAACTTCAACAGGTAGTTTGGCAAGATCTTCTTTCTCAATAAGAAGGAGATTATCCACTCTGATCTTTGTCTCATTTGAAATTTCTTCAAGACTGATCCCTTTCTCAAGCCTTATCGACATAAGATAACGCCCAAATGAAAGAGAGTCTTTATCTTCAACCATATCTTATAACCCCAACCCCCGATCCCTAACTCCTAACTCCTAACTCCTGACTCCTAACTCCTAACTCCTAACTCCTAACTCCTGACTCCTAACTCCTAACTCCTAACTCCTGACTCCTAACTCCTGACTCCTAACTCCTAACTCCTAACTCCTATTATTTTATAATTTTTATATGAGACATTTCCCGAAGTTTATCTATCCACGAACGAAATTTTTTATCGACTATTTCTTGATAAAGTATGTCTTCGATCTCAAGAGATGTCTCGTCAAGGGACTTCCCCGGAACATCGACAATCTCCTTAATATAGAATATCTGATACCCCTGATCAGTATCAAGCACTGGCGTAAACTCACCTGTCTTCATATCTTTTATTGACTCTTGTATCCTGGGAGAGAGTTCTTTAAGTTCAAATAAACCCAATTCGTCTTCATCGCTAACGTATGATGATTCAGAGTAAATACCGGCTATGCTGTCAAAAGGTTTTCCCGCCTCCAATTTTGTTAAAACTATCTCCATTTTTTTCAATACCATAAGTTTCTCTTCTTCAGAAGCAAAAGAAGGTACTTTCATAATTATGTTATTGAGGCGATATTTCTTTATTCCGCCATACTTGTCACTGTGGGTTTTGTAATAAGACTCTATATCCTCCTTTGTAATTACGATTTTGGATTTTATCTCAAAATTAACCAGTTTTGCCCTGAGCATCTGATCCTTTATACGCTTACGATACTCCTCAATGGTCAAACCCTCTGCACCCAGCATCTCCCTGAGCTCTTTATCAGTAAAAAAATTTGCTTCTTTTAGACGCTCTATTGCACCATCTATTTCATTATCACTGACTGTAATGTTAGATTGCTTTATCTGCTGATCAGTAAGTTTTTGATCAATAAGCTGGTTGAGAATTTCCTCCCGAGTGTTGAATAGCATCCGGCGCTCCTCGTCAAGCGAATAACCAGACGCCATTATTCTATCAGCATATGGCTTAAACGATTCGTCAAGTTCGGAAAGTAAAATTATATCATCGTTAACAACGGCAGCGATTCGGTCAACAACTTCTGCGCCCTGTACATCAGCAATCATGAAGAAACCAAAGGCACAAAAAATAAAAAAGTATCGTATACAAACAACTTTACAAAATATTTGTCGTAATAGTTTAGCCACAATTAATTTTTTCCCATTGCTCTTTGTTTATCTCAATTTTATAATTTTTCCTGAGTTTTTTAATCCAACCATTATAAGCTTCTTCAGCATTTTCTTTACGTAAGTGCTTTATGATAAATTCATTCATATTTGCCGAATTCTCTTTTGAACTAAAATTCAAAAAAAATCTATCATAATTTCTATCATAATATTCCGATATACTTTCTGGAGTTATTACAACTTTTTCCTCCAACTCTGCTATGATAACTTTTTCTATAAGCAAGCGATTTTTTAATGCCTTTTTCCAGGATTGATATGATATAGCATACTCAAGTAACATCTTATCAAATTCATTCTCAGGATAATCTTTTTTTATCCCCGCTATGACCTCTTCAACCTGTGAATCAGAAATGCAAATATTTTGTTCTCTGGCTTTCTCCAGAATAATCATTTGTTCAACGAGCTGATTCAAGAGACTTAACCTGGCTTCTTTTAAGTTCGCTGAACTCTTCAAGGCATTACAAGAATAAGCTGCCCTTACTATCTCGAAAGCCATATTAAAATTATCAATAGTCGTAATTCTTTCGCCGACCCGAATCAGATATGCATTCCCATGTTTATCTTCAGGTTCAGCACAACCTGATAATGCACATAAAACCAATAAAGCAGTTAATATCAAAGATAGCTTATAGAATAT